>CETF01014261.1_pt1 | contig 11174 bp, 14 predicted proteins | sample 326991 | NCBI WGS metagenome assembly CETF01 (sample SAMEA2622331, study PRJEB7988) | marine metagenome | biome: marine biome (ENVO:00000447); feature: surface water layer (ENVO:00002042); material: "saline water (ENVO:00002010), including plankton (ENVO:xxxxxxxx)" | depth 5 m | reverse complement strand
TCACGACTAGATGTGCTCGACATAGAATAGCTAAAGATAGTAATTGAGAAAAATACAGGGCGTATGTTACTTCAACCAGCCGATTTCTATTCATATAGTCGTGCTACTGGTACAAAGCCTCCAGAGAATGACAGAGAAAGAGCAGCAGTGGCGGCTGATGTCATTGATTTCAAGCGTAATCAACTTAGAGCACCTTCACCTGAAGATAATGAAGGAAGAGATTTAGGTTTGGTTGCATTAGGAGCTGGAATATTAGGAAGTATTATTGGAGGTAAAAAGATATCTGAGCGTTTTAGAGGACCACAAACTCCACCTAAAAAAATTTCATTTGATCCTGGCCCCGAAACTAAGAAAGCAGCTAGAAGAGCAAACCAAAGAAACAACCAAAAGTTACAAAAAGATTTAAATGAAGTAAAACCCAGCAAAATAGTAGAATCCCCAACTGTGGTTGAAAAGGCTCCAGTTGAAACTGTAGAAGCAGCACCTACAAGAGTTCGACCACGAAGAGATGTAGGACAAGAGGGAGGGCGTTATGACTTGTTGATGAAATCTGGTTTACCAAAAGTAGATATTGATACTCGTGTTGAAGCTTATGTTAGTTCTGGAGATTTAAAGTTTTTAAATCCAGCTTATAATCCTTTACAAGTTGGAGCAGATACTTATATACAATCTTTTGCGAAAGCTGGTACACCTCTTGTTAAACCTCAGTTTAATGAAAGAGGACAACTTACCCAAGCTACTACTATTAATATTCCAGGTGCAGAGCCAGGAGAAATAAAAAGAGGTATTGGAGGAGTAGATACTCCAACTGAAACAGTAGATAAAAGTATATTGGCTCAGGATATACAATTAGCAGAAGAGGGTATAGGTGTTAAATATTTACCTCAAGCACCTAAGACAGTTGTAGAAGGAGAAGATCTCGATAAACTTAGACAAAATGTACTAAGAGCAAGTAAAGTTGAGGGTGAACAGTTTGCACTTAAGAGACAAGAATGGACTAAAAAGTGGGATCAGTTATATAGTGACCCTGCTTCTTTTGTAACCAAACCAAGAGAAGAATTGAGAGTTGTAACTAAAGAAGATCTAAGTATACCAGCATTAGGAGATCAAACATTTGGAGAAGTTTTATTAAAGAAAAATCCTGAAGCAGTAAAAGATATTTTGGAAGGAAAACCAAGAGAATTACAAGTGCCTTTCCAAGTTAATAAACAAAAAGCTATCAACGATCTTGAACAAGCCGAGGCAGTTAAATCTCCAAATATAAAACAGTTAAGAAGTGAAGTTCTTGAATATGTTGATACTGGAAAAGCTCTAAGTGGAGAATATCAAAAGATAGTAGGACCAGTTGCAGATAGTGCTCGTGTAGATTTTATTCCTGAAGATAGTAGGGTATATAAGACAGTAAGAAACGTGGGTGGTAAACCAAACATCACACCTGAATTTCAAATAAAAGGACAACTTGTTGGAGGAGTAACCGAAGCTCCTTTAGCAGAATCTATGTACGCTTTGAAATATAAAAATACTCCCCGTGGTTCTCAGATTGCTGATTTACAAGGATTGGAAGTTAAAGATATTAAAGAAGCAGATTTACTAAAAACAGCACAAGGAAAACCTTTGAAAGTTTCTGCTGCTGATCAACAAAATTTTGTTATGATGCAATCAATGGGTATAGACAATGTTGAACCTGTGATAGATCCAAAGAGCAATTTACAATTACAAGCAACACGTAAAACTCAAACAGGAAAACTGTATCGAGCACCTTTATTTAAAATATCTCAAACAAAAGTTAATGCTCCTTTACAGATTCTAGAAACTGCTACAGGAAAAGATTTAACAGGAAAAGTAAGACTACAAAGAAACGTGCTTTTAGATGCAACATATAGAGCACAAGGAAATATTAAAAGAAAAGGAAGTAGAGCTGATTATGGTTCAGTAGCTAAAGAATTAAATACTATTTTAGAAAAAGAAAAAGGTATAACATTACCTGTTTTACAGTCTTATGATAATTTTGATTTCATCGAATCTCTGGTAGGAAAACCTGCAAGTAGACCAGCTAGATTCATGTATGCGACTAAGAAAAGAGATGGAACATTATCTCGTGTTGTAAAAGATGAACAGGCAGATTTTGCTAAGATGAATAACTTACCAGTATCTACTGTGGATTTAAGTCGTCCAAGAGGAGCTACAGATGTTATTAAATTTGATGTTAAAGAAAAAGGTAGTACTGCTTTAGAAAAAGAAGTAAGAAATGTAGAAGGAGATTTGGTTACAACTTTTGATGATGACTATTTAGATATGGGAGCTAGAGAATTAGGTTCTGCTAGAAGAAGTAATCGCCCAGCTGATATAGAACAAAGAAGAAAAAGAGCACAGTTTGAATTACAACAAAAACAAATAGATATAGAACGTGGAAAGAAAATTACAGGAACAGATAAACAAGTTCCTGATTTTACTGAAAATCTTAATGAAAACATTCAGAATATAATGCAAACTAACTTAGCTGCTCAAGGAAAACGTAGAGCTGCTAAGAGAAGGAGGAAGTAAAGAATGGAAAAGAAAAAAAAGAAAAAGAAAAAGTTTATTGAAGACGCTATAAAACGTCCGGGTGCCTTTACTGCTAAAGCAGAGAAGAAAGGTATTACTACTGCACAGCTACAAGAGAATGTTCTATCTAATCCAGATGATTATGATGAGCGTACTGTAAAACAAGCACGACTTCGTAAAACATTGGTAGGATTAAATAAGAAAAAGAAGGATAAGAAAAAATGAGAGATGCACGTTTAGATCTTGGTAGGTATGTTACTAATCCTTTTAACAGAAGAGGAGAAATAACTAAGCGTTTAGATTTTGATGATCTATTTACAGCTAGAGCTGGAACAGGAGAATATCCTTTTAATCCCTCAAGGTTTGAAACAAAGGATTTATTAAAACGTGCAATGACTAAAAAGTTAACACAGAATCCGGGATTAAACTTTGCCCCCAATACTCCATTTTTTGATGACAATAATAAAGTTACTCCTGATTACGAATTATTTGAAGGTCTTGGAAGATTTAATCGAGCATTTGATTATGATTTTGAAAATGGTAGAGGGTTAACACCACAACGCCCACAGGATCAACCAGACTTCAATCCTATGTGGATGGATGCCTACAATATTAGTCCTACATTAAATCCTAGTAAGGCTGCTGATAATCCAATGCCCAGAATGAAAAATCCTGATCCTAATGGATATCTAATGGCTAAAGCAGAGAAGAGAGCAGAAAGAGAATTTGAAGGTGAGAAGTCTGTTGCTGAGTTACTAGAAGAAAATCCTAAAGTTACTAAAAATAAAATGAAAAGAGAAGAAAGAGAAGGAACACAAACGGAAGAGGTAGATAAGGAATCACCCAAGTAAAATAGTAATTAAGTAGTTAGAGACATGAAGTCAGCACCCGCATTTCTTAGTAAATTCATACAAGAATTAAAACCTGCAGCAAGACAAGCAGCTTTAGGTACTGGATTAACTGCGGGTTTTGGTCTACTAGCTGGAGGACCTACTGCAGCTTTAGCATATGGTGCTGGCGATTTTTTACTTAACGTACCAGCAATTGCTCTTGCTAGAAGATTTTCTCCGGGAACAGCAAGAAGATTAATGCAAGTAGATAAAAAAAATAAACCAATTATAGATCCGAAGACAAAGAAACCAATAGTAAGAGATACACAAGATCCAACCATGTTACAGAACATTGCTAATATTGGTGCTTCTGTAGCTACTTATCCTGTAGTTGATCTTGTAACACAAGGTAGATTATATAAAGACAGATTACCGACTCCACAGGAACAGTATTTTTATCCTGGTATTGGACCTTTACCTGAATCAGTAAGAGAACAACTTAGGGCACAGGCATAATGAAACTTGCTGGACAAAATTTAAATAGTTTAGTGAGTTCTCTTCCTTTAATCGGAAAACCTTTACAGTCTTTTGGAACGGGAGTAAAAAAAGGAATAGCTGCCTTAATGGATGTAGAAAAAGATCCGAATAGAAAATATTATGTATCTATTTTTAGAGACCCTGATTTTAGAAAAGAATTACAACAAAAAGGATTAAGTAAAAAAACACCTTTACAATCAGCTGGAGCTTACACTGCACGTACTTCAGCAGATTTAATGACAGATGAGAGTCGTAAATTTTATTGGAGATTTAATCATCCTTTAGCTATTGCTGATGAAGCTTTAAAAGGAACTGTAGATCCTACTAAAGGATTAAATAAGTATGAGAAAGGTTTAATTGGACTTGCAGCATTACAACCAGCAGTAGCAGTGGCTGGAGCATATGATCCTACAAATATAGCAGAATTAGGTAGACCAAAAGGTTTTAAACAAAACAATCCTAGAGAAGATGATAAAACAAAAACAGCTAATCCATCTACAGAATTATTTCAAAGATTTGTTCAGGGTCGCACTGGTAGACCATTAGCATATGCCGATGCACAAAAAGAGATACCTAATTTAACAAAAAGAAGATACGCAAATTATTTAAATTTTCTATACAACAATCCTGATCCCCTTGGTAAGGCAACTGGTGGTTTTATTAAAACAACTAGAGAGAATTTACAGGGAAATCCAGAGGCACGTTTTCTTGGTTATCCAGTATCAATACCAGCAGTTACCAGTGCTATAGGAGGAATAGCGGGAGCAAGAGTAGCTTTTGAGACTTCTCCTCAGGTAACAAAAGAAAAATTTATGGATGCAAAAACAAAAAAAGAAGTAGTTCAATATAGTCGTCCTCAATTCCAACAAAAAGGATATGGAAGGTTAATAGGAAGAGGATTAGCTGGAGGGTTAGCAGGTGGTGTATCTGGAATATTAGCAGGTAAACTAATGAATCAAGTATTATCTAGATCCGAAAATGATCAACAACCACCAATGCATCCATACCAATGAATATAAGTACTGATAAAATTAATTTATATAGATTAGCCCCATAGATATGTACGGAGTATACGGCACTGGAAATACAGTTCAAGATCCAACTGAGGCTAGTCCTGAAATGTTTCAAGGTTTGGTGAATTTTCTTGCCGCTGGTGGTAAATTTGAAGAATATTTAGCAAGAACTTTCCCTCAGACAGCCTTTGCGGATAAGAAGATGACTAAGGAGGCTGCACAGAAATTTATCGCAGGCATGTCATCAACGCAGAAAAAAGCTTTCCTTCCAAAAGCCGCTTCAAAAGTTGCTGGAATGGGAACAAGAAGATTACCTCTTTTAGCTGGAGGTTTACAGATATTAGGTGGAGATCCGATAGGAGGAGTAGGAACAGCTGGAGGAGGTTTTGCCGGAGCAGCCTTAGGATTTAAAGTTGGAGGACCAGTTGGAGCACTTATAGGAGGATTTGCTGGAAGTGGAATAGGACAAAACATTACTAGAGGAATAGCAGGTATTGATATAAATGATCCATATAGTGGTCCTGATATAAGTATTCCTATTCTTGGAGGAATACCGATTACTCCAGCAGCTAAGACTAAGAAGTCTAGAGAAAGAATGAGAAAAGAGAGAATGAAGGATGTAGAGGCAATGGCACCTTACATGAAACAGCAATTTGCAATGGATATGGCTGCACAAAATAACGCTATATCCGGACAGTTAATGGGTAACATTATTAGTAATTCAAGGAGATAAGTAAAATGGCTTTCAGTCCTATGTTTAATCAATTCAGTCCACAAACTACTGGAATGCAGATAGGTAATATGCAAGGTATGTTTAATCCTGGAGTATTACTTGCTAACAGAAATAACCCCTCTGGACGTATAAATTACTTTGGAGGAGACAGATTTGATGAGCAAAAGAAAATTTTAGAAAGTTTAGGATCAAATAAAACAATAAATACTAATGAGAGACCAGATAGAAGAGGAAATACTAAGCCACCAAAAACAATAGGAGATGTAATAGAGGACGCAAAAAAAATATTTGGAGGAGGAGATGGAACTGAAGGTGGAAAAGATGACGGAACCTATGGAGGATTTACTAAAGACGATATAATGGCCATCCAAGATGCTGGATTTAGGCAACAAAATAAACTATTTCAGCAGGGCTTGGCTATGCAAGGAATTGATAAGATTGCACAAGGTATTCAAGCAGGTCCGCAAGCATTTCTTCAAAATGTATTACCTCAAATGTATGCTGGACAAGCAGCTTTATTATCAGCCGGTGCTGCAAATACCAGATCTCTTGCAAATGTTTATAGTCAACCTTTTGTACCTATTCCGAAGATGGGATACTACAGTTAAAATGAGTATTAACGGAGGTAAGTAAATGGGATTTCCTTGGGGAGCACTTATAGCAGGCGGTGGTTCTTTATTCGGCGGTATGCTTGGTGCTAGCGGCATGGTACGAGCTGCAGATATTGGAGCAAGGTCTCAAAAAGACCAATTAGAGATTGGTTCTATGATGCAGAGAGAGTCGCAGAAGGCTCTCATAGGGGGCGGTATAGATGCAAGAATAAGTCCACTTATATATAGTCCACTTTTAATGGAACAAGAGAAAAGGGGATTTGAATATATGACGGATGTTGGTAGAGGTAAACAAAGATCACAAGGTTTTAAAGATAAACAAGCTGAATTAGCATTTAGAGGATTACCTGCATTTGGTGCTATGAAACGAAGTCAGATGCAAAGAGCCTTTGATAAGGCTAGAGGTATGTCAGCATTTGATCCACAAGCTAGGATGTTTGGATCAATATATATTCCTCGTTTTGATGCATAAAAAATAAGGAGAAAAAATGGGAGCACCAAGTATTACATACGAAGCACCGGAGGTTGAAAAGGATAATACCTTTGAAAAATTGATGCAATATCAATTAGAGCGTCAATTAGATTTAGATGAAAAGGCTCTGAAGGCTGAAGATAGGCAAATAGCACAAGAGCGTGGTAGAAGGGAAACAGGTGCTTTAGGTTTTGATGCGTATGCGGATAGAATAGCATCACAAGTTAAAACCGGTATTACACCATATAACACCGCAGAACAACTGTTACAAAATTATGTAAGTGATTATAAGTTAGATCAAAAATTTATGCCTGTTACTGAGACTAGGACAAAGTTTGTATACCAAGATATTTTAGATGATGAAGGAAAACCAACGGGAGAAAAAGAAAAAGTAGAGCAAGAATATGAATATACAATGCCGGGAGCTACCCCTGGATTTACTTTTGATTATCAAACTCAGGTAGCAGATAAATTATCTGGCTTATATGACGAGTTTTATGGTACTAGAGATGCAGAAGGTGGATTTGTAACGGATCCTCTCACTGGAAAGGTTGACAGAGGTATTAGAGGACAGCAATTCGAGGCTGGCGTTCAAAAAGCTTATCAAGATCTCTTTGGTAGAGATGCAAAGCAAGAAGAGTTAACTGAAGCATTTCAAGAATTTGACGCTAATATACTTACAGATTATGCAAGTTTTAAAGCTGATTTAAAAGATAGTGAAGCCTATAGAAAGAAGTTCAATGATAATTACATGGATAACTACTATGACATGTTGTATGGTAGTAGTGTTGGAGAGAGAACAGTTGGAGAAGGAGATACAGCTCAGGTAACTAAGTTACGTAAGTATGCTTTTGATGCATCTATGATGCCTACGACTTCTTTTGATCTTGGGGAGAGAACAGGTATAACCTTACCTGACTATGAGGAATATTTTAAAGAAGGAAGAAGTATAGCTGAATTAGAGGATCAAAGACAGAATATTGCTCAGAGTAGAGATTTCATATATCAATCGGGTCTTAAGAATTTAGAAGGTGAGATACAAAAAGAAAATAATAAAATCATGATAGAAGGTAAGAAGGATCTAGCTAGAATTGATCAGGCTACTTCTCAATACAGTAGTTTGATAAGTTCATTTAACTTCTAGATTTAATAATCCTATAATAAAAATCAGGTTATTGAACTACTTTTCCATTTATTGAAAATATTATGTCAAACAGTTCCAGCGATCCCTTAGATTACAGCACAGATTTTGATGAAGATGCTGCAGGTAATCCGACAGATGATGCGGACAATTTTAATATCACCAAATTTGAAGCACTATTAAACAGATTGGAAGCATCTAAAAAGCGTCAGCAAAGACAAAGATCAGTAGAAGGACGTAGAGACATCTTTGCTCAAGGTCTTGCTGGCATGATGGGCAATTTCTAAGTACTCTAGAATATATAGGTTATAGCTATGGCTGTCGATACAACTTACGACGAAGACGATTATTTTGATCTGGATAAATATCGTCAGGCCGCTGGTGTAGCCTACGAATTTTCCAAAAAGAAAATGGAGACTGCTGGTGAACAAGAAAGAGAAACAATTGGTAAAGGTGGTTCCGAACAAAGGGAAACTAATAAACAGCAGCAAAGGTTCAGGGAAAGGGACGAAGAAAGAGATCGTAAACAAGCCCAATCAGCTTATAAATATTGATCTATTCAATTCATGGGTAGATAATCTAGACTCCTCTACACAGGAGTCTTTTTGCTCTTTTGCAGCAGATAATTATTCTGTAATTGAAGTTTATTTATATGCACGTTTCTTGGGGTATGAAGGCACAATAACTGCTTGTGATCTATGGATAAAAGATAACTATGTGAAACCAGATCACCGAAAAAAGTTATTATATGAGATTGATGAGATGCAAGAAGATATAAGAAAGCTAAGAGAAGATATTGAAAATGGTGCAGTAAAAAGAGATGCTGGTGTTGGCCGTATTGCCCAGATGCAGAAAGAACTTAGAAGCACTATATCAGAGATAGAAACATTTACTAATACTAAAGATAGAAAAGGATTATTAATGGCAGGTGCAGATAGAGCTATTCGTGAATTAATGTTTATATTTAAAGATGATCCAATAGAAACCCCCTTGGAAGAGGCAACTATGAGTGTCTGGGCAAGAATGCAATTACAGGAATAGTTCAGGTAAAATAAAGAGAAATGAATAAATAAGATTGGTGCATAATGGCTAAGAAAAAAATGCCACCTCAGCTTCTTGAGTACTTTAAAAATAAGAACGAGAAAAAGGAAGACGGCTCTAAGATGAGTGATAAAGAGAAGAGGAGTGCAGCTTTGGAAAAGGCAAGAAAAGCTAAAAAAGCCGCTAAGACTTATAAAGATAAGAAAGCGTCAGAGAAGCCAAAAGAAGAGAAATAAGGTAATATTTAGTAGTAGCTTAAGTATTAATAAGTGCCTTCATATCAGCACCTAGCATATCGTCGTAATGCGAAAGCTGCGGCTAGAAAACAACAGATTAAAAAACCAAAGAATGTTGAATTAATACAGAAAGCTAAAGAAGATTTTGGATTTTTTTGTGAATATGTAGCAGATAAACCACCGGCGTATCATCATAAAACCTGGCATCGACATTTCATAACTAACGAAGACAGTAGTTGTTTAATAAAAATAGCTGGACCTAATGTAGATCTATTAGCTCCTAGAGGGTCTGCTAAATCGACTGTGCTAGGTCTTTTAACTGCGTGGGCTATTGGAATTCATACAGAGGCTAAACTACCCTTACAGGTTCTTTATCTTTCATATACAGTTGATATTGCTAGATCTAAATCTGCAACCATAAAAAGAATCATAGAGAGTAAAAGATATCAGGAAGTATTTCCAAAAGTAAGACTACTTAAAAATGTAACCAGTAATGAATATTGGTCTATAGATCATAAGTTTGCAGGGATAGATACAACTGGTGAAGAACAATTCACATTATGTGCAGCTGGATTGAAAGGTTCAGTTACATCTAAGCGTTCTCATTTAGTTATGATTGATGATGCTATAAAATCCTCTGCTGATATTGCTAATCCAGATATTAGAAAGCAGATGCAAGAAAACTGGAATGCAGTTATAGCTCCTACTATGTTTGAAGGAGCAAGAGCTATCTGTCTGGGAACTAGATTCAGACATGATGATATTCACGCAACTACATTTAATGAACAGAATAATTGGACTCAAATTGTTTTATCCGCTATTTTGAATGATACAAAAACTGGAGAAGAAGAATCATATTGGCCGGAGATGTGGTCTTTGGAATATCTAAAAGAAAAAAAGAAACAAGCACCTATTGCTTTCTCTTTTCAATATATGAATCAGATCGTCAGACAGAATGAATTATCATTAGCACCTGAACTTATTGTTAAGGCTGAGATAGCAACTGAGTTTGATACTCTTGGTGTAGGTGTTGATCTGTCAGCTGGTACCAGAGAAAAGAATGACTACACAGTTATGGTATTGGGAGGAAGGATAGAAGATCGAATACATATAATTGATTATCGAAGAATAAGAGTTATGGGTAATCTAGAAAAGCTAGATGCTTTAAAAGAATTATTAAATGATTGGTCAGTTATAGGACAAGATGCAAACGGTAATTATTTTCCAACCTATTCAACTTGTGATATATGGTCTGAAGCAGTTCAATATCAGGCATCACTAGAAGCAGATTTCAAACGAGTGTGTCAAACTAATGGTGGTTTATATAATTTAATTTGGCATCCAGTTAAAGGATTTAGAGCAGATAAGTTAGCTAGATTTAGAGGGATCATGGGAATGTTTGAAGACAGAAAAATAATATTTAATAGATTTAGAAACTTTACTCATATGTTTGAAGAACTTACTAATTTTGGGGTAAGTGGACATGATGATTGTGTAGATGCTTTAGTTTGGCTTGTAAATGGATTAGCCCGTAAAGGTCAACTTCATTTAGACTTCTAATAGAGGGCTATAATATAACTATGGGACCTGAGTATATTGCCGTTATTTTCAGTGCTGTAATATCCTCCTTAACTGGGGGAAGTTGGGTAGCTGGTAAAGTTTTGGAAAGGCATCGTGAAAGATTAAAGGATGCTATACAAAGAGTAGAAAACCAAAGATTACGTATTAATGCTTTGGAAGAACATGTAAACCGTATGCCATTGGAGTATGTTTTAAAAGTGGATTTCGTTAGAGAACTACAAGAAATGAATGATCATTTCAGAGCAATCCATAATAAGCTTGATAAACTAGTAGAAAAGCTTATAGACAAATGAGTTATGTTTTAGAAGTAAGAGAAACTGATGGTGAGTTATCGTTAAATTTACCAGAAGAGATACATGCTGAATTAGGTTGGATTGATGGAGATTTGATTGAATGGAATGTAAAGGGACCTGGATTACTTTTAAATAGATTAAA
>CETF01010629.1_pt1 | contig 11209 bp, 16 predicted proteins | sample 326991 | NCBI WGS metagenome assembly CETF01 (sample SAMEA2622331, study PRJEB7988) | marine metagenome | biome: marine biome (ENVO:00000447); feature: surface water layer (ENVO:00002042); material: "saline water (ENVO:00002010), including plankton (ENVO:xxxxxxxx)" | depth 5 m | reverse complement strand
CTGATGTCAGCACCTTTTTTAGGTCTGTGTTTGCTAAGTCTAGACTGAGGGTCTTGAGTTAGTCCGTAATAGACAGCGTTAGAGCTGATGCTCTCGCCCATTCTGACATCATAAAAGTGATAGGATGTCTTTTCGTTTTGTCTGGCTAATTTGTAGATGTAGTATTTTTCGTTCATATTTTACCTCTGACAATACAGTGTAGAAGCTATATATAAGGGTGACGGTCGGCGCTATCGTCGAGAAAAGATTTTGGGGGGTCGCGCGAAGCGCTTTTTTCGATTCCGAACGCCATTTTTGGGGCGCCAAGCGGGCGCAAAGCGGGCGCCAAACTCACTTAGAAGTATCCCCCCGTCTAAAAATCGGTACCCCGTACCCACTCCCAACGTCGTCTAGGGGTATTTACACATCGAGTCATTTTTTGAAAGTACTATAGAGACAATAAATACTATTAACACGAAGTGTCTATATTATATATCTATATAGAGATATACTCTATTAAGCAAGCTCTATTAAGCAAGCTCTATCAAACACTTGGGGGCGCACAGACAACGCAACCTTTAAATAACAAGACGTGTTAAAAGTATATTACAAATGTCTCAAAGAACACAAAACAACATAAAGTGGACATGTAATGAAATCCGCGACTTGCTTTTGAGCAAGAACAAGGCTTATGGCGATTCCGCAATAGAGCCTGACAACATTTTTAGTAAGCTCGATAATGCACAGGCAATCTGTGCAAGAATCGATGACAAGCTTTCACGAATCAAGAATCGTGGGCTTGATGATGCAACAGAGGACACGTTGGATGATTTGATAGGGTATTTGATTTTGCTCAAAATCGCACGCTCTAGTAAAGCCGACGGGGTGACTGTATTTACCACGTGTAATTGTGAACACGGGATGCATAACTGTGAATGCGATACAGGGTATGTGCCTCCATGGAGCTTAGAGCTGCCTAAGGATACTGAGGTGCGAGTATTTAGTAGCCCGGCCGAGCTCAAGTCAAAAGCTATTAATTTAGAACAGGAGATTAATTAATGTCTGATGTAAAATGGACCGCTAGCCACATGAGGCTTAGTCCGTCAAAAATTAATACTTATAAAAAGTGTCCGCGCGAATTCTATTACAAATACATAGCTAAGATTCCTGAAAAGAAAACTATACACTTGTTCAGAGGTACGCTAGTACATGCTATCTTAGAAGACCTATTTAAGAAACAATTCAGGTCTTTACCTCAGTGGGAAAAGGGGTATCCTAAAATCTGGGTACAAGGAGAATTTGAGAAAGGTTGGGAAGAAAAGATTGCTTCAAAACACTGGTTAAAGGAGATACACGGTGAAGAAGAGATAGAGAACATGCGTATAGAGACTGAGGCTCTTTTACAGAACTTCGTCGACTCCGTCGACAAAAAATTAACTGAGATGGTTGATTGGAAGATATTCAGAAATAAGCAACAAGCTTGGAATGCTGTAGCCCCGAAATATGCTGAGAAGTGGGTTAAGTCAAAAGAGTATGCTATTGTAGGAGTTATTGATGTTGTATGTAATGATTTTGATGGTGGTACCACTTTACTTGATTACAAAACATCTAAACGCTATGGACCATATCTACCTGAGGAATACTATAGACAATTAATTATTTACGCTTTCTTATATACACTTGAAATGGGTGAAATGCCTTCGTTCGTAGGAGTTAACTACCTGCGGTTTGATGACACGTTTTTCGTTAAGATTACACAGTCAGAACTTGACGAGGCTAGGGACCTAATAAAGTTCGTCCATGATTGTATTAAAGAAAGAGAAGAGTTTGAAGACAAATATGAACAAGTTCCCCAGAACCTTTGTAAGTGGTGTTCTTATTACACTGGTAATGGGGGACCCTGTGAAGTAGAGATACCTAAATGGGAGCCAGCTAAGAAGTTTAGAAAAACCCACACAGGTAAATTTGAAGATGTTTCTGATAGTTTTAAAAACTTAATAGATGTAGAATCTCAGAATCAGTTTCCTGACTACGATTAGGGGTAATCTTTAAATACTAGCGTCATGTAAAATAATACATGGCGCGCTCGCATATTCATTGGAGGATTCTATGAAATCACATCAAATGTTAGTATTAACAAATATGCTAGGCAAAATAATCTCAGAATTGGATGATGTAAAAGCAATGATAAAGAAAAGTACATACGAAGATTTTGTAGGTGAGGAGGAGTGATAACGTGGTTAATATTATTAACTTATTTAGGTATAATCCTAGCATTACTAGGAGTAATATTTATGGGTGTAGTAATGTTTGGAATGCTACGCGCAGCGTTCGGAAGTATACCACAGACAGTAAGAAGTGCAATGCCCAAACCCAAAAAGAAGGAGAAAAGATATATGAGTAACGGTAAAGACGTAGCAAAGGAAGGAGTAACGTTCAACGACATATTTATGTTTATGCTAGCAGTACCTTTAGTTCTTCTATGGGTAGCTTTTGCAGGGTATGTTATATGGCACGGTCTTCAAGATAGTGCGGTATTACAACAAATTGAAGCATATACGACTTTGATTGCTATTTTAGGAGGTCCAGCACTTCTTATCTTAAAAGATGCTTTAGATGTATGGAAACAAGAACAAGCTGAAAAAACAGCATTCTATAAAATAAAAGCACAATCCGTTATAGATTACAATAACCAAGCACAAGCACAAGCCCAGATGATTGAAGCTAAACAACAAGTTCATGAACATGGATTACAGAACGGTAAAGGAGGCAAGAAATAATGGCTAAGAAAAAATCTACAAAAAAGGCTGAGCCTAAAAAGGCAGCACCTAAAAAGGCTGCAGTAAAGAAAGTAGAAGAACCTAAAGTACAGTTAGTAACTGTATTGAGATTCAACGTCAAAGACGGAGAAAGGTATAAGATGGAAGTACCAGCAGACGAAGTACTTATGGAAGTCAACGGAGACGCTGGACTTAAAGATATAGTATTGGAGTAAATATGGCAGATAAAAAATTATTATTCTTAAAAGGTAATGGTTCTGGTGAAGTACAGGAAGACCCTGATAATTACGAAAAACATTTTCCTAATTTAGAATTTACAGAGAAAGCAAAGAAATTACCTACATATTCACAAAAAGACGCATAAATATGGCACCGAAAAAGAAAACAACTAAACGCAAAGCACCCGCAAGACGAAAGGCACCTGCGAAGAAACGTAAAACAAAGTCAAGAGTCAACGAGGCTGGTAACTATACCAAACCTACAATGAGAAAGAGGTTGTTTAATAAAATCAAGGCAGGTAGTAAGGGTGGAGCACCCGGACAATGGTCAGCCAGAAAAGCTCAGATGTTAGCAAAACAATATAAAGCCGCTGGTGGGGGATACCGCTAATGGCTTTAAAAAAGTCCCAGAAGTCCCTCAAAAAATGGGGTAAGCAAAAATGGGGCTATGTCACAAAAGGTGATGAAAAGAAACCTAAATCTAAAAGAGGCAGGTATCTACCAAAGAATGTACGAGCTCGACTAACCCCCTCACAAAAAGCAGCTACGAATCGCAAGAAACGTAAAGCAGGTGGAGTGGGAAGTAGAGCTAAGTACTCTAAAAAGATTAAAAAGGCAGTAAGGAGGTCTAAGTAATGGCATATAAAAAGAAGAAAAAGAAAACCATGAAAAAGAAGTACTAATGAGAAAACATTACAACAAAGATGGCACTGTATTTAAAGGCCAAGTGCATAAGATGCCAAATGGGCACATACACTCAGGTAAAACACATACAAAGTCATCTAAAAGGATTTTTCACTATGGTGAGTTGTCTAAAAAGGCACAAGCTACTGCAAGAAAGCAGAGAGGTAAATAATGGCACCAAAAAAGAAGAAAGACCCAAAACTTGTTAGAGCAGGTGTGTCAGGTTATAACAAACCAAAGAGAACACCTAATCACCCTAAGAAGTCACATGTGGTAGTAGCCAAAGAAGGAACCAAGACCAAACTAATTAGGTTTGGTCAACAAGGTGTTACCACAGCAGGTAAGAAGATGGACCCAAAGTCTAAAGCCCGAAGAAAAAGTTTCAAAGCGCGCCACGCTAAGAACATTAAGAAGGGTAAAATGTCTGCAGCATACTGGGCTAACAAAGTTAAATGGTAAGCTTTATATACTCCTGAGTTCTAATTATTAAGGGCTACCTCGTTAGGGCCAAGGCTCCGTAGTACGCTTTCGCAAGTGTCCAAGAGGTACCCTAATTGTATATGGAGATATCAACATATGGCAAATGAAACAAATAACAACACAGCAGCCAATAACACAGCTGATAATAATACCGCAGACGATGGTGGTAATTTAACAGCTATATTGGATACTGTAGAAGAATCTGGAGTGTTAGATATGATAATGGATGAACCATTACTTATGGCATTAGTTGCAGTAGTATTAGGTCTAGGTGGATACGTAGCCTACACAGTACCTGCAGTAAAAGAGTTAGTTTTTAAATACTTAAAGAATAACGAAGCTGAATTAATGGATTTATTAGACAAAAATTTATCTAAAGCTCAGATGAAAGCTTTTGAAAAGCTTGACGAGACTGCACAAAAGCATGTCAAAGACTCTTTAGTTCGAAATGTATTGATAACCGCTTGGGACGAGAAAGACGATGAATTAGCCGCATTGGTTAAATCTAAAGTCAAAGGCGCCCTAGACGAAGGCAAAAAACTTTGAACGTTGAAGAGTATGAAGAGCGATTACGTCAGAGAGTCGGAGAAGTAGAATATGCTAGGCATAAAGAGCTTGTCCGTCTTCTGGCGCGCAATCTTGCTCTTGAAGACGTGTTGTGGGAAGAAATTTCTCTACATCTTCGGGATGTACACAAGAGAACAGAGCTCCTGCGACAAAGAAATCAAATCGTTCGTGACATTCATACTGAATTCCGAGCGTTAAATATAGAAGTTCCTTCTTTAACAGAACAAAGAACGGAAGACTTCGCTAGTTTTTTAGGAGATTTAACAGATGACAGTGGAGATGAAGAATCTACAGAACGCGCTGACGGGAAGAAGCGCGTATGATTCAAAAGCTTTAGAAAGCATATTCGAAAAGGTTAGACAAGACAAGGGTAAAATGTTAAAATTAGTACGTGCATTTTGTGCAGCGTACTTAGTTGACCAAAAACAACAACCACTAAAGCTTAGACCACTACAAGAAAAGATTATAGTAGAAACTTTAACAGAAAGAAGTGATGGTAAACAGAAAAAAGTAGCAATATTGGCTCCACGTGGCAGTGGTAAATCGTTCGCTCTCTCTGTTGCAGTAGTTATCTACATGTTTTTTAAGAGATTTAGAGATTTAATATTCATTTTAGCGCCATCTGAGGACCAAGCAGCGCTAATTTTCAATTATGTTTATAGACATATGGCTGATAGCCCTGTTTTAGACAGTTTAGTAGAGAATTATAGGTTTCACAATAAACCAAGCATTATTATGAAAGGGGGTACCGTAATGAGGCGTGCTCCATTAGCGCCTAGTAATCAGGGGCAGGCCATACGTGGACAGCACCCTACATTCTGTATAGTCGACGAAAGTCCACTTATAGACGACAATTTGTTTATAGATAACGTAGAACCAGCGATAGTTTCAAATAGGGCCCCCTTCATAAATTTAGGTACACCAAAGTCAAAAGACAATCATATGTGGCGTTATTTGTATGATGATAATTATGCAGATGCGTTCACTAGATTGCATTTTACATGGCGTGATGCAGTGAAACCCGGTAATGCTTATAGCGCACCGTACACAGAGGAAGAAATGCTTGAGAAGATGATAGAATGGGGTGAAGATTCTATCTATTGGAGAACAGAATATGAGTGTGAGTTTGTAGAAAGTGTAGCAAATGTATTTCAACCAGAAAAAATAAAAGCATGTTGTGATGATTATGAGGTTCTTACTGCCGAAACATTGGCCTATGGAGAAAAAAGCAATTTACCTATCACTGTTGGTGTTGACATTGGTAAGTCAGTTAATTCTACTGTTATCTCTGGTTGGAGATTGGAAAAGGGAAAAGACAATAATATCGCAAGGCTTATATACATTGAAGAAATTAACGCTAGAACTGGCGGACACGACATTCCTTATCAACGTAGGAGAATCATGGATGTTGCACAGCAACTTGGGGCAGGTAGGGTTGTCATTGATGCTACTGGTATTGGTGGTGCAATTGAGCAAGATATTAGGATGGCGTGCGTAAATGCTTCTATACATTTTATACCGTTTGTATTTACAGGTGGACCTAAAGGTTCTAAAACACAAGCGTATAGAGATTATCAATCATTTATACAACAAGGTAGGGTTAGAATACCTAATCCAGACAATTTGGACAAAAATGCAGCAAAATTGATACAAAAATGGATGAGAGAGCACATAGACCTTGAATATACCATGGATGTTGCTAATAAAACTGAAAAGATATCTGCACCAGCAGGTAGACATGATGATTATTGTGATAGTAGTGTAATTGGTATACATGGAACTTTAGGTATGTTACCATCTGGTGGAAGCTTTGGTGGTTCTTCAATTAGTGCTAGTCCACCTAGAAATCGTCCTTCTAGAAGAACTAGGCAAGGATATAGCGGAACAGGCCTTTTTACTACAAGAAGACGTGGAAATAAGCTAAATAAGCCCGGTTTGAATGTATAATCGACACAAGCTTTATATACTATATAATCGTTAATATTAAATAGCCATGTCGTTAATAGACAATATTAGACGGCGATTCGCTACAGTTGGTAGCAATCCACCCGTGAAGGAAGACTCGCGCTCTTTTGGAGAAGGAGTTATTAGAAGAATTAGATTAGATAGTAAAAGCGGAATGAAATTTAAAAAGTATGAAGAACACATAGGTAGTCCTCGTACTTATATGAACGTTTATCTATCTGACCCACTTGTAAGAAGTTTAGTCGACTTACCTTGTTTTTACGCAGTTAAAGACCAATATGATATTGTTACTGACGACGATGACTTAAGAACCAGTATAGAACGAATGTTTAGAGATATAAACATTGAAAACACTCTATACAACTGGCTCCGTAACGCACGTATCTTTGGAACATCTTATTTAGAATGGACAGGAGACAATTTAGTTTTACGTTCTAGTCAAAATATGTACGTCCAAAGAGATGAACATGGTCAAGTTTTATATTATTACCAAGATATAGGTGACGATAAAGAAAATATCAGATTCGAAGAAGATGAGATAGTAGAACTTAAAAATAATCCATTTGATGATTATGCATATGGATTAAGCGATATTCATCCAATTCTCTATTTAGTAGATTTAAAAGACTACGCTGAAAGAGATATTGGTGCAGCATTAAATAAATACGCTACATCTAGATTTGATATTTCATGTGGTTTACCTGACATGCCTTATGGACCAGATAAAATAAATGAGGTAGTTGAAGCGTTTAACACATTAGAGCCCGGTGAAGATATTATTCACGGTAATGATATAGTTATAAAAGAATTACAAGGGACTCAAAGAGCTTTCGAATATGGAAAATATACCGATGACTTAATGGATAAAATCCATATGGCGCTTAAAGTACCTAAAACGATGTGGACAGACCCAGATAAAGCAAGACCTATATTTGAGCCTTATGTAAGATATTTACAAACTATGGTAGAGGCAGCTATGAATGCACAATTAATGCCACAGTTAGAAAATGGTGAAGCTAAATTCAAATTTAGGCAAATTAATGTTGATGATGCATTTACAAAAGCTAAGACGGATATGATATACTTATCAGAAGGAGTATTATCACCCGGTGAAGTTAGAGAAGAGAGAGGACTTGACCCTGAAGGAGCTACTGAGTTACAGATGGAAACTTCAGAAGATGTTAAAGAATCTCCACTCACAGATAAAAACGTAAATATTTCTGGCGGTAAAGACGAAGATAAACAAGAAGAGTCAGCCAGAGCACAAAACAGAGGTAACAAACCCTCCGCAAACGCAACAGGAGATAGAGCATGAGTTATAACAAATGTGTAACAAATGTTAGCAAATCGCTAAAGAAACGTGGTCTTGAAGACTATGAAGAAGTCGCTGCTTCGATGTGTACCATCTGGGCAGACGAAAATGGCGTAGAGCGGGAGTTTGGTAGAACCACATCACAAGAACCAAAACGTAGGTCATTTGGAATGAACTTACAAGAAGGTTCTGACTTTACACTTAATGAGGCTGATGATGGGGAAGCTACCGTAACTTTCCCAGTTATCGCCATAACATCCGGACCTCATGAATATGAGGATGAAGGAGTAGAACAAAAGGTTTATATTGAACCTAGTATGTTAACAAAAGCGGTAGATTCTTTTAAGGAACTACCAATTTATGTTGACCATCAACGAACACCTGAGGATTTAATCGGCATGGCTACTGACCCTGAGGTAATCGAGATGGATAATGGAAAGACTGCAGTCAAGATGTTGGCAACAATATCTAACAAATATGGCCGTGGTCAAGAAGCAATGGAAAAAGTGAAAGACGGGGATATGACACATGTCAGTATCGATTGGTTTTCCAACGATATCGATGTTATGGGCGATACATTCGCCACTAACATTCGTCCCACGGAAGTCTCATTCATAGACAATGAAAAGATGGACCCCGTCTGCAAGGAATGCACAATCGACAAAAAAGACGAATGTGCTTCACCTGAGTCTGATGATGACCATGACTGCGGTTGTGGTGGTCACGAAGACGCTTGTGAATGTACAGACGGGAAGACAGAGGTAGAAACTATGACAGAAGAAACCAATGTAAAATCCGAAGCAGAAGAAATTGTCGAGCGTGAATTCGCTTCCCTCAAATCACAGCTGGAAGAAGCACAATCTACAATCAAAGAACAAGAAAAAGCTTTCAAGGAAGCACAAAAGATGATTGAAGATTTCAAAGCAGCTGAAGAAAAAAGAGCAGAAGAAGAAGCAATCGCAAGAAAAAACGACTTAGTAAAAGCAGTTATTTCACGTGAAGTCTTACTCGGAACTCTAGAAGAGGACAAGCAGGAAACACGCGTTGAGGAACTATCCGCTTGGGATGAAAACAAGCTGACTGGATTCAGCGAAGCTTTGGCAGCAATGCCAGAGCCACAGCAAGTCGAGCGTTCATTTGGTAAAGGAAAAGCTAGCGAAGGCGAAGCAGTTCCTGAAGAAACTGAAAGAAAGTTCGGTGTAAAAATGGTTAATGGACGAATTGTCCTTAACAAAGAAGTACTAAGAGGTGACTAAAATGGCAACAGAAGTATTAGTAAACGATGGTGGAGCACCAGCACGTATACTTCCTTTCACAGCCGGTTCAGCCATCACCGCTGGTCGTGTAGTAACATTGGCCAACGATGGTGAGATTGACCACAGCGCAGTAGACGCACACAATACTCTTGGAGTTGCATTAACCGATGCAAGCTCAGGTAGTATTGCTTCAGTCGTTACTGGAAAGGGAGTTATTTTAAACGTAGCAGTCTCCGGAACCATGGACGAAGGTAAATTGTTGGACGTAACCGCTAACGGTGTTTTAGTAACCGGAACCGACGCAACTATCGCAGCATCAGGAACAACTGTAGCAGTTTGTCTTGAAACCGGCAGCGGTACAGGTGTCCGAATGGTCAAATGTTTAATGAGAAATTAAGGTGATTTAAATGGTTGATGCAACACCCGGTTTACTAACATCCTTGAACACTGGCTCCGTCAACGGCGGACTCGGTGAGCGAGTACTTATTGACTACAAAGATGCAATCATTGACTACAAGGTCACAGACCTACCAGCAATGCAATTCTTTGCAGACCCAATGACTACCGACACAGGAGGTAATATTGATATTACTTTTAACAGACCTAGCATGAAGCTAGAAAGAATAGAAGAAGGTAACACCCCTCAATACCAACACACAAAACTAAGGTCCGAAAGGATTTCAGTTAAAGAGTGGGGTATAGCAGTAGGTGTAACCCGAAGAATGATTGAAGACTCAAGATTCAACGAAATCGAAATGGCTTTGAACGAAGCTAGAAGAGCAGTCGACCGCCACATGACCGAACACGTAGTTAAGGTCGTTTTCGGTGGTTCAGCAGACTCTACATTCGGAACAATCGCAATCGATGCAAACACATCAGAGTCAGACATCACAACTTTTTCAACAAACCCATACGGTGGTTTCTTCGGTAGTGGTATGACCGCAGCCGATATTAACGCTACAGGTTCACGTTTGAATTCCTATGGTAACGAAAGTGACGATAGATTAATTCGTGACATGTACTACAAAGCCGCTGGAGGAGCACTTTCCGGAGGAGACGGAGAGTTCGCTTTGTCAGATGTTGTAAAAGGTATTGACAGAATTGCAACCCACGGATATAATGCATCTCACATCTTTATATCCCCAGCTCACTACCAAAGTTTATTAAACCTTGGTGACTTCGTAACTGCTTTCACAGCAGCACAAGGAGGAGTAGGTGGTGCAGGTGCAACAACAACCGCAGCTATGGCAGCCGGAAGCCCAGTCGCTCAAACAGCTTCAACTGGAGTTGTCGGAAGCTTATATGGCTTGGATGTTGTCGTCAATGCTTACGTACCATCAGACAGGTTTGGTATCTTCGACCTTTCCGTTAAGCCAATGGCTTACGTAGAGAGAAGAGCTTTAACAGTTGAAGAAGCCAACCCCGGATTCGGAATTGTCGGTTCATACATGTCCATGAGATATGGTTTAAAAATCGTCAGACCTGAAGTCGGTGCAATCTGTATCGCTATGGCCTAGTTGGCTAGCCTAGTTTTACAAACCTTCGGGGAGTAGGTTAAACTCCCCAACTTTATTATTGAGGTCTCATGGCTACTAGATATAATCGTAACTTAAAAAGTTTGCCTTTCAACGCAGTCAGGAAAGAGACCACTCTCTCTACAGGTACACCCGGACCAGCCGGACCAACAGGACCAACAGGACCTACAGGTGCTACAGGACCAACCGGTGCTACTGGAGCTGGTGGACCACCGGGACCAAACGGACCACCGGGACCTACCGGACCTACAGGTGCTACAGGACCAACAGGACCAACAGGACCTACGGGTGCTACTGGGGCTGATGGACCAACTGGACCTACAGGTGCTACAGGAGCTGATGGACCAACAGGACCTACGGGTGCTACAGGAACTACAGGACCAACTGGACCAACAGGAAGCCCCGGACCAACCGGACCAACAGGACCTACGGG
>CETF01066435.1_pt1 | contig 11246 bp, 13 predicted proteins | sample 326991 | NCBI WGS metagenome assembly CETF01 (sample SAMEA2622331, study PRJEB7988) | marine metagenome | biome: marine biome (ENVO:00000447); feature: surface water layer (ENVO:00002042); material: "saline water (ENVO:00002010), including plankton (ENVO:xxxxxxxx)" | depth 5 m | reverse complement strand
ATAAATTCAAATCCTACAACAGAGAAGGGGAAGGTAAACTTACTCCAACTTGCTAGTATCTTCTGTGCGCCTTCCCAGTAGTACTTGTAGACATACATGCTTTTATTATCAGACTCACTCACAACACAAATGCAGTTCTCTGAAGTAGATCCTGCCATGTCCATGATGTCTGCTGGTATGTACTGAGGTACGTGGGCTGTTATCTCAACGGAGTCGTAAGTGTCTGTGTTTGCATTTATGTTGAACTCACGCACTCCTGAGAAGCTTCCCCTGGTAAACGGAAAGTAGATGTAACTACCAAGCTCAAGGGGAGGTGTACTTGTATTAGTCTCGTAGTTTGTAACAGGTGTTATTGAAACTGTTTTAGGAGTGAGTAGATCTCCTCCTCTAAGAACAAACTGACCACGCTCTCCAAAGAGTATAAGGTTCTCTTGGAATCCTACTGCTGACTTTAGCTTAGTAACTCTAGTACTGGCTACGTTGACATCGATGGGATCGGAGTCCAATAAGGTTCTTACAGTAGTTCTAAAGAAGTTAAAGTACTCTCCTGCTTCTGACAGGATAACACTGCCTTCTGAAAGAAAGCCTAGTCGGTTCTTGTAGAAGAATATGTCAGAGATCTTTCTGTCTCCATTGTTTCCTGATGATACATTGAAGAAAGAAGGGAAGGGGTTCGTGTTGTCATCTCCTGCTTGTTTGGTTGTCCAGGAACACGCTGCTAAATTAAAATTATTTACTGATGTGTTAACAAGTTTAAATGGAAGTGTATCTCCGTCTAGTTGTATGAACTCATCAAACCCAACGTCTTCAAAGTAACCTCCATCACCTATTGCTGACCCGTCGTTTGTTTCAAACTTTACGTAGTAATCGTCCTCGTTGTCATCAACAGATCCTCGTACCTTTATTCTAAAATTGTTTGGAGCTACCTTTGGTAAGTCAGAGATAGCATCAACTTCCTTGTAAGCTACTCCAAGTGCTGTTCCAGATTTACTATCAGACACTCTTATCTTAAAAGGAGAAGAAGAGCTAGAGGATATGGTAAAGAAGTTGTCTGGTCTTGTTTTTGTTTCAGTTCCTCCTCCTACTACTACTGAGGTTCCATCTTCAAATCTAATTGCTTGTTTGTCATTAGTAATAGGGTTACTATTTACATCAAGTGCGTTTTCTATTTCATTCAAAGCAGAAACAGTAAAGATAGTGTTGTTAGTTCCAGAACCCGAAGAAGGTTCTCCGTGTAAAACAAAATTAAGCTGACCTCTAAGCCTGTGAGCTATAAGACTAGTTCTAAGTCTGCCGTCTCTTGTTTTACCTGACTGCATTTCACCAGAAACATAAGATGCCTTGTATACGTTTCCAAAGTCATCTGTCACTTCTACAGTGTATTCAGTTTCGTAATCTGCTTGTTTAACAAAAACTATTGCTTTGTTGTCATTAATTACTGCTGCACTCTTGGTAGAAGATCTGTCTACATCAACTGTTGTGTTTAGGATAAAAGTCGTATCACCAACTGTAAGAGCTTTATAAGATTCTCTAGGCTTTAGATTGTTCGCCAGGTGAAGGTAATGTCCAACTGTAAAACTTACTGTTCCTGTAAGTGTAACTGAAGCAAAGTTCAAGATGTCATATACCTGTGCAACATTGCTGTTAATAATAAGAACATAACGCTCTTGCTTGTCTCTGTTGATAAAATGTACAAAAGCATCATCTTCAATAGCAGAACTTACAAGCTGTGTTAGATACCTTGTATTGGGCCTCTTCTTCAATCCATCAGCTACCGAAGACAAAGCGTTTATCTGATCTTCACATTGTCCATCAAATCTTAACGTGTCTGGTTGTTGACTAACACCCTGGACAAGGTTTGGAAGTGAAGTATTTATCAAAGCCATATTATTAATATAAATCGTAGTTTCTATTGATACCTATTCTAGTGACGGCATCGAAGTTATCAAAAATTGTTCTGTCAGCATTGGAACTATCTGCTCTTTCCAGATTAGCCTTTGCTGCAAATTCATCTCTTATAATGAGTGCTTCAAGTTCTCTAGAGCCAACCAATCGTGACTGTAGGGATCTTGCAGCTTTTAGTGCTATGTATCTTCTTGCTTGTTCTGGTAAATCATCCCAGTCCAACAGAAATGTTATAGTCACCTTTATGTCGTTTGTGAAAGTAGTTGTCTGGTTCTTTCTATCAAATAGAGAAAGCCCTCGTTGCACTAGGTCAACATCCTCAGTGCCATCATGGTCTACCTGTAGTGTATTATTAGGTAGAGTGATTGAGTTGTTTGTTGGAGAAAGAACGTAGTCTTTAACAGTATTAAAATGCCAACCTTCACTCTGCACCTCTCTTGAAACTTCATCAAGGATTGATACAGCGTTAGCAGCCGACACTGGAAGCTCAGAAGTGTTACTTATGCTGTTGACTGGAGCTTCTCCTATGTATCCCAACATAGTGTTAACAGCCTCTAGCTGCGATGTAAGTGTTGCCATGTAAAATTAATGAGTTGTTTGTTTATGTAAAAGAAAAGGGCAGGAGCCATATTACGACTCCCACCCAATCCTTTGTGTATGATTATATGTAGATTATTCTACTACAGTCTGTACTCGACAGCGCACTCTGGTCTAAGAATACCATGTCCAAGGGCATACTTTGCCACGAACAAGGTTCCTTGGTGAGCTACTGAGTAGTCTTCCTCGGTCGCAAGATCGAGAAGCTTAACAGTACCTACCGCCTGTGGGTGTCCACCAATCAGACCTGTATCGGAAATGTCTCCGTTGTAGCCTGTGCCGTTTCCACCGAACACATCGTTAGATGCGTTGTCATCGTCCTGATCTTGGTTAGCTTCTGCTCCAAGAGCTTGAAGATCCGCAAGGTGCTGTGACTTGTACAACTTGATTCCTGCTACCATCGGTACTGTACCTTTACTTACAGAACCAACACCATCTACGTCACGATTGATTGCGATGTTATCAGATGTAAGTAACTTGTAGTACTGTGCTGGTGTAAGAACTGCAAAACGCTGCCCATCATTTGGTACGTCCTTCTCGTCAAGGCTCTGAGCCATTCCGAAAAGTGCATCAATGATTTCAGCAGCAGTGTCAAGAGCATTGCCAGTGTTGACAGATGTTCCTGCGTTACCATCTGCTATGTTAGGAACAGATGTTCTAGCAGCAGCTACCCAAGTCTTCATCACTGCAAGGTCAAATCGCTTGGCAAGTGCCTTTCCGATCTCTTTCGCATATATTGAGCGAACCGAGTACTGTGATTTTACTTCGTCTATATTCGCAATGAAAGTTGAACTCACTAACATATCGTCAATGTTAATGACTTTCTCATTGTGTCTGATAGTACTGAGGTAACTATTAGCTCCGTCAATTATACTTTCTCCTGGTGTATGGTACTTAGCACTTGCTACTCCACTAACTGGGAACTGTGCGCTTTTACCTGATGATATAGACCTGACTGTATGCAAGTCTTTCATTATGTTTACCTCATCAAAAGTAGTAAGAATCTCATTACTAAATACTTTAAGAAACAACGCATTAGCATCTCCTGCTGCGTTAAAAGTTCCATTAGCATTAATAGTATGGGACTGACCTATTCTTGATGGGGTTGTGTTTCCATTAGCCATATTTCTATGTCCTTTCTATTTTATTATGTTTTGTTGTTTATATTTGGGTTATTAACAACTCACTCATTCAATAAAACAAAAAGACCTACTCGGTGTTCTTTGATTAGTTGTCCCTCGCAAGGGGCTGCACATTAAACAAACCTCTCGGTTCACTTTTGTTGTGTCTTGTCTTTTGTGTGTTGAAATCTTTATCTATCTCCTCCTGTGTTCTAGGTCATTCACGTACCTTAGGATTTCTGCTATGGTTTCCTTTTCGGGATCGGTGAACGAATGGACTTTCAGTTTCGAGATGAAATGGGGAATCTTGCTCTTCGGGGGGCTGGTCACTATACAACCACTCATCGATAAGATCAGCGTTGCGACTGCGACTGCGATTGTAAGCTTCTTTTTCATAAGCCTCAACAACCTTGAAAAAGTACTCGCAAATCCTTGGAAAGTTGAACAACAGACCTACGAGTATCTTAATCATAGTAGTAGTAGCGGTTGTTTATTCTTTTGGTTTTGCTTTGCCAACATTTATGGCAAGCCAGTTGATGAGTTTTAAAAGAACTGCTGTGATCTTGTTGTCAGCCTTGTTTGGTGTAAGTGCTGATATAAGACTAGCTGCTGTAACAACAGCCGTAGCAATGCCAATAAGCTCTGCTTGGTTTTCAATAATATACGTTATCATAAATTTTATTATACCCTTGTAGATACTGCTAATCGTCTTTCAACTTCTTCACGATATGCAGGATCATTTTCATATCTCTTGTCTCTCATAGCCTCGACTACTTGAGCGTTACTTTGAAATGGTTGTACGGCTGATCCAGAGGTTTGTCCTTGTCTAATATTCGGTTGTCCTCCTTCACTTAGAAAGCGAGCATACAGTCCTTTAACAGCCATCTTAGCTGCCTCTGGTGTACTGGACTCAACTATCTGATCAAAGCTATCGATCTCTTCACCTGGAAGATTATTTCTTGCCCACTCAGCCATAGCCTCGTAGTTCTCTTGACCACCAATAGAGTTTGTTATCTCTACCTCTTCAGCAGATATAAGTGCCTGTTGGCCTCTGATGTATGTGTCAACAATATCCTTAGTGATGTTAAGTTTCTCTAGCTCTTTGTAATTGGCTTCTGACAACTCACCATTTTCAGCGTAAGCAATTGCAGCGTCTTCTATTGCGTTTGATACATCATTAGACTCGCTGTTCGTATCTCCCTCATCTTCTGTTTGCGTCTGCTGTTCTTGGGATTGTTTCTCGCCAAGTTTCCTCTCAAGATTCTCGTACGCTTCTGCAAGGTCTTCTTGTGACTTGAACTTACCAAGAATCAAGTCCTCCTCCTCTTGCTGTTGTTCCTCCTCGGACCCAGAAGGGCTTTGCTGTTGTTGCTGTTGCGCTTCTTCTTGTTGTGCCAGTTGCTCCTCCAAGCTTATGTTGCCTTCTTCGGTTTCTTGCTTCTCGTTTATTGTGTATTGTTCCATACTTATTTACTCCCATTTATTCAGTTATTGGTGGTTCTTCTTCTTCTTCTCGCCCTTCTTGGGCAATTGATTGATCACTAGCTGCTTTGATTCCAGCAGGGCCAAGCTTCTCTGCCATCTGCATAAGTTGTGCTTGTTGTTGCTCTTGTGCAATCTGCTCTTGAGTCTTTATAAGTCCTGCTGTTTTGATACCGAGTGCTGTGGCTCTTCTCTTGATGTATTCAGATACGTTAACAAAGTTAGCTACCGCTTGTGGCCCTAACACCTGACTGGAGCCAAGAAGGAATGAATCGAGACTGTTAAGATCCCCTTGTCTTCCGAGGCTATCAAGACCTGTAACAATAACAGGATTCACTAGATCCTTTGGAAGCTTTGGCATCTTCTTGTTCTTTTCCATAACACTCATCAAACGACTCAACAAAGGAGCCTGGAGGTCATTGCTAAGTAAACTAAAGATACCACCAAGGGCTGCGTTAAGTTCCTGCGAGATCAATCGGATTTCTTCAGCAGTTACTCGCTCGGCATTCCTGATTGCACTGCTAGTGAGCAGGAAGTTCTGAGCAAGCCTGTCTTTGATCTGGTTGATTGTTTCCGCAGCAACTCTGAAATCATTAAACTTGTTGAGTTGGAGAGTTGATACATCACCTGCGTTACCTTGTACAATAGCTCCGTTAGGTGACTCAGAAAGACTCTTGTGTCTTGTAGTTCCATTTGGGTTAACCAAGAATAGCACCTTGGCTGCTGCTGCACTGCCTTCAACGATTGCTCTAGTAAGAGACTCAAGGGACTGCAAGTCACCAAGGTACTCTTCTACATATGAGCGTCCGAAGTTCTCTCCATCAACTCTACTGAATCTAAGAGGGATGTACGGATTCTTATCAAGAGGGAAAGTTGTACCTGTCTCTGGAAGAACAACACCATTGATGTCCTGCTTCAACATCCACTTGTCACCACGCTTACAAAGGGCAGTGTACAAGCTAACGTTGCCTCCATCACCTACTCCAGAGTCCTGTGGCTTCTGTATGGCTGCTTTAATATCCTCATCAAGGGCTTCGTAGTTGAGTGTTTCCTTGGTTGCTATCGTCAGAACATTATCCATAGGATCTCTTTCAATAACAAACCTATCCAACCTAAACACTCTCATGCCTCCGTTCTGATCCAAGTAAAGCAAACAGTTTCCTGTAACAATGAGTTGTTTGAGTGCTTCGTGAATAACCACCCGATAACGCTCCTTGGCTATCTCATCCATTACAGCGTCTTCAACTTTACGTAGTGCTGAATCTATCTCACTCACTACCTCCTCTGGCGCACCTTCCTGTTGTAGCTTGTTGGTGTCCACCTGGAGTCTAAAGAAACTTATGTTGGGAGGAAGAAGTGCCAACAATAACTTGGATGCAAGGTTGTTGACACCTCTGGCCCCCACGCCTTGAAATGGTGTATTGAGTCGTGAGTGTGATCCAAATCCTTCATCAGGTAAGATGTAAGGTATTGTAAGTTTGGAACACTGCCTAGCTCTATCCAGGTAACTATGTCTTCTGCCTTCAAGAACTGAATAGATCTGCTCGGCTGTTTGGTTTTCGTAATTCATATAAAAATATTTTAGTCAGGTTGTACGAGGGCTTCTGGTTCTTCGGGAGGATATGCCCAATCGCTTGGAAGGGTTTCTACAACCTCGTCTTCATCTGTGAGAATGTCTTTATCGACTGGAACGACTTCTGAAGAGATTACTTCACCTTCCTCATCTGTTTCTGTTTCCGTTGTTGTTTTAAGTACAAGAGCAACTCTAGGGTTCTCCTCTTTACTCTCAACTATCCAACCCCACCAGTACCTACTTCCAGTTCCGTTGAGTGACCAACTAAGTCCTCTCATGCCCCCTGCCTGTTCACTGCGAATATGTGCTTGGTCTTCGTTGTCGTATATAATGTAAAATGGATCGGTCATAATAATACTTTAGAAAATGTTGTGGAAGTCATTTATGTCTTTTTCAATGGCTTCTTGATTGGAGTGCTGATCTGAGTCGAACCAGATTATTTCACTAAACTTTAATCCTTCGATGTTCCACCCGCCGTTATTATTAGTACCCCACCAACCAATCTGCACATTAGGCCAATTAGTAGTAGAAGCACTTCGGTGATATACAAGCTTACGTCCTAGTACGGCATGGTACACATCATCTCTATCGGTAAACCCTGTGTTGACTCCATTAATTTCTAAAGCAGGATTACCATAGTTAAGCGTTGGAGTTGTTGAAGTTGACTCATCGTGAGCAGCAAACCCGTAGTAGGCTGTACTATTTGACGAAGGAACCATAAATTGAGTATCCGACTGGACATGTTGAACAAAGAAGGCATCAATATGTGCTTTATTTTCTACCCCTTGGAAGATTAAGTTTCTCTGAGGATTACCTATTGGATATAACCAAGCAGGACTACTTCCAGATTTTACAAGCAACCCTGCATTATACAATAACGGCTGATGTGCTTGAGTAGCTTGAATAGCATCTGGTCCACCAACAGCATTGTATAGCGTGACGATTGAAGCTTTTCCGTCTCTTGCTGTGCCTGTGGTCTTTTGGTACTTCTTGAGTGAGTCGGTGTTTGTTTGAAAACCAAACACATAGAACCCACTTGTACCATCGCCTTGATAACTTGAATTTCCATCTATTGACGGCATACCATAAATTGATGGGCCTGAATTTCCTGCCACATTATTGAAAGTTACTGATATTCTGTACCACCCGTTTGAGAGAGTCTCTATACTTGCTGATGTAGCGTTACTAAAGAGAGCAAACTGACCAGTGGTTAAATCAAAAGATGCTCCTGCTGCTCCACTGCTTCCGTTGTTCCAAAGTCTAACTACATTACGCCCGTTACTTTTAACGTAGCACGAATGAGTGTGTGTCCCTGCTAGTAAGTTTGGTCTAGTGTTTCGGATCAAAGCGTGTTGACCGCTTGCTGAGTCTTCTGTAACAAGATAAGAATTTGTACCGCCAAACGGATCAGTGATATTACTTGCAGTTGTTGTAGCTCCAAAAGATTGACTCCAAGCCCCATGTGAAAAGTTCTCAGAGTACGTTATCAAATTCTCACCGCCAACAAAGTCATCAAGTGTTGTTTCGGTAAATGTTAGTCCATCATTGGAAACTACGGGGGTGCTGATGTATTCGGAAGGGGACAACATTGCTACCTCTTTGACTGAGATGTTGTCTACGGTAAAAGAGTAATCTCCACTGGTAGTATTTCGGGCTATTGAAATTACATTTGAGTTACTATTAGCTGTAAAAGTAAAAGACAAGTTCTGATCGCTTCCTGTTAGAGTTGTTGCAGTTGTTCCGCTAGTTAGTCCTCCAGTGTTACCTGTATTGTCTTGGAAGCGAATAACATTTCCTGCTGTACCATTAACTGTGGCAGACACAGTATATTTTTTTCCAGATTCATAAGTTAAACTTTGCTGAATGTTTGAATAACCTCCACCTGTTACTGTAACTGTTGCTACTCCTGATCCAATAGTAGCATTGTTTTTAGCCCAAGCACTATCAGTATCAAAGGTTCCATTAGTTACCAACTCACTTCCAGAAGGCGTGGACTCGTATTGTGTTTCCTCAAGCATGGCTCCGAAGATGTAGATACCGCTTGTACCAGTTCCTTGGTAATCAGCGGTAGGAGAATTTGTTGGAGCAAAGTTTATTCTAAAAGTATCGTTAGCACTTCCTGTGTTAGTTATAGAGACTCTATACCATCCATCTCCTACATCAGTGATGCTTGGACTATTGTTTCCTGAATCAGAAATGACTGTCCCGTTTTCTAAATTGAATACCGACGATGAACCCTGTCTCCTTAACCAAATAGAACCATAGTCGGCTGCTTTAGCATAAACTGAAAAGGTATGTGAGCCTGTTCCTACAGTGGTTGATATGTCTAACCTGTGCTGTCCATTATTAGTGTCGGCTGCAAGACGTACAGCGTTGTTACCTCCAAACGGATCAACAATTTGTGAAGCATCTTGTATGCCTGAAAATATTTTTGTGTACGATGATTGATTAAAATCTTCAGAGTATAAAAGTACATTCTGTGAGGTGTTTCTCACAACAGAAGACTCACTCACTCGATTACTAGCATCAAACATAACCTGTGCCTCGGTGTTGTCGCTTGAGCGTCTTATTCTTGCAGCATACGGAGAAACGTCTCCAAGCTTCCTAAGAGAAAAGGCTGCTACTGGTGCTTGCTTTGTGACTTCTTTGACTGAGATGTTGTCGAAAATAAAATCTGATGCTGATCCTCCACTTGTTCTTTTAAGTTGTAATGCTGCGCCTCCTGATAAAGAAGCAATAAACGTCTCAGAAAATGATTGAGAAGAAGTGTAGTTAAATTGATTACTGTCAATAACGAGTGAACCACTGCCTGAAGTTACTGAAATGTCTCCAGTTATTGAATATCTTTTCCCTGCTACAACTTGTATGGTTTGTTGTGCGCTAGCAAAAGTTCCATCGCTAGCTATTCTAAGACCTCCGTTAGTTATTTCAACAGTTTGTCCTCCAGTGGTAAAGTTCCAATTAGAATCAGATTCAAAGTCTCCATTAGTTACCAACTCAGTGTCACTCAAAGTAAACTTAAACTTCTCAAGAAATAGCTCCTCAAGTTCTGCACCTGTCAGTGGTCTTGTTAGCTTTGCTGTAAGAGGTGTTGTCAGTTTGGACGATGGCCTACTAGCTGAAGTACTGCTACTGCTACTTGAAGAAGAAGAGGAAGACGATGAATAACTCATTGAAAAATTTTATGATTAATCGAGTGGTGAAATAGCAACGTAAAGATCGTCTGCTGCGTCTCCAGATCCTCCAGAAACAACAAGCTGTATCTCAGTCTGTGTTGATGTAAAGACACTTCCTCCTGGTGCTGTAAGTACTGCATCAGGTCCAATGGTTACAAACGCATCCCCTACTTTGTGTTGTAGAGTGAGTGTTCTACCAGAACCAAATGTACCACTTGCTAGGAAACAATAAGATCCTGCTTTGGTCTTGTTGACCGCTGGAGTGCTTGTTGCGTTAAGTGTTCCGTTACCATCACTGTCCAGCGTAGTGCTGTTTTTCAGGTTAATGTTAGTTATGTATGATGATGCCATAATAATAATATATCTCTTCTAATTTTTAATAGTTTACGTTTGCTCCGCTTCCTTCACTCGGAAGGCTAACTGAAGGTCGTCTGATTGTAAGGGAAGATGTGCCTCTTCTACGTGGATCTTTTTTCTTTTTCCTCTTGTCCTCTACCTCTTCAGCAACAGGCGTTGGTGGTGGTGGGGCCATCGGTGCTGGCTGGTTTACAATTTGAGGCGAAGGCATCCTAGGTCTTCCTATACACATAATTTAATCTCGGTTGTTTGTTAAAATATTTTCGTTTTGCTCTGCGTTTTTTGCTCGCAGAAAGTTTACAATGTTACGTTGTCCAAAGTAATAATCCATATCTCGTAGATTATCCTTTGGGCTAAATTCTTTCGGGGGGAACAACTCATCCAACTCATTCACTAACTCACTTGGTACAATTGGAAAAGGTTTGATAATATTATCCATGTTCTTTAGGCTCTCTTTATCTTCAGCTTTACTCTAGCTGCTTTTGTGTTAGCGACAAACTGTTTGCCCTTTGATCCTTCTCTCTTCTTTTTCTTTGCAGTAGTTGCTCTTTGAGACTTGGTAAGACTTCTGGCCTTTGACATAGGAAGACATCTGTCTGGGTTATTTTTGTTCTTGCTAGTTCCGCATGGGCCTTTGATGCTTCCATCAGTTCCTATGCGTACCCAGTTTTGTCTTCTCCACTTTGCTAACTCACCCATATATTCCTATTTCTTTTTCCTAATTTTTAATTTCTTTCTCTTGCTCCCTTTGGCGTAGTTTGGGTCTTTGCAGTACTTAGACGCTGCCATGTTAGCGTAAGCCGAAGGGTACTTATCAAACGTTCTCTTGGCCCAGGCTATTCCTTTAGGACATATTTTGTTTCCCATTTTTTTTCTTTTTCTTCTTCTTGAGGGCTGCAAAGTCAGCTTTAGTAATCTTGTTTTTTGGATTAGCTGCTGCTGCTATCTTGAGTTGGTTTCTTGTTAACTTCATTACTTGCCTACCTCCTTCATGGCTTTCTTATGTGCCTGAGTGAATGTCATTCCACCTAACAT
>CETF01067693.1_pt1 | contig 11249 bp, 6 predicted proteins | sample 326991 | NCBI WGS metagenome assembly CETF01 (sample SAMEA2622331, study PRJEB7988) | marine metagenome | biome: marine biome (ENVO:00000447); feature: surface water layer (ENVO:00002042); material: "saline water (ENVO:00002010), including plankton (ENVO:xxxxxxxx)" | depth 5 m | reverse complement strand
CCTGGATACTCCTGGAGACCCGCGACGGACAGCTGATGGCAGGAACCGTGGGGGGCATCCTGCTCGAAGGTGAGGACGGCACTTTTGACCCGGTCGATGGGCTGGACGAAGTTCACGAAGTCATGGCCCTGACTCAACTTGCGGACGGGCGCGTGGTCGCAGGCAGCCGGAGCGAGCAGCTGCTGATTTCCGGGGAGGATGGCTGGCGCACACTGGGCCCAGCGGATGGCCTGCCCGGCAATACGGTGTTCGCCCTGGTCGAGCAACAGGGTACCTTGTGGGTGGCGGGCAACCGGGGGCTTTACCACTTGCCCCTGCAGCAGCTCGACGCCTACCTCCGCGGCGACAGTACATCGCTCAATGCAAGGATGCTGCTCAGCGAACGCGGCGATGTCGCCGGCGCACAGAACACCACCTGCTGTAACGGGGCCGGCAGCGCCCGCGCCCTGGTAAAGGATGGTGCGCTGTGGTTCCCCACCCGCGAGGGGATCATCGCAGTGCACCCCGGGCAGACCGGCAGCAACCGCTATCCGCCCCGACTGCATATCGATCGGGTGCGCCTGGACGGGCGCTGGCAGCCCGCAAGCAACGATACCCGTCTGCAGCTGGATAAACATCAGCGGGATATCGCCTTCGGTTTTACCGCGCTGAGCTACCAGGACCCCGGCAGTGTCCAGCTGCAGTACCGCCTCCTCGGCTATCGGGACCAGTGGCAGGCCCTGGACGACCCGGAGCACCGCACGGCCTTTTTTACCAACCTCCCCTCGGGCACGCTGCATTTTCAGGTGCGTGGCAGCAATAACGCCGGCGTCTGGTCGCCAGACCAGGCAGAGCTGACACTGCACATTGCCCCCTACTGGCACGAAACCCTGTGGGCCAAACTGGCCGCGGCGGCCACTCTGCTGTTGCTGATGTGGCTGGGAGTGCGCTGGCGAACCCGCAACCTGGCCCAGCGGCAGCGCCAGCTGAGACAACTCGTGGGCGAGCGCACAGAAGAATTGCGTGTCGCCAATGAAAACCTGCGTCAGTACAGCCGGCAGCTGGAAACCGCCAGCATGACCGACCCCCTCACCGGGCTGTGGAATCGCCGTTATCTCAGCGAAAAAATCTCCGTCGAACTGACCCGGTTCCAGCAGGAAAAGGCGGCCGGTATGCACCAGGGCAACTGCCGCCTACTCGCGCTGCTGGACCTGGATCACTTCAAGCGCGTCAACGACCAGCTTGGCCACGATGCGGGAGACCAGGTGCTGCGTCAGTTTGCCGACTTCCTCCGCGCGATGGTGCACCCGCGGGACGAGGTGCTCCGCTGGGGCGGCGAGGAATTCCTGCTGGTCCTGCAGCCGCTGCCGGAACAGCACCTGGCGGGGCTGGCGGAGCGCCTGGTGCGATCCATTGAACAGCACGTCTTTACTTTGGAAGACGGGCGCAGCGTCACGCTTACGGCATCACTGGGCTTGTGCCCCTACCCCCTTGCTGCGCAGCAGGTTTCCACAGGCCACTGGGAGCTGGCTATCGAACTGGCTGACAAGGGGCTGTACACCATCAAGCACGGTACCCGCAACGGCTGGTGCCTGGTGCTGCCGCGCGCGACCGAGGCCGTGCTGCGCGAACACATCGACAGCAGTCTGGATGCCTTGCAGGCCAAGGGCCTGATCGATGTCGAGCGCGCGCCCCCTGAACAGACCGACCTATCGGAGACCTAACATGCATCCCAACACCCCCATTCTGGTTGGCAGCGGTCAGATCACGCGGCACAGCATCGACGCCGCCGCCGAGATACCCTCTCCGGCTGATCTCGCCGGCGAGGCTGTGAACCTGGCTCTCGCGGACACCGGGGTGCTTGATCTGGCTGCGCGCGTGGACACACTGGCGCTGGTACGCCTGTTTGCGGACTCCGTTCCCGGCCTCTACCTGCATCCCTTCGGCAGCAGCGACAACCTGCCGCGCTCGGTCGCACAGCGCGCCGGGGCAGATCCCGCGCGGCTGATCTACGGACCCGTCGGTGGGCACAGCCCCCAGCGCCTGGTCAATGAATTCGCCGAGGCCATCGCCCGTGGCGAGAGCGACCTGGCGGTGGTCAGCGGCGCGGAAGCCATTGGTGCCGCCAAGCTGGCCGGGCGTCAGGGCTGGCAGCCCGACTGGCGCGAGGAGGTGGGTGGCAGCTTTGAAGATCGCGGCTGCGCAGCCCTGCAGACCGACTTTGAAGCACAGCATCACATTACACTGCCGACGCAAGTGTACGCGCTGTTCGAGAATGCCTGGCGCCATCGCCACGGTCTGTCCGTGGAAGCACACCGCAAGCTTATGGCCGATGTGCTGCTGCGCCTGAACCAGGTGGCCCGCAGCAATCCCCTGGCCCAGTTCCCCACGCCTCGCGAGCACGCCTTCCTGGCACGCGCCTCGGCGGAGAACTTCCCTATCGCCGAGCCCTACAACAAATGGAGCGTGGCCCAGGATGCGGTCAACCAGGGAGCCGCGGTGGTACTCACTTCGGTGGCGCAGGCCGAGCGGCTGGGTATCCCCCGGGACAAGTGGGTCTTCCTGCATGGCTACGCCGATGCCGACGACACCTGGGTCTCCGAACGCCCGTACCTGTCGACATCGGCGGCGCTAAAGAGCACCGCCGATGCAGCGCTCACCATGGCGAGACAGGGCACAGATGCCATCCAGTTGTTTGACCTTTACAGTTGTTTCCCGGTGGCAGTGCTGGCCGCCTGTGAAGCGCTGGACATCGGACCGGATGATCCGCGGCCACTCACCGTGACCGGTGGCCTGCCTTTCTTTGGCGGCCCCGGCAATAACTACAGCCTGCACGGCGTCGCGGAAATGTTGCAGCAATTGCGCCGGCGACCCGGTGCATTCGGCCTGGTGACAGCCAATGGCGGCTACCTGTCCAAGCAGTCGGTGGGCATCTACTCGACCCGGGCGGTGGACGACTGGCAGCCGGCGGACAAGCGCGCCGAGCGCAGCATGCAGGCGCAAACTCCTGTCACCGTGGATCCGACTTTCAGCGGGCAGGGCAGCATCGAAACCTGCTCGGTGGTCTTCCGCAGAGGCACGCCGGACCATGCCCTGATGATTGGACGCTCTGTCGACAACACGCGCTTCCTGGCCAAGACCGCAGAGGGCGACACCGATACGCCACGGAAATTGCTGGAGGGTGAACCCCTCGGCCGACGGGTGAGCGTTACCCGGGCTCAGGAACAGTGCCTGTTCACGCTGGCGGAATGATCTCCGGATAACGCTCGCGGAGCACCGCCGATAGCCCCTCGCGCCAACCCAGCTGGCAGGGACCCACCAGCTCGATCCGGCGCCGGTTATCGGTCACCCGCGAGGGTATGGCAGATTCTTCTTCGCGAAAACGGACTTCCCGCCCCACCAGCTCGCCGAGATACTGGCACCAGCTGCGCACCTCCACAGCTTCATCACCACCCCAGTTGACCACCGTCGCCGGCACGGATGCCGCACTCAGGAGCCCGGCAACCTGCCGGTTGATATCATCCTGATGAATACAGGTAAACCAGGCTTCTCCACCAGGTGGCAAGGAAATGGCCTCGCCGCGCAGGATCGCATCCATGTGATAGGCGGGCATACCACCGTTGGCCGAATAGGAAACATTCATCCGCGCAATTGTCGTGGGCAGAGCGTAAAGCCGGGCGCAGCTGCGGGCTACGGCTTCCTGTGCAATCTTGGATACGGCGTAGGTGGGTGAATAGGGCTGGTGTGAATCTCCGAGGGGATCACTCTCGCAAAAGGCATGACGAGGATCGGATTGATTGTCGTATACCGCGCAGGTCGACATGACCAGGCAGGCCTTTGCCCGCCGACAATGCGCCATCAGCAGCGCGGTCCCCTCGGCATTGACCTGCAGCGCGTGATCATAGTCGGCGCCTCCCAACTGGAACACCGCGAAATGCAGCAAATAATCAAAATCGTCGGGCAAGCCAGTGAAGTCGCCGCTGGTGAGGTCAAGCACAAAGGGGTGCATGCCTGCCTTCTCGCAGCGCTCCCGGGAACCCGGTGCCGTGAAACGTGCGACCGCCCAGACCTCATTGTCCGCCGCCAGGTATTCACCCAGCGGAAAACCGATCTGGCCGGCGGCCCCGGTCAGCAGAATTTTCTGGTTCTTGAGCATCTCGCGTCCTCGGCCTTCACGGCATCAGTGCGCCACCGTTGACGTTGTACACCTGGCCGTTGATCCAGCGCGCCTCCTCCGACAGCAGGAGACAAACCATGGCAGCGATATCCTCCACCCGCCCCAGGCGGGTACTCGGTGTATGCGCCTGGAAGCCATCCAGCAACTCCTGTGGCACCTGCCCGCTGGCCTGCATTTCCGGTGTATAAACAAAGCCCGGCGCCACACAGTTGGCGGTGATGCCCTCGCGCCCCCAGCGCGCTGCCACATGTCGCATGAGCGCATTCAGCCCGCTCTTTGCCGCCGCGTAGGCCGGCCGGGTGCTGTCGCCAGAATCCGCGGCTCCGGAGCTGGTATAGACGATCGCACCCTGCCCCCTGCTCAGCAGATGCGGCAGCGCTGCGCGGGTACACAGCAGGTGGCCGCGAAGGTTGACCTGAAGGGTACGATCAAACACCGCCAGATCCTCGGCCAGGGCATCGCTGTCCTCGAAAATCACCCGCAGGTCGGCGGCATTCACATGCACGCCGTCGAGGCCACCGAGTGCCGTCACGGCTTCAGAGAAAGCGCGGTTGACCACGTCCTCCTCGGCAATGTCGATGTAGACGGCATGAGCTTCGCCGCCGCTATCGCGGACTTCATCTGCCACGCGTTGCGCCGCCTCGAGATTAATGTCCGCCACGCAGACACGAGCACCCTCCGAAGCGAGCTGTTTCACAGTGGCTGCCCCGATTCCGCTACCCGAGCCGATCACCATGATGGCCTTGTCTTTCAGTCTGCCCTGCATGTCGTATTCCTCTTTGCTGTGTTGTCGGCGATGTTTTTGACCAGCGACGGCGCGAGTCCTTTCTTCCCGGAAAGGCTAGTAGCGCAGCCCGATCCCGCCATCGTGATAAATGGACGCACCGGTCACAAAGCGCGATTCATCCGAGGCCAGGTAGACGAAGGCGTGGGCCGTGTCTTCTGGCTGACTGTTCATGTTCAGCGGCGTCATTCCGGCCAGTGCGGTTTCAGCTTCCTCCGTACTGCTCCAGAGGCCGCCGCGGACATAGTCCTCGAGGCCTTCGCGTATCAGTGGCGTCATGGTCGTACCGGGGTGCACCGAGTTGACGCGAATCTTCTTGGGACCAAACTCCGCCGCGGAACAGATGGTCAGCATCCGCTCGGCGGCCTTGGAGACGTGATAGCCGATATTGTTGGCATTGGGCATATACGACGCCATCGATGCCGTGTTGATTATCGAGCCACCACCCGGGTGGCGATTGACCGCTTCCGCGAGCAAGGGTGCACAGACCTTGGTGCCAAGAAAAACACCATCGTGGTTAACTGCCATGACCTTGCGCAGATCCTCCAGCGAGGTGCTTTCGACGCCGCCGTGAATGGAAATGCCGGCATTGTTCACCAGCACATCCAGGTGGCCAAAGCTGGCAACCGTTTCCTCGACGACACGCGCCCAGTCAGCTTCGGAGGTCACATCAAGCTGCAGCAACTGAAAACGTCCCTCGCCATGCGTGTCAGCCATTTTTGACGAGATGGCCGCTGCGTCATCGAGGAGGATATCCGTTGCTACCACACCCGCGGCACCTTCGCGAAGAAAAGCCTCGCACACCGCCAGGCCTATATTGCCGATGCGACCGGCGCCGGTAACGAGGGCAACCTTGTTCTGCAGACGTCCCATGAACGATTCTCCATGTCGATAGTTGGGTGTAATTGACAGGGCTGCACAGGGATTTCGTCAGCCGCGGCAAATTTTATTTATCTTATATATAAATAAAGCACTGTCAATTCGACTCACCACTCACTCCGAATCCAGCCGCTCCAGGCGAGGCGGCGCATAATCACCCCGGAGAACCTCCGGCGCCGGTACGAAAAAGCGCAGGGTCACAAATAAGGGCCCGTCAGTGACCGGGAGCCAGTTCACATCATGCTCCGCGGGGGGATCGCGCTGCAGGCGAACCACCAGGGCACCATCATCGCGGTAGCGCAGGTCTTCCATGTGCTCGCTGATGGCATAACGATTCAGCGTGTTCGGTATCAGATCAACGCTGCGGGCGTCATAGACGTTGAGTGCCCAGAAAGCCTCCGCCGGTGGCAACTCGCCCGCCGGAAATACCAGTTCGTAGCGCTGGCTGCCGTGCAGGGGCTCGCCGGACGCGTCCGTCAAGGCGGAGAGATAGATCGTCTCTTCCGCGTGATTGCCCAGGAAACCGTGGTACTCGACCATGGCGCGGCGCAGGTAATCAAAGCCGTAGCTGCCGTAGGTTTCAGTGGCCGGGGTGCTCCAGCCGGTATGACTCGGCGCCGCCCGGGGTGAGTCGCGCAGGATGCGCTGGCCATCGGCAATGGCACGCTCCAGGCCGCGACGCAGGCCCGCTGGCAGCTGCTCCGCCTGGAAATCCACCGAGGGACCAATACCCACCTGGTCCATCTGGGCCATCAACAGCGCCTCTTCCGGCAGACGTGGATTGCGACGCAGGAAACGGTTCAAGTGCTCGAAGAAAGCCAAGGAGGTCAACGCCTCCCGCGCCGGCAAATCGTAGGCGGCGGGATCCGGGCTTGGCCCGTCCAACTCGATGGCATGCATCACATCCCTGGCCGCCGCCAGGTCCTGCGGACCGTTCACCAGAACACGACCCAGCAAGTAACCGCGGTGGGTGCGCAGGCGCACCAGGTGCACGCCCTCAGGCACCACGCCTTGCCAGTCGGGACCCACGGCCCACAGGGTCTGGGCCTGACTACCGGTGGTACGGCTGCCGGTGTGCTGTACCTCGGAGTAAAGATCGGCCCAGGTCAACACATAATAGCGATCGCCGGTATCCGGGGTCTGCACACGTACCGGCCCCTGGCTCAGATCCAGCCAGGCGGTGAAATACAGAGTGCTGCTGTTGGGGCCGCGGCCGGCGTAAAGCCCACCCGGTGCCGCCAGGTCTTCCTGGTAGGCAAAGGCGTTCACCGGGGCATAAACCCCGTTGGGGTCGAGCCCCTGGTTTATCTGCTCGCGCATCACCCGCAGGTAGTCCACCACGGGGTAGCCGTAGAAGTAGGCCTGCAGGCCGACCGAGTAAGCAATGGCTTCCTGGCGCTGGGCGATGATGTCGGCAGGACTTGCCGGGCTGGCGCTCGAGGCCTGCAGCGGAACCAGTGGCAACGCGAGCATGATACAGAACATGACTACCAGGGTGACTTGTCGCATGTATTTTTCCTTCTTATCAGAGCGTAGCTAACTTCGCAGCATACCTGTAAACCGAAGGCTCTTTGTGGCCAGGCAATAAACACTGGCGGCTGGCTCAGTTTATTGATCCGGGAGCAATCCGGCGCAGGCTCATACATATGTAGCAGGCGGACTGCTATCCATTCAGGCTAGCTTGTCACGAGCACACCAAGGTTGCGCCTGACAGCTCTCCGCAAGCTGCGATGGAACCAGCGTGGAGGACCATCGCCATGACAAAGCCACTGGCGCACTCACACGTGACCTTACCTCTATCAAATCAAGGCTGAGTGCATGAATTCACCCTCAAAAAGCATCTTCTATGGTTGGTGGCTCGTATTGGTATGCCTCCTCATTCAGGGAATCGCTACCGGTGCCAGCATTTATTCCTACAGCCTATTTGCGGGAGAAGTGGAAGCCGAATTTTCGGCTAACCGGGCACTGGTCATGTTAGCGATGACCGGGCAAAGCATCATGATTGCCGTGTCCTCCCCAATCCTGGGTCTTTTCCTCGATCGAAGCTCCGTGAAGTGGGTTGTCATTATCACTGCACAAATCATGGGCGCGGGCTTCTGGCTAATTTCCCTAACACCATCAGTGTGGGGTTTTGTCGCGGGCTACGGCCTGTTCGTTTCACTTGGCCTCGCATCCATGGGCATGCTTTCAACGTCGGTACTACTCTCCCGGTGGTTCCGGCGCTACCGTGGGCTTGCGATTGGCATCGCTGCCCTCGGGACCCAAGTGGGTGGGCTAACGATACCACCGCTTCTGGCGGTGCTTATCGAATCCTTTGACTGGCGCATAGCCGCCCGCATTGTTGGCCTGTTCGTTGCCGTGGTTATTCCGCTATTGGCTTACTGGATCATTGTCGACCGCCCCTCGGATCGAGGACTCTCGCCAGACGGCGATCGAATACCACTTGGCATCGCTCCAACACAAACCATTGAATTCTCTGTCAGGCGCACCTGGATCTCACAGGTACTCGGCGACTGCAATTTCTGGATTGCCGGTTTGGGCATAGCTGTCCTTTGCGCGGTGTTAACCACCGTTCTCGCCAACTTGTCTCTATTTGCTACAGACATGGGAATCACGCGAGAGCGAGCAGCACTACTCATCTCACTTTTTGCTGCCATAGGCCTGGTTTTCAGCCCCATCACAGGCCGCCTCTGCGATGTTATCGATACTCGCTGGGTTCTCGCTGGCATGCTGATCTTGAGTATTATCGCGATGGCCGGATATATGCTGGCAGAGGACTACACCGGTCTGATAATAGCTACGAGTATTGTCGCGATTAATGCCGGCGGCCTGACACCACTATGGAGCGCACTAATTGGTGACCTCTTCAAACTTCATCTGTATGCAAGAGTCATGGGTGTGATGGCTCTTCTAACCGGCGCGACCGGGTCACTGGCACCTGTCGTTTCCGGGTGGATATTTGAGACTACTGGTAGCTATCACACTCTGTTTCTCGCACTCCTTTTTCTACTGAGCCTCTCGTTGCTCTTCACCCCTTTCATAAAGCGGAAAAAAACTCTCTCGCCCGTCTGCCAGTCACCTACCTCCGGAGGAGCTACTACGTTCGTATGATGCAAGGCCTACCGCGGGAAATTTAATCTCTGGCCGAGCATCTGGCGGCAGGACCCCACGGCCATAACACGGGATAAAAGGCCACGAGACCCATCGGTCCACAGTGACGTCTTCCGTTTCAATCCCGGTAACAATCCTGACCGCCACATGCCCACAACGTTCACCAAATATAAATAGTAAGCAGTGGAGAAAAACATGAAGAATACCTATTGTTGGGCAGTACTAGGAACGGCAGTAGCTATTGCCTCCGCGGGCCCATCCCATGCAGCTCTTGAAGAGGTCCTCGTCACGGCTCAAAAACGCATGGAAACTGCTCAGGATACGCCGATCTCCATCGCTGCCTTCAGCAACGAAGCGCTGGACCGGATGCGAATCGTCTCGGTGACTGATGTCGCCGACAAGATCCCCAACGTCATGCTTCCCCCGCAACCCGTTTCGCGAACTGCTTTCACGCCGTTTATCCGCGGTGTCGGCAGTATCGATATCCAGATCACCAAGGATCCCGCAGTCGGTATCTACCTGGATGGTGTGTACCTCGGCCGGACAACCGGCATGGCATCCGATTTTGGCGACCTGCAACGCATTGAAGTGCTGCGCGGTCCACAGGGCACCTTGTACGGACGCAACACGACTGGCGGTGCGATCAACCTGATCACCGCCACGCCGGAAGCTGAGCTCGGCTTCAGGCAGCGCGTGTCTGCGGGAAATCGTGATTACTGGCGCAGCCAGACCATGCTCAACCTCCCCATCACCGATACTCTGGCTGCGCGGATGTCCTATGTCGCATCCCGTGAAGACGGCTGGGTCGAGAACATCGGGCCAGGCCAAGACTTCAACGAAGATGAACGCGAAGGTGGACGCGTCGCATTGCGCTGGACACCAGGCGAAAATTTGACGGTCGACTATGCCTACGACCGTTCACGTGTTTCGGGTGGCATGAATGCATACCAGATCGTGAAGAGTAGCGACCCAGGCAGCCCCTTCGCCCCCTATGCCAGGGAGCGAAGGCTTGATACGCTATCGGTGAATGACGGCCGGCAAGGCGTCGATGACCGGACCGAAGGACACGCGTTGACAGTCAACTGGGATGTCAACGAGCACCTGACGATGAAATCCATCAGTGCGTTTCGTGAACTGCGCGCGCGCTCCTTTTACGACTATTCAGCCAGTGTCAACTACCTCAATCGTGTAGCACCTCCGCCAAATCCAGTGCGTGGCCTGTTACCGAGAAAGAGTGAAATTCTAAGTAACTTCAACAACCTGGACCAGGAACAGATTTCCCAGGAGTTCCAGTTTATCGGAGACGCCATGGATGGACGCCTGGAGTATGTCGGCGGCCTGTACTATTTCAAGGAACGCGGAACAGAATCAAGCTCACCGGGTATCAACAACAATGTCATCGCACTTCCGGCGGCCCAGCTGGGCGCGAACTATGAATTTCTACCCTCCTCACTTCAGGCCACCTACGACAGTCTCGTTGTATTGGCAGACAATGAATTCGTCGCCAGTGCCTCATCCGAGTCTATAGCCGCTTACGCGCAGATCAGCTACCGCCCGGCGATCCTTGATCAGCGCCTGAAACTGACCCTCGGCCTGAGGCACACGGAAGACGAGAGAGAGGCCACAAAGGAGGACCGGTCTTACGACCCTGGCTTCCGCGATCCCGGAGATCTGGGGTCGGTAATCCGCAGTGGGCGTGATTCCGGCACCACGGAAGCTTCGAAGTTTACACCGTCCATAATTATCGATTATTCACTGACTGAGGGTGCCAACCTCTATGCCAAATACTCCGAATCTTACCGCTCTGGGGGCTTCAACATGCGTGCTCCCCTTCGGGATTTCGGCACCCCCTTCGGACCGGAAACCATGGATGCCTACGAGATCGGTCTGAAATCCGAGTGGCTGGACCGGCGCCTGCGTATCAATGCGGCAGTGTTTCTTTACGACTACACGGATCTGCAGATCGACCAGAACCTGCCCAACAGTATTGCCGAGACCCTGACCGTGAACGCCGGCGAGTCCGAATACAAGGGCCTCGAGCTGGATCTGACCGCCCTCATCACCTCCAATCTGACACTCACGGCTAGCTATGGCTATCTGGATGCCGAGTTCAAGGAATTCCAGAACGCACTCGACTGCAATCGGCAACCGGTAGCCGGTGGCGGAACGGTGGATGTGGCTGACTGTCGAACCATTCCCAATGCACCGGAGGAAACCTACACCGTCGAGCTGGACTATCTCTTCCCGAACTTCGGGACAGGCGAGCTGTCGGCTCGCCTCGGCTACCTGTGGCAGGATACCTCCACCTTTACCAACGCG
>CETF01021514.1_pt1 | contig 11253 bp, 13 predicted proteins | sample 326991 | NCBI WGS metagenome assembly CETF01 (sample SAMEA2622331, study PRJEB7988) | marine metagenome | biome: marine biome (ENVO:00000447); feature: surface water layer (ENVO:00002042); material: "saline water (ENVO:00002010), including plankton (ENVO:xxxxxxxx)" | depth 5 m | reverse complement strand
AAATCTGAACTCAATATTATAGTAGAATCTTTACGTAGGTTTAAAGTGCAATCTGATTCTGTTCCTGTAATAAAAGATAGAGTTAATAATTTGTTTGAGGATTTTAAAAAGATAAAAAGTGATGTTAAAAAAATTGAAGAAAACAAACTAAAGAAAAGAGAGGTTACATACGATGCCCCCATTTATACAGAAGAAAGCGTTAAAGAACAAACGTGCAAAGTCTGCGAGTAACGTAAGGCGAGGCAGAAGAAATAGACAACGTGGTGCAGAACTGCAACGTCTGTTAGTTAATAAGTGTAGAGAGTTAGGACTAGAGGCACACAATAGAGATAGAGGTGGTGCAATGCACGAGAAAGGCGATGTAGAAATACAAGGCGAGTTCTATGGTTGTAAGCGTAGAAAAAGAATACCTACATATTTAATGCCCGAAAAAGAAGAGATAGGTGTTGTGTTTAGAGGTGAACGTATGCCCCCTATGATTTCACTACCACTAGATAGATTTTTACTTATGTTAAAAATAGTAACGGAGGAAAAATGAATTGTTGTTTATGTAAAGAAGAAATAGATGATAGGTATAGTAATAATGCAGAGCCAGTAAATAGTGGTAGATGTTGTAATAATTGCAATGAAAAAGTAGTAATACCACATAGAATAGCAGAGGTTTTAAAATGAAACTAATAATAGATGATAAGAAAAATTATAATGAAGACATTATTAATCTTATAAAAGAAAGATTAAAAAAAGGCAAAAAACAATATGGTGGTGCAATAAACATACACGATGGTAGGGATTGGAACGTAGAAGCACTAGAGGAAATACTTGATTGTTGTGTTTACGTAGCCGCTAGAATACTTCAGATACACGAATACACAAAAAATAAAATAAAAAATTCGGGTGACGATATAGAATATAAGTATTAAATTAGGATAAGGTATGTTAGAAAAAAATAAAAAAACAAAAAGATATACTGTAAAAGATAAAGTTGTATATGTTGGTGGAACTCTAGATGGTAAATTAGTAAAGCCATCAATAGTAAATGCTTGTGTAGCAGATAAGACTAATAAAGGATGTGAACACATAACACCACTTTGGTTTGAAGATTACCCTATGGCTCTTGAAGAAATATATGTAGACAAAATTATTAAAACAGACAATAATAAAGAAAAATTAATATTTAAATTAGTTAGTAGTCAAAAAGTAGAAATTGGAGGTAGGAGGTAAATAATATTAAGATAAATACAAAACAAAAACGTAAGCCAATTAAAGGTTATAAATTTTTAAAAAACTTAGAAGAAGGTATGTCCTTTGTCACAGAAAGTGGTTTAGAGGGTACTTTAATAAGCAACAATGAAGGGAGCGCACTTTGTTATTTTACAAACCACTCTAGTAATGATGAGGATGTAAAAAAATATTGGCTTAAAAATACTAAGCGTATTGCTCCAGAAACGAACGTAAAACAGAAAGGAAGTTAGTATGTCAGACTATGATAATACAAACTCGGGTGCATTGTTTCCAAACAACACCAAAGAAGAAGGTGATAACAGACCTAATATGACGGGAGTAATAAACGTAGAAGGTAAAGACTATAGGTTATCAGCTTGGTCAAACACATCAGCTAAAGGTATGAAATACTTATCAGTAAAAGTTTCAGAGAAACAAGAAGAGTCTCAGAAACAACAATCTGATGATGTGCCATTTTAAATAAAAGATAAGTAGCCTACGGTCATCACTCCTCTTCTACATACCGTATGTGTCTTACCTCCGTATGGACTGTAGGCTACGTAATTAAGGATTAATATGAACGTAAACCATCCACCTAAAATTAAAAATTTTCAAGATAGGGTTAAGCAAGACCCTACTATAAGAGATAAGTATATAAAGAAGGTACATACTTGGGATTCAAAACGTACTGATAATAGATTAAAATTATGTAATTTTTGTAAAAAAGTTTGGGAGTCTTGCAAAAAAACTTCAAATAAAAAAACTATTACTAGTTATAATTATTATGATGACTTTCCTACAATAGGAAAAATAAGAGAGATATGCCCTAAATGTAGGGTTCAAGAAGATGAAAGCTAATTGCTTGGTTGGCGCAAAGTAAGTAGAAAGAACTGCTTGAACCCTATTAAAATAAGCACAACACGTAAAGGTTATATTGGGCAAGAGATTGTATCTGATTATCTTTTACGAAAAAACTTACGTGTTTATACACCTGTAGTAGATGACTTTGGTGTTGATTTATTAGTAGAAAAATATGGTAAGTACACAAGTATACAAGTAAAGTATCATACAACATTTACAAATCAAGCATCAATTCAAGTAAGAATATTACCAACAATAGCAGATTGGATTGCTACACCATTACATATAAATAAAAAAACAAAAATAATTTGGTATAAAAATAATAGAAAAACTGAAAAATATACAGTTGCTTTTGCAGTTAATAAACCAAAAAATAATCAAGTAAAAAAAATTAATTTTTATAAAAATTTTTTAAAAGCACCATTTTAAGAGGAACAAACAATGAAAGAAATAGAAAAGAAAATAATAGAAAGATATAATCAAAGGTTTCCTAAATCAACATTAACATTAAGTAGTTTTGAATACGAAAGGTTTGATGCATTCAATGACTATTGCATTGTAGAAGTAAAGCATAGAAAAGATTGGTACGATAAGCAGTTAATAGAGTTTGATAAATTTTCTTATAATAGTTGGTATGCACATATTACTAATAGAAAATTTTTATACGTAGTAGCTTCAGGTAAACGTATAGTAATATATAATATTACAAGTTTAAATAAAGAGAAATACGATTACAAGTGGGAGTATAAAAAGATGCCAAAGCAAACAGAGTTTGATAATAAGGAAGAAATTGTAAAGTTTGTAGGTTACTTAGACTTAAATATATTAAAGTCTTCAAGTTCAGTATATGAGTTTGAAGTTCTTTAAAAGCTATCAAATTTAAAATAATTATTACGCATAACTTTATCTAATAAACGCATTCTATCTTCATATATTTTCATTAGATTATCTACGTTCTTACGATTTTCGGGAGATAAAGTTTCTTTATACTGCTCTGAAAATTTTCTACCTCTAATTGTCTCATCCCATTTTTCGGGATACGGTCTTAGTTTTTGTTTTAAACTAGACTCAATATTACTTTGTATCTCATCTCTTATATCACGTTTAAAAAAGTTAGCACCTTGTGATGCTTTAGTGTTTGCTAGTTTATGTTCTAAGAAAGCTCTAGTTTTTATAAAATCTTTTTCAAAATATTTTTCATCACCTGCTATTAAGGATTGAGATAAGAGTTTATAATAAAATTGCTTGTCGCTAACCTCACCTTTTTTTAGAACAGCTTCAAACCCAGACCTTTGTTCTTTATTTTTGAACTGCTGGTAACTATCTAAGAATTGAAACTGCAATCTTCTTTGGTCATCAAATTGTTTATTTACGTCTTGATTAAAATTTTTATACATATCTATTACTTGCTTTGCTAACGTAACTTGTTTTGTAGCGTAGTCTAACGTAGCTTTTCCGGCTACATCAAGGTCTTTTATTTCTGTAAGACTTTTACCATAATTATAAAACTCTAATCCAAATTCAACTGGTACTGGCACATAAGAATCTATCACCCCACCATATCCATCAAACACATTGCTCAATAAACCAAGAGCCTCACCCCTAACTGCATAATCAAATAATTGCATTGGAACTTTTTTGAAATCTTTGCCAATCAAATCTTTACCAAGAGCATTATCATAATATAAATTATATAGTGCCGCTCCCGTTAATGTACTCCCGGCAGCGAACCTGAAAAGCGGGAAAGGATTGCCATCCATAATAAAAGGTTTTACTGCATTATTGTACGTATTTTCTGTAACTCTGTACGCAGTTCTATAAAACAACGTAAGTGGCTTTACGTTATTTTTTGCCATCCACGTAGGTATGTATGGGAGTTGGGTTACACCCTGAGTCGCAGCCTGAGATTTAAAAAGCCCTCGCTGGTAAATCTCCTCAAACCTTTTATCATTCATTGCTAGGTCAAATGCCTTATCGCCAAACTGATTTCTCTTTTTTAACTCTGATACCATATAATCTATATCTTCACCATCTAGATTTATTGCATCTTTTAATATTCTTCTGGCTTCTCTGGTGTTCTTCACTAAAGAGCTTTTTTTATTTTTTACTAGAGTTTCAAAAGAATCTCTCATTGTTACGTCAGCTACTGCAACAGATGTTCTTCTATTTAATCTTTCAACATTTCTAAACAGAAACGCAGGGTTTAGTTTACCTTTAGTTAAAAATAATTCATCAATAGAATCTGACGTAGCACCTATATTTCTAGCTAAATCTTTGTATACATTTTTATTTCTTACGTAATTAGAATAAGATTTTAATAATTTTATTGTACCTACTGACGTAAGATTTTGTACTTGTCCAGTAAGAAAGTTTTTAATTGCAGCAGAAGGTCCAGAAAGATACGCACTAGAAATTGTAGTAGTTAAACCTCTACCAAATCCTGTAAATGGTGTCTCTGCTTCACCGCTTAGTAATAATTTTAAAGTATTATCTGTATAATCAGATGCTCCATCAATACCTTTTAGTTTACTTTCTCTTTCTATAGCACCTATAAATCTTCTTGCAACCTTACCACTAGCACCATCTACGTCAAAATTTCTAGCTAATGATATAGCATTAGCCATTTTATTACCATAAAAATCTAGTATCTTACTAAAATCTTTTTCATATAATTCTACTACGTCACCTATTATTCTTGATTGATTATCAGCATCTACAATAGACTGACCCTTTTTAAATGTATTTACATTAGGTAATTCATCTAATTGTATTACTTTACCTGTACCTTTTTCTAATAACATATAAGGTGGGATGTCTACTTTTCTAGTATCTAATATTCCTAATGGTTTATTAGGGTCTGAAAATGTAATATAAGCACCTACAACTTCATCTATTTCATCGGTTGTTGCATCTGGATTTGCTCTTTTAAGAGCAGTTCTTAACTTAGTTGTGAAAGAAGACTCGTTTGTTTTTAAAATCTTTTTAGCTTTTTCTGATAATAAATAAGGTACATAATCTTCTACGTAAGCAGAGTTTTTAAATGTTAAATCATAATCTACGTTTACAATTTTACCATCTGTATTTTTTACTTTACTTCCTTTACGTTGTAATACTTTTAATACGTCACCATTGTCAAAAGAATCTTCAGAAACTTTTATTACATTACCTTGCTTATCATATATAGATAAGAAGTTTTTAAATTTTTTAGTACCAACTTTTATTTGTCCATTATTACGTGCATATTCTACTACTAACTCATCAAAGAAATTTCTAGCTTGATTTTTTAAATCACCTACATCTTTTATATTTTTTATTTTATTTGGGTCTGCAAGTAGAGCTATTTTCTCATCACCCAATGCACCAGTTATATTATCAAATTGTTTTTTACCTAATTTAAAAGATGCTTTAGTATCATTTGCAAATTTACTAAACATACCTCTTACTAAATTTTTGGTAACAGCATAGTCAGTAACCTTCTTAGATAGTTCTTGTCCTGCTACTCCGAACTGTCTAAAGTTTGCTTCGGGACTAAACGCATATTTTCTGATTGCGTTAAATGTGTTTTTGTTTTTAAAAAAATCATCTGGTATACTAAATGGTAAAGCCTCATCTATCTTTGCTTTCTGAATATTTTTTATTTTTAATTCAGGCTTTAACATTTGTTTATACGTAGTTAATTCTTCTATTGTCATTCTATCTGTTTTACCGTAAGACCTAGTAAATCCAGAACGTTTTAAACTAAATGATTCTTTCTTACCTATGCCTAAATCTGCTTCTAATTTTGATATAGAACTAACTAAGCTTTGATGTTCTTTATATGATTCTGGGCTTAGTGTTTTTAATTCATTACCAGTCTTTAAATTAAAAGGATTCTTTTTAAAATAAGACCTAGATATTTTTTTAGTATCAGGTATTACACTTTTAAAATCTTTATAAAATTGATTTAATACTTCCTGTTTTGTATCTCCTGTAATAGGTACAGTTTTACCAGCTAAATCATCTTTATCTTTTAATATTGTATACGTAAGTCTTTGACCGCCACCTTTAGTTTCTTTAATTGTTTGAAGCTGTACTAACTGATTACTTTTACCACCACCAGCTTTGCCTATAAATCTATTACGTAAATATTGTGGTCTTTTTGTAGCTAATAATAACTTTACTTCATCTACATCTAATGCATTCATTAATTTTTTAGATGTAGATTTATCACTAAGTGCAGTAGATATACCATCTTTTACTAATTGTTTTACACGTAAGTTATCTGCACCTACTCCAATATAGTGAGCTGCTGTAAAGATAGCACCATCAATAAGGTTATCCATTGTTGTAGTTTCACTACCTTTTTTACCAGTACTTCCTACTCCAAATAAAGATGCTCCTACGCCAGTACTAAATACTATTCCAGCCTCAACAGCTGTTCCTTTTTTACTATTAAGAGCAAGACTTCCTATCTTACCCGCACCTAAAACTCTAGGCAAACCACCTAACGTCATAAAAAAAGCATCACCTATTGGCTTTGTTATTCTTTCAGAGATATTTATTTCTCCCTCTTCATTACGTAATGGTATAGTTTTTTGAAACATAATACCTGACGCAACTAAATTATTTATACCTAAATCAATAGTATTAGCAGCACGTATAGACATTTCATCAGCAGAAGATTTGAATCCTTTAACACGTGATAAAAACTTACCCATACTATATTCACCAGAACCTACTTTTGTAATAAACTTTCTATAGTTTTCTGACCTACCTAGTAATGAATTATTTTTTATAACACCAGCAGCGTCTAACGCTGCATCTATTTTAGCTTCTTGACTAAGCGCACGTCCTGTAAATATAGCTTGACCTTTTGCAGTATTCGCAGTCTTTGCTATCTTACGTAGCCTTGCTACTTCTGTGTAGCCTTTACTTGCTGTAGCTAGTGCTTTAGTTGCTTTTGCTCCTGTGCCAACTATCTTTAATCCACCAAGAACTCCACCTGTTGCAAATAAACCAGCACCAAATCCAACGACTTGCCCTGCCACACCAGCAACTTTCTCGCCAAGAGTATCGGGTTCTTGATAATCAGATGTTACATCTACAGGAACAGGAGATAAACCTTCAATAAAATTAGAAACAAAACGTCTAGTTAGACCCGGGTCTTGTTTTAATTTTTCTTCTTCATTACGTATAAAGTTATCATCTTCTTCTATTTGTTCAATAGAAATATTAGATAAAGGATTAGTTATTACGTCAGGTTGTTCTAATAATTCAGGTACTTCAAAGGTAGGTTCTACTAATTCAAATGATTTAAAGTCTGGTAGACTAACTTCATCTTGTTTTTCATCCTCTTCTTCTATACCAAACGTAGGCTCTACTAATTCATAATCTGTAAAGTCAAATAATTGATTTTCATTTTGCATATTTATAAAGTTTTAAGAGAATCAATAGCACTAAGTGAATCAATTTTTTGTTGCATTTCAATATATTTATCTGGATTTCTTTCTCTGTCTAGTAAATTAAAAAATCCTACTTCTTTTAAAGCATTTAATAAATTAATATCTTTCTCTATTTTTCCATTTTTAATTGATTTTTTAAATGCATTATTAAAAGCTTTTAATTTTTCTGAACCAAAATTCTTTGCATTAACAAGTCTACCTACATCACTCATTGTAAATTCTATTTTTGATTCTGGTATTTTATCGTAAGCCTCTTTTTGTTCTTTTGATACTGCTAATTGAACTTCTCTTTCAAATGGATTTGTTGTTGTACTAGTTTGATTGTTCTGATTGTTCTGATTGTTTTGATTGTTTTGATTCTCACTAGGAGTTACTTTTAATCCCATTTGTCTGTATAGTGAATCTACTTGACTATCATAACCAGCTATTTCTTTTTTAAAAATATTAATTTGTTTTTCTAATCTATCAAATTTTGTTTTATCAGTACCTTTTAACTGCTGTTGGTCTACAAGTATGTTGATTGACCTATTTCTATTACTTATACTATTTTCTAAATTACGTAGTTGTGCTGATATTTTTGCATCAACTCCTTTTTCAGATAACTTATTAGTTAAAAATTGCATACCTTTATCAGGTGACAACGCTCTAAATTCTTCTTTCTCTGCCTCATTGAATCCTAATCTATCTAATTTATCTTTCATTTCTCCTTTATCATTTTCATATTTTCCATAAGCAAAATTAAAATATTCTGATGAGCCTCTATACTTTGCAGTCATATCTGTAAGCATTTTATCTTTTGATACTCCGAATATTCCAGAACCTGTAGGACTTATTGCCATATATTCATCTAATAATCTTTTACCTGTTTTTTCTTCACCGTTTACAGTAAATGTACCAGTAAGTATTTCATTTATATCTTTGCCTTGAAACTGCTCTTCATAACGAGATAATTTATCTGCACTTGATATAGATGCATCTAATCTACTACCAAATATTCTAGCTAATCTAGCATCAGATATTTCTCCTATTGTAGCTCTTGCTTCAGTACGTCCAGCTTCTGTTTTTAAATTAATATCTTTTAAACTTTCCATAAGTACATTATCAGTAGCTCTATCTTGATTAGCTTGAAACTGTCTTTGTTGTACATCCATTTGTTCTCTACGTAAATCAGATTGTATTTGTTGTTGCTGTACTTGTGCATCTAACTGTTTACCCTGTAAATATGTTTGACTTGCACGTTCAAATGCATCATCTAACGTATTAGCTATTACTTCAGCAGTAGTAGACTGACGTGGTTGTATAGATATGTCAGCAAATTCTAATAAGTTACGTGGACTACGTAATTGTCTAGTTATTTTACTTGAATCAAATCCATTTGCCATAATTTATTCCTATTGATTATGTTGGTACGTATCTTCCTTGAGCTTCATCCCATCTGTGTAATACACCAGAATTTTCATAATCACTAAACATACCAAAACCTCTAAATTCTGTAGTTTTAGTAGTTAATGCAGACTCTAATTCACCTACCTCTTGTTGTTGTTGTTCTTCTATTGTTTCTGTAGTTAAAATATCTTGTCCGGGTAATTGTTCTTGAAAGCTAGTTAGTAAATCAGAAACTGATTCTTGATAACCTAATCTTTCTCCTCTAATTCCTGACGTAAGACTTAGTAATGCATCAGAAAAAGCAGAACCATATTGATTTTGTAAACCCGAACGTGACGTATCAATAGCAGATTGTATAGCACCAGAACTTGTAAAACCAGATTGACCTAATTGTTGTGTAGCCTGTCCCATTATACCACCTAACTGACCTACTGCGCCTTGATAACCTTCTTGTACGCCAGAACGAAATCTAGTACGTAACATTTCTTCATTAAATGGGTCATACTCTGGTATTAAATCTGCATAAGATAAACCTGTAACAGGGTCTGTTTGACCTAAAAAATCTAAAGTAGGTGATATACCTATGTCTGAATATGCTTGTTCTGCCCCATACGTAGGAGTAGTAGAAGTAAATTCTTGATAATATTGATAAGGATTTACAGTACTAGGAGTAGACGTAGACATTTGATTAGGTTGTTGTGCAGAATCTTGTTGATATATATCTTCTGCACTTCTAGGCATAGAATGTCCGGGCATATGTGGCATTGCTACATACCTCCTTGATTATATCTATTTACAGTTTGACGTAAACTTGCAAAAGCATCATTTATATTTTGATTTTGATTTGGAGTTACAGTTACTGTATCTAATCCAATACCTAAATATGGAGGCAAAGTTGCTGGTGCTGGAATATTTTGATTAGATATAGTAGAAGTAAATTGTGGAAAAACATCTGATGTTCCTATGGTATCATAATTATTTCTAAAATTAATACTAGGCATTTGCATTGGTGTTTCTTGTACCATATTTGTCATATTAAATCCTAAATCAGGAACTTCTCCTGAACCTAAATTTAATAAAGCATCAGATGCTTGTTGATTACTTTCTGCTATTTGTCTGCTTCTAATTCTTTGCATAAAATTTTGTCCCATTTGTTGTTGCGTTGGACTTACGCCACCAAGTAATTGTCCTACGCTAGGACTAGCAGACTTACGTTGGTTATATAAAAATTTTGTCATAGCATCTGCATCTTCACCGGGAGTTTCACCTAAATCAAGTAAAGGTTTGTTTAAAAAATCTGATGTACCCTCTCCAAATGTACCTGCTTGACCTGCTGTTACTGATTGTACAGCAAGTCCTGCACCTATTCTAAATAAATCAGCGGCATACTGTTCATCAGTAGCTTGTTCTTCTACTGACTTTAAATTTTCAGCTCCTTTCTGAACATCTTTAGCAGTTTGACCCACAAATAATAAATTAGATAATGGTTCAGTAAAATCAGTACGTATATCTTCTGCTTTTTCTGCTTGTTTTTTAGATAAAGAACCTTCTGCGTAACCAGATACTCCACTTACAGCAAGACCAGCTCCAGCTACAAGAGGATTACCTATGTATGCACCAGCTTTAGTTACAATACTACCTAGTTTACCAAGCGCACCCCATAAACCTCTTTTATTAGAACGTTTTTGTTTATCTTTATTGTATTTTTCTATAGCACTTTCCATATCTTTAATAGCAGATTGCAATCTTTCTGTTTCTGATTGTTTAATACGTGATGCTGCTATAGCGGCACGTGCTGATGTACTTCTAGTACGTAATGCCATTTAAATACCTATGCTTTTTTACTATATAATATACAATATTCATAATTAATTATAAAACAATTTCTACTTCCCAAACTGACGTAATTTTCCATTTTATAGCACTACCATAATCAGCAGATGCTTGAATAGATACTCCACAATTATCTCCTATTTCAAATTTAGGATTGTTATCAAAGTCTGACCTATTAACAACTAAAAAAGTATCACCTGCTAAACTAGGAGAATAAGTAGCTGTTGCAACTGTATCTACTACTGTATCTCCATCGTCCATTTTTTTTAATCTAACAGTTAAATCAGCACTTGAATTTGAAGTTATAGCAGATGGTCTAAACATTATTTTTTTTAATGTCATTGCATAAGGAACTAAAAAAGAAGATGATACACCTGTTAAGTTTGCAAATTCAGTTATTCCAAACCAAGGTAAGAATACTTCACTAGTACTAATATCATCATCCATATTATGTGCAATAATTTTAAATACGTTACCGACTATATGACCTTTTACATTTAAATTACCACCT
>CETF01067791.1_pt1 | contig 11316 bp, 8 predicted proteins | sample 326991 | NCBI WGS metagenome assembly CETF01 (sample SAMEA2622331, study PRJEB7988) | marine metagenome | biome: marine biome (ENVO:00000447); feature: surface water layer (ENVO:00002042); material: "saline water (ENVO:00002010), including plankton (ENVO:xxxxxxxx)" | depth 5 m | reverse complement strand
CTACTTAGAAGTAGCTGTCAGCGTCCGTTTAGTTTTGTTAGTTGCCACCACCTAGCTCAACTTTCATAGGGAATCCACCAGCAGCCATAAAACGGTATACAGTTGCACGGCTTAGGCCTGTCATGTGTAAAACTTCTTTTAATTTGATTAAACGCATGGATTTTCTCCGGTTAGTTATTAGTACATAACTTTTCCGGAGTTCGTATTTTTTTATGCCCTAAAACTAAAATTTTATAGCCATACATAATCTACTTGCATTCACCACAATGGAGACAAAAAATGCAAGAGAAAAAACCTTTGTATGAGTTTCAGCATCCTGTAGATAATGAACAAATTCTTGAGGCAGCAGCATACATTATTGCTCAGAAGCAGTTTCGTGATGGTGTATTAAATTGCCCGAACGATTGCGAAAGCTACCTGAGACATAAGTTGGCATTACATGAGTACGAAGTGTTCGCGGTAATGTTTTTAGATAGTCAAAATCGAGCTATCGCTTTTAAAGAGCTTTTTAGGGGAACCATTAATGCGGCGAGCGTTTATCCTCGAGAAGTTGTAAAAGAAGTTTTGTCGTTAAATGCAGCTTCAGTCATTTTGTCTCATAACCATCCTTCTGGTGTTGCTACACCATCCCAAGCAGACAAATTAATCACCAACAAGCTGCGCGATGCATTAAATCTAATAGATGTCTCTGTTCTTGATCACATCATAATCGGTGAAAAAAGTTATTCATTTGCTAAGCATGGCTTAATTTAAAAGGAGACTGAGTAATGGCAATCAAAATAGAGCAAATAAAAGGTTTAAAAGTGCCAAACACTTTTATTGAAATAGTTAGTAAGGAGATTGCGTTAAGTGACTGTTATAGTGACAAAGCGAAGTCGTTAACGTTCAACTTTAAAGATCCTGAATACGGGCCTATCATCCAGTTGAAGTGCGATTAGAAAGCATACTAACAATTGGAAGTTCGCATATATTACTAATTTTTCTTACCAGGAAAATGTTTACCCTGAATTGGTTAAAGAAATTGATATTTGCTTTTCTAGCAAGCAAGTTTTTCATTTGCTTGTCGGTTGGTTGAATCAGCATGAAGCTAAGGAACTTTTTACTTTATTTGTTTCAAACTTTATTGAGTATTACCGCACTGGCTGTTATCAGGTATCAATAACTTGTGACTAGGAGGGAGTATGTCTGAAGTTCAGGCAATTAAAGATCTAGATACGGTTAAATTAATAAGTTATCTACTAGAGGACCCTGTAACAGATTCTGTGTAACTGCCACTTAGTTAATATGTCTTTCGAGGCGTTCCTCGAACTCGATGATAAATCGACTCATCGCCTGACGCCAGTTTTGAATGGGCATTGTCCATTTTTTACTGGCATCTTTAATCGCAAGGTAAACCATCTTTCTTGCTGAGTCATCACTCGGGAAGATTTTTCGCTTCTTAATCGCTTTCCTAATCACACTGTTAAGCGACTCTATCGCATTGGTTGTGTAGATTGCCATTCGAATATCCTCAGGATAATTAAAAAGCGTATTTAGATTTTGCCAATGGTTGCGCCATGATTTTGTAATCTGCGGATACTGGCTATCCCAGGCATCACCGAAGCGCTCTAATTCAAGTAAGGCTTCATCTTCTGTAGCTGAGCGATAAACGCGCTTGAGGTCTGCTGTAACGGCCTTGTAGTCTTTCCATGAAACATACTTCAATGAATTTCGCACCATATGCACAATACACAGTTGAATGTTGGTAGGGAAGACTGTATTGATTGCATCAGGAAAGCCTTTTAGGCCATCAACACACGCTATAAGGATGTCTTCTACACCACGCTGCTGAAGTTCGGTCAGCACATTTAACCAGAATTTGGCACCTTCATTCTCAGAAATCCACATTCCCATCAACTCTTTATGGCCTTCGGTATTTATTCCCAATGCCAGAAAAATGGACTTGTTGATAACCCGTTTATCTTGGCGAACTTTAACGACGATACAGTCTAGGTAAACAATAGGGTAAATAGCGTCTAAAGGTCGAGATTGCCATTCAATTACCTGCTCAATAACCGCGTTTGTGACACGAGACACCAGCGTAGGCGATATCTCAGCACCATACCATTCATCAAATGCACTGACGATTTCACGGGTACTCATACCCTGCGCGTAAAGCCAAAGGATTTTATCGTCCATGGACGTAAAGCGGGTTTGGTTCTTTTTGACCAACTTTGGCTCAAAGGAGCCTTCACGGTCACGAGGAGTATCGAGTTCAAATTCACCATCTTCAGTTTTAACTCGTTTAGTACTTTTACCGTTGCGACTGTTTGTAGAAGTTGATTTATGGTGCTTCTCATAACCTAGATGCTCATCCATCTCTGCATTTAGTGCCGCTTCAACGGTGATTTTCTTGAGCATCTGGCTAAATTCGTTTAGGTCCTCAGGGGTTTTAATCCCTTTGGCGGCTTCCCTTGCGAAAGCTTCAAGTTCTTTCTTATTCATATGCCTATCCTTAACCCTTCTATAGGGTAATTTGAGATAGGCAATTACACAAAATTAGTTACAGTCTCGTTAAAAAATTTATTTTAAGCCGATCTCTTTAAGAATAGCTCGCGCAGTATTTTTCCGTTTAAAGCAAAGCCCAACACTATGAACTTCTATCTTTAAAAATTAACAAGTTTGAATCTACCCACATATCACGTACTACCATATTATTCGAAACAGTATTTAGCTCATTTGTTGGTAGCTAAAATTACAGGCTCAAAAGCAGATGTATTTATTGGACCTGGGAACCACTGTATTCCTGCTCTACTCATTTGATTATTAAGCTCTTTATTTTTAAGGCTAACGCCATGGGTACTATAGTGGGTACTAAAAGCAAACCTGTGCTATTTGTACTTTGCCAATAGATATAGTTTACTACAGAAGCAAAGCATAGTGTTTCAAAAAATAAAAAGAGCAAAAAGTATTAAAGAACCTTTATAGTATCAATCAGATATTTTTTCCAAACAAAAAGGAATTTACTAGTGACGCTTACAGATACAATTAAAGCCCTCCAAAGCTATAAAAAACACTCAGAGAGCTGGGACGATAATCTAACTTCTAAATTTTTAGACCTATTAGAGCTCTATAACCAAAAAAGTTTAGATATATATTTTCGTGATCCAATAAACAAATGGGAAATATGTGTTGGTAGAAGAGAATGCGACTCAAACCGTGCTGAAGGTATTTATATTGTTTTTAGATTCATCAATAACAGAATCGAGTATAAATTAAATTACAGAAGCAACTCTTACAACTTTACTCCTAATAGAGGTTCACTTACAGAGATAAACCTTCTAAAACTCTATGAATTCGAGTGCTTAGACAATTTTTTAGCCGAATTCAATGTTACTCGCACAGCCAATACACCGAAGGATTACCTCAATTCAGAAACAAAATACCTAGATAGTTTTTTTAGTGCAATGACTACTGCATGTAAAACTGAGCGTCATGATTGGTACATAAGTTATCAAAAAATTGTTAGCACTGTATTAAGCGCTAAAAACGAAACCGATATAAGCGATCAGCTATTACGGGATCTTTGGTATAGTCGAGACAATTATATCTCAAGCTTAAAGCAGGGAGCATTATCTAAAGAGGAATTTGAATTATCTAAAAGTACTTTAAAGAATATTACTAAAAAAATAATTAATAGCCAATCTTTAGTCACTTACCAAGAATGTGTAGAAGACTTACAAAAGCTGAAAGACGATGGCAAAGTAAAAGACTTACATAAAGCACTACTCAATCGTGTTTTTGCGGTCGCTGCTCCTCAACATTTTTCCACTACTGTTACAAAAGATGCATTTGAATATATATGCTCATATTTCACTCAGAATTGGGGGTTTAAATATAAATATTCAAACTGGTTCAGCGCTAATATCAAGCTAAAAGAATTCATACGCAATAATTTAAACCATGAATATGATGAGTTACTTATCAATATAGTACTCTGGGTAATTTACAAAGAAAAACACTTAAGCGATTTAGCATCGAGAGAAAGTGACATAACTCTAAAAACAGCTATTAGGAAGCAAGTTGAGTCTATAGAGATACAATTTAGAGAAGCGGAGTTAGAGAGGCAATTTATCCAGTGGTTGCATAACTCTGAATATTGCCACTATGCGATTTCAAGTCAAAGCGAAGATCTAGGGCGAGCTCACATTCGTGATGTAGTTTTAAAAAGTAAAGAAACAAACACAACTTTAATTGCTGAGCTAAAATTTAAATCAAATGCCAAAGAGGATATTGAAGCCGCGATAGGACAGTTACTTCGATATGCTTTATATCCAAACACGGAAGATTGTAGTGAAATATGGGTTGTTGGTGGTAATTATCCACTCACTGACGAGTTAACATGGTTCAATGAAATTAAAAAACATGTAAACTTAAAATTGAAGTATTTTTACAAAGATCCGCAAAGTAATCAGTTCTTCGAAGAATAACCTAAGTAAGTTAATCTGATATTCAAAGCCTAGCCAAAGCACGGCATAAAAGGGAAGCTATACGCTTCCCTTTAAAATATTCTTAAGCTGTTTGTGCTTTTAAGTTCAACCAGTCCTGTCCGGCTCAATTAAACCAGTTCAGTTGAACTTAAAAGCGGTAATTTCTTACTTAGTATCACTAAAGTGCTACTCACCAAAAGAGTAGATTCTGTAAAATCTATATCATCGAGCAAGCGAGCGGCACTAAAATAGATCGTCATTTTTATATCTGCCCACCCACACCTTTGAATTTTTCAACAAAAGCGGCAATTTTCTGAAACACCGTTTGCTTCTGGGTTCGGTACTGTGGGTTTAATGGGCTAAGTTTGGGCAGCGCCTCATTCAGTGCAGTGCCATTTTCAGAGGCGTACTCACGTTTGAGTGATGACGCAATATAGCGTTTGGCAGCATCGATATTGAGCTTTTCAGAGGCAATAATGGCATCGGCTTCGCGCTTCTGCTCCGCCTGGGCGAATTTGAAGAAAGCGTCGATAATGCTGGCTTTGTCATTGATCTCATCTAGGTTTGTCTGGTTAATAAAATCAACCACCAAGCTTTCTTTCGCTCTATTGCCAAGGCTACCGCGGATCATACGGCGAACTTCTTCTATCAAGCCCTCTTTGCTCTTGTTCTTTTTGTTGTGATCAAAAATCAGTTCAAGAATATAATCGAGGTTAATTTCTTGAGATTTAAGCAAATCAACTTCAAAGACCACATCGTCCCAGTCTACCGTTGACTTATCTTTGTCCTGACCTTCTTTATCGCGTCGCAACCAGTCACGGGTATCGTTGTAAGTAGAGCGATAATCTTGAATAGCACGCTCACTTGGCATATCGATGGTTTGCATTGCCTCGATGTCAGCATCGTCCAGATAGTACTTTGACTTGAACTCTTCAACAGCTTGTTCATCACTGGTATCTAAGCTTTGCAACGCTTTTAATCCAGCAAACTCATCGTAGTTTTGTAAAATATTTTCTGCTTTTAGGTATTCACCAAACAGTTTGGCAAATTCTTTTTTATCTTGTTCTTTTTCAATATTTTCTGGGTTTGGAAAGCGTTCTTGCAGCTCTTTTACGATATCAACAAAACCTCGACGCGCTTGGCCAGTAGCAATATCGTTAAAGCCTTCCATGTATTCTTTGTAGCTCTTCTCCAACACCACGTTTTTGGTGTTTTTGTCACCAAACAAGGTGATTGCATCAATGGTTGCCTGTTCCAAATCACGGAAGGTAACAATATTGCCAAAGGTCTTCGTCGCATCATAAATGCGGTTAGTGCGAGAAAATGCCTGCATCAAGCCGTGATAGCGCAAATTCTTATCAACAAACAAGGTGTTAAGCGTAGGCGCATCAAAGCCCGTTAAAAACATCCCCACCACTATGAGCAGATCTATTTCTTGATTCTTCACGCGCTGAGCAAGGTCACGGTAGTAGTTCTGAAAGCCATTACTGTCCACGCCATAGTTAGATTTAAACATGGCGTTGTAATCTTTAATCGCGGCGCTCAAAAACTCTTTTGCGCTGCTGTTCATGGCACTGACTTCAAAACTCTCATCTAAAATATCACCAATGGCGTCCTGCTCTTCATTGGCAGCAAATGAGAAGATAGTTGCAATGCGCAGAGGTTTACTTGTAGGTCCATTCTCAGCCTCGGCATGCAATGTTTTGAAGGTTTCATAGTAGGCTTTCGCCGCATCAACACTACTGACCGCAAACATGGCGTTAAACCCTTTGGCGCCAGAATAGGCTCGATGTGTTTTCTGGTTAAAATGGCTCAGAATATACTGCGAGATTTCACCAATGCGCATTGGATGTAAGAAGGCTTTCTTATTCTCCGCCGCACTAAGCTTCTTATCATCCTGCTCAGTCTCAATGCTCTTAAATTGCGGACGAACATCGTTATAGTCCACTTTAAACTTGAGTACTTTTTCATCACGAATGGCATCGGTGATCACATACGTGTGCAACTGCTGGCCAAACACGCTACCAGTGGTTTCTGCGCCCAAGGCGTTTTCAGGGAAAATTGGCGTACCGGTAAAGCCAAACTGGTAGTACTTTTTGAATTTCTTCTTCAGGTTTTTCTGCGCTTCACCGAACTGGCTTCGATGACACTCATCAAAAATAAAAACCACTTGCTTGTTGTAGATTGCTAAATCGCTTTCACTTTTGATTAAGTTGTTGAGCTTTTGGATTGTGGTGACGACAATCTTGTTATCGTCTTTATCCAGGTTACTCTTAAGCCCTGCGGTACTGTCTGAACCGTTCACACTATCAGGTGAGAAGCGCTGATACTCTTTCATCGTCTGATAGTCGAGGTCTTTTCGGTCCACCACAAAGAAGACTTTATCTATACAGTCTAAATCGGTGGCCAAACGTGCCGCTTTAAAGCTGGTTAGTGTTTTGCCTGAACCGGTAGTGTGCCAAATGTAACCCCCACTTTCAGGCTTAGCCCAGTCTTTAGCGTTAAACGCGCTCTTTATCTTCCATAAAATGCGCTCAGTGGCCGCAATTTGGTAAGGGCGCATTACAAGTAAGGTATTGCTGACGTCAAACACAGAGTAACGCAAGATCACTTCAAGCAACGTCTCTTTCTGGAAAAAAGTGGCGGTAAAGTCTTTTAAATCCTTAATCAGCGTATTGTCAGATTTGGCCCAGTTCATCGTAAAGTCGAAGCTGTTTTTGTCGCGCTTGGTGGTATTGGCAAAATAGCGCGTGTCGGTGCCATTAGAGATCACAAACAGCTGCAAGAACTTGTACAACGAGTGATCGCTATTAAAGCTTTCTTTACTGTACCTATGAATTTGATTAAACGCCTCACGGATCGCCACACCACGCTTTTTCAGTTCAATTTGCACCAAAGGCAAACCATTGACCAAAATCGTCACATCGTAACGGTTGGCATGGCTTCCCGTTTGCTCAAACTGCTTAATGACCTGTACTTTGTTACGAGCAATAGTTTTCTTGTCGAACAGGTAGATGTTTTCTATATGACCATCATCAAAGACAAAATCGAAGATATAGTCACTGTGCACCTTGCGAGTTTTATCAAGAATAGTATCGCTGGGTGTGTTTAAGTATTGCTCGCAAAAGCGGGCCCACTCGGCATCGGTAAACTGGACCTTGTTGAGGGCTTGTAGCTGCTTGCGCACATTTGCCATCATGGCATCGGGTGTCGTTAGCGCAGGCACATACTCATAGCCCTGGTTGCTTAGGTCTTGAATCAGTTCACGTTCTAAATCGGCTTCGCTTTGAAAGCTTTCGTTAACCTGCCACTCTTTAGTGTATTTATCTAACACAATAAAGTTATTCGATTCTGCCACCGCTTTATACGTCGTCATTCGTTTACATCCTTTTCTTTTGGTTAGCAGTGGTGTTTTCCAAAATGGAAATAGCCACAGCATCGCATTATTCTGTTACTTGCCAGTGGCCGGTTTTATCTGAGCCTATTCGGGTTAATTTACCTTCTTTTTGCAGCTTGCTAATGGCACGGCCAATGGTTCTCACGTCTTTATTCAAGGTATCGGCGAGTTGTTGCCGAGTCAGCTCGGGCGTATTACTGAGCAATGCTAAAATAGCCTCCGGTGTTTTAAGCCCCGTTAAATTGACAGGAGTATTTACAGAGGCGTTTTCACCCTCCCTTAGAGGGGCGTTTACAGAGGCGTTTTGTGCGAGTGTTTGCTGAATAACCGACAACATAAAATGAATAAACGGCGTGCTATCCGCTTGGTTATCTGCTTGTTCCAGTGCGTGATAATAATCTTGTTGATGATCTTTAATCACACTTTCAAGCGGCAAAGATAAAAACAACGGATGCCATTTAGACAAAATCAGCGTTTGCCATAACCGCCCCATACGACCGTTACCATCGGCAAAGGGGTGAATAAACTCGAATTCGTAATGAAATACACAGCTTGCGATCAATGGGTGATCGTTTGTTTGCTTGAGCCATTGGATTAAATCCGCCATTAAACCGGATACTTGATGGGCAGGCGGCGCAACGTGGTGCACCACACCCCCTTTATGGATACCCACGCCTTTACTGCGAAACTCACCCGCATTTACAAGAATATCTGACAGCATTAAACCGTGGGCCGTGAGTAAATCATTAATGGCGCTCGGTGTGAGTGTAGGCAGGGCATCATAAGCCGCTATCGCACCTTTTACTTCGGCTAACTCGCGCACGCTGCCTAACACGGGCTTCCCCTCAACAATGGCTGTGACCTGTTCTTCGGTTAAGGTATTGCCTTCTATCGCCAACGTGCCGGTAATGGTTTTTATGCGGTTTTGCTTGCGCAGTTGCGGCGAGGCATTGAGCTGACTGGCGTTTAATTCACCCACCTGCTGGCTGATTTGCGCCACCAAGTTAAGAATCTCGGTCGTAATCGTAAACGGTGGTTGATAGGCCATTAGGCTACCTCTTCAGATTTCGGCCCGCCTGCCGGACAAGTTGGCCCGCCTGCCGGAAAGGCAGGGAAGCTTAACAATAGGTCACGATAATACTCGTATTGCTTTTGGCGTAACTCGATTTCGCGCGGGAGACCTTCCGAAAGCGATTTTGTGAGTTTGTCAAATTTATCTAAGATACTAACTATATGCTCCTGCTTTTGGAGTGGAAGAATTGGCACTTTAACTTCAAGAATCTGCCCCTTGCGTAAATTTGTTTGATCAACGCCATTATCATGTTTTAACAATTGCGGTGTTCTATCTAAATAATAGTGTAAAAATTTAGGCAAAATTTCAGACTTATCTTTAACGGTAATTCCACCTATACGCTGATTTAACGTGTACCTTTCGTCCTCATCTACAATAAATGTTTTTGAGAGAGCTTTACCATTGGGTAGATCACTCATTACCAGTAGAATGTCGTCTTTAAAAAGAGGGCATATTTGGCTATCTGAGTACTTAGCAACTAACCCATCTGTGGAGATAAATTTTGAATTTACAACAATAAACTTACCATCTTCTGATATATCTTTCTCATGCCCTTTTCCATTCGCAAAGTGCGCGACCTCCTCCAACGTCTTCCACTCAACTTCACCTTCTTCAAAACTCAACAACTGGTCTCGGTAGTAATTGTATTGTTTTTTCCGCATGTTAAGCTCGGTGGTCAGCTCGGCGGTCATGGCGGTAAATGCGTCCAGAATGCGCACTATTTCGGCCTGGATTTCCAGAGATTTTTTTGGATCATTCGGGCATGGGATGGGGATTAAAGTCTTTTTAATATTATCATTGTACAATCGACTAATTACCCCTCCATTGGAGACACCCCATTTGGCTATTTTATAGAAGTGAAATAGGTATTTATTTAGCACTTTGCTTTCGTCATTTTCTAGCCATACAATATTGCTATCTTGGAAGTATGCTTCCCTACCATCAAAAATAACGGTTCTTCCAATTGTACCACTAGCTGAAATTAGAACTTCACCTATCCTTGGATAACTATATTTCTCTTTATATTCATGAAAAATTTTCCTCGATATATACGCATTAGGTTCTTTTCCAAAAGTTCCTATCTTAAAAAATGGAATATCGCCAATATCACTAGTTTGGTTTTTCATTATGCGCTTACACATGCGAACTTCACCAACCCAGCCTAAAGTTTTCAGCTCAACACCCACCCCATCTAAGAGCTTTTCCATGTAGCTAAAATGGCTCATTCCTCAACCTCCTCACCCTCAATTTCCGCAACTATGGCATCAATATCACTGCGAAGTGCATCAATTTTAGCAACGGTAATTTTAAGCTCAGCATTAAGCTCGGTAATGTCCACTAGCTCGCGGTTGTCTTTTGCTTCCACATAACTGCTTACCGAAAGGTTGTAGCTGTTGCCTGCGATAACCTCCAAATCGACGGATTTAGCAAAGTGATCCACGTTTTCTTTGCTAGCAAACACTTTCATGATTTGCTGAATATGACCCGGATTTTTTTCGTCGTCGTTGTCCGTTAGCACGTTGTTATTGGTTTCTTTTTTAAACAAACCGCTGGCATCAATAAACTGGGTGGTGGTGTCAGTTTTGTGTTTCGACAGCACTAAAATATTTACCGCAATGGTGGTGCCAAAAAACAGGTTTGGTGCCAGTGAAATCACGGTTTCGACATAGTTGTTATCAACCAAAAACTTACGAATTTTTTGCTCAGCGCCGCCACGGTAAAAAATACCGGGGAAGCAAACAATGGCAGCACGGCCTTTGCTTGATAGGTAACTTAGCGCATGCAACACAAAGGCAAAGTCGGCTTTTGATTTAGGCGCTAGTACGCCAGCGGGCGCAAAGCGGTCGTCGTTGATTAGGGTTGGGTCGTCGCTACCCATCCATTTCACTGAATAAGGCGGGTTAGAAACAATCGCGTCGAAACCTCTATTGTTTCTCTCCTCCAAAAAATGTGGTTCAGTTAAGGTATCACCCAACTGAATATTAAACTTGTCGTAGTTAATGTTGTGCAAAAACATATTCATACGCGCCAAGTTGTAAGTAGTGTGGTTGAGCTCTTGGCCAAAAAAACCATCTTCAATGATATGTGCATCAAAGTGCTTTTTAGCTTGTAAAAGCAACGAGCCCGAACCCGCCGCAGGGTCATAAATTTTATTGACACTGGTTTGGCCGTGCATGGCCAGCTGCGCGATCAATTTTGAAACGTGCTGAGGGGTGAAAAATTCGCCACCGGATTTACCCGCATTGGCGGCGTAGTTTGAAATCAGGAACTCGTAAGCATCCCCAAACAGGTCGTTTTCATTATCTTCAAATTGGGTAATGTTAAGCCCCGCAACACCTTTCAAGACCGCAGCTAGGCGTTTGTTTTTTGCCTCTACC
>CETF01005285.1_pt1 | contig 11352 bp, 14 predicted proteins | sample 326991 | NCBI WGS metagenome assembly CETF01 (sample SAMEA2622331, study PRJEB7988) | marine metagenome | biome: marine biome (ENVO:00000447); feature: surface water layer (ENVO:00002042); material: "saline water (ENVO:00002010), including plankton (ENVO:xxxxxxxx)" | depth 5 m | reverse complement strand
GTTCTTCGTAAGCGTGAGATTGAAGTCAATATTGCTGCATCAACAAAAAATCTAGGATTTGAAGTTGATATGGACGAAGATGGACAATTTACCTTTAAGAAGCCCGAACCCGAAGAACCGAAGCCGCAAGAAGGCGAAGGTGATGCAAAAAATGACCCTTATGCTGGAACAAACATTGATGCTTCACAGTTGGGACAAATGCAAGAACAGGCTTTACAGGGTGGAGGAAAGCCACAGGAAAACCCGCCAGCCACAAGAAATAAAGCCTCCATGAGCGTAGGGCCGGATAAGAGACTTACTGGATTACCCGTTGATGCGGGAAATCAAAATACTGACAGAAGAACTGAAAGGAGAGTCGGTTAAGATGAATAACTGGGAAACGATATTAAAAGCGGCTAGAGATAGAAAAGGCAAACTTGGCAGGGGTAAAGAAATCCCTGAAAAGGTTTTGAGTAATAGGGTAAAAAGACCTACTCAAACGAGAATGAAGGGAGGAAATCCTATGGCTGACATAAATCCAAAAGGAAGAACCGATAGTTTAGATTTAGTTTTTGAGGAAGATATGTCTAATTTAGCAGAAATGACAAGAGGTGATTTAATTGATAGAGCAGTTGATTATATCAGGAGCCTTTCTAAAGAACAAATTATTGCTATCTTAGAAAGAACACAGGGAACTTTGGAGGAAAAAATATGAGCGAAGATATGAAGCAAAAAGAAGTAAGGTTAGCAAAGGAACTTGCTCAAGTAAGAGCAATTAACGCAAATACAAATACTAAACTAAAACCAACAAAGGATTTTAGTGTGGGTATTCCCCAAGATACTAGCGTTAAAAAGAAACTGCATTCAGCAGATGTTCCTGATGTTATCACCTTACCTCCAAAACAAAAGAACAGAAAAGAAAACATTCCCTTTTGAGGTGAATAAATGATTTTTGATTTATCTAAGGATAAGTCTTTAGCAGGATTGCTAAAGAGAGTTGAGTTAGATAAAGAAACTAAAGATTTAGTGAATCAAGGTGCTTCGGCTACTTTGATTAAAATGTCTCTTGTTAAGAATATGAACTCTTCTAATATTGTCCAATATAGAAGATATATTCAAAAAGCAGAGGAAGAAGAGACAGAACAGCAGAGAATAGCAAGAGAAAGAAAAGAGATGGAGCCTTCATTAGAGGATGAAAAAGACAAAACTCTTGAAGAAACAACAGAAGAAGGACTTCAAAGTGAATTAGGCCAAAAAAGCAAAGAAGAAAAAGAAAGGCTAGGTCAGAAAAGCAAGGCACAAATTAGAGAAGAACGACTTAAAAGGGAATCTAAATATAAAAAACAACAACCTGTTAAAAAGAAATTGGCTCGTCTTCAAAGAGGAGCAGATAGTCTTAGAGCAATCACTTCTAATTTAGACACAGTTAAAACTCCTATAAGACTTAAAGAATTTGAAACTATGGTTGGAACTGGTGAACTAGGAAAAAGTTTATCTAATGAATTAATTGAAATGCTTAAAATTTTAAAGAAAGATAAAAATGGTTTAGTTAAAGCATATAGTTATGTTCTAACTAAAAAATATACTCCTTATTCTAAAAGAAAAAATCAAAGAGGGGAATTTATTGCAGAAGAAACAAAAGAAAATCAATTTGTTCCTTTAAAGAGAAAGAAAGGAAAAAAGGGTGAAGTTCCTGATTATGTTCCTGATGAGACTAAAGTTATTGATGTTCCTGCATTACAAGACCGATTACTCAGTTATTTAGAAGTGTCTTTCCCAGTAGAAGATAAGGAAGAAACTAAGGATATTATTGAAGTTTTGGCTTTAATGCATAAAAGAAAGTTTAACGAAAGAGCAAGTCCTATGGTCAATAGAAGGCAAGAAAAAACCTTTTATGAATCCATGCAAGAACTATTTAGAGGCGGTTCTCCAAGAGAAAGACTTGGTTTTAAGAGAGCAAAGGAAAATGCAGACAGTATTAAAAAATATACAGAAAAACTTTTAAAAACTAAAAGAAATCTTGAAGAGTCTATAGAAGACTTGGAAGATTTAAAGAAAGATTCTGCTGGTTTGATGAAAAGAAAAGTCAAAATTATTAAAGATGGAATAAAGGTTATGCTTAAAAATAAAAAAGGCACTCTAAGAGAACCTGTTAATTACAATCCCAAAACAGGTGAAAGGGAAGAAATTCCAAGAGAAGGCTTTAAAAGAAGTGATAGAGAGATAATGCAAGGTAGGTTAAAAAGACAACTTAAAGAGACTATTGAATTATCTTTTGGAATCGGTATTGAAGAGGAGTATTTTTCTGGAGATATAGATGTTGAGGAATATCAAGGGTTCATAGATAAAATAGCCGCAGATACTTTAGAAGACATTAATGATGAAATTGATAAAGCCAAAGTTAAACTTGAATATACTACAAAAAGACTTACTCGTTTAGGATTTACAGAAGATACTGCTGGTCAATTACCTCTAAATCAAGCCACTAAGGATTATATAAGATTAGTTAGAAGATTAACTGATGATGAGGGAGAAATGATTCCTGCTGGTAAAAGTGCTGTTAAAATTTTAATTAAAGCAAATAAACAGATTGCTAAATTAGATGGTCTTTCTAGGAAAGTAACAAAAGAATTTGTTGAATATTTTGATACTATTGAGAGTATAATCTCAGAAGCAATCAAAGAGAAAGGTTTCAGTAGTGAAATGGAATTGGATGATGAATTTGAAAAGCATTCTTTTACTCAAGATGAAAAATATGAGAAGATAGAAACTCAGTTTAATGAACTCGTAGAAGAAGTAATTGATATTGTTAGGCAAGCAGAAGAAGAATTTGCTACAATTTCTAGAGATTTAGATGATAAACCAAAGTCTGCTGAGGAAGCAAGGCAAAGAAAACTTTCTACTGAGGATAAACTTTCTCAAAGAAGAAAAGATAGAGAGAAAGAGAAAGAAGGTAAGTTCCAATTAGGAAGAAGAAGAACAGATATGTCTGAACTTAGAAGAAAAGAAGCAGAAGATTTCTGAAAGGAGAGATTAAAATGACATGGGACTATTATGGAGATGGAGAAGGATTTATTCTTAAGGCTGAGAAGCAAAAGCCAAAAGAACTTCTTGATTCTTTAGATGCTAAAGGTAGAAAAAGATTAAAGAAAACTCTTCAAGCGGCTGAGCCAACAGAATTTTTTGGTCAAGACTTTACTAAATTAGGTGAACTTATTGAAACTCTTAGAGAATTAGAACTAATTAAATCAGATAAGAAGTTAAATAAGAAAATGAAGTCAATGGACGAAAGGAATATTGATATAGTCGCCACCGCTACGAAACTTCGTAAGGAGTATGAATTACTCTACCGTCAATTGAGAGATTTGGTTTATCCTGCTGGAAAAAAGGAGGAAAAGAAATGAGTGAAGAAAATTCAATTAATGAAGACATGCTTGAAATTATCAAGGCTTTAACTGCAAAGGTTGAAGCATTAGAAAAAACAATTTATGCTAAAGACAGTCTGCTTATGAAAGCAGGTTTTGTTGTATCAAATAGTCCAACGCCTGTTATGGAGTCCGTTATTGGTGGAGATTCTGTATTGGGAAAGAATGTCGGAGATATGGAATGGTCTGACATTCATAAAATGGTCAAAGGAATGGAGTGATTAATATGCCTCAAAGAGTAACTAGAGAAGAAAGAGTTGTATCTATGGTGATTGAGAAAGCAAGAGAAGCAAAAGAACTTCTTTATCAATCTTTAATGGATAACAACCGAAGTCCAATGGAGGCTGATAGTGAGGTTGTCAAAATTAAGCGACCTTCTGCTGAAACACCTAAGAATCTTATTCCCGATAATAGACCCACAGATGGATATAATCTTGGAGGTCAGATGACAGAATTTAAAAAGTCATTGATGTTATTCAAAATGCTTCTTAAGCAGGAAAGAGAAAGCAATCCCTTTTTAGATGAAGAAAGAGAGAACAAACGGTATCAAAGAATGATTGCTGGATTTGAAGCCACTAACAAAGAAATGGATGAAGCACTTGAAGCATATCGTAAGGGTGATATGGACGATAAAGCATTTGAACAGAGAATGGGACAACTGATTAGAATGTATGAGAGATTCTTACCCACTTCTCAATTCAATACCCCTGAAGCCGATAGAAGAACAAGAGGCGGCAAAAGCCTAAGAGTTACTCCAAAAATGAATAAATACCGCTAAATAGGTGGTATTAATGAAACTTGGGTCTATTGAAAAAGACAAGCAACCTTCCGTTGAGTTGCTTCGTCTTTTTGAAAAAACCAGAGTTGCTTATTTATCTGCTAATGAAGACCCTGATGAATACAGTGGCCGTTGGCGTAAGACAGTTGATATGATTAGAGAATCATATGAAGAATTAGATGCTGCTGGAAAGGAATTAAAAAACTTTATTGATGAGAAGGACTTAGATGCTAAAGAAGCAAAAGACCCTAAATCTCCTCAAGCAAAGGAACTTTACAAGAAAATAAAATTAATTCGCTATACTTCGTCGCTGGTGGCTGACCCCTTCGCCGCTTCTTTTGGTGATGGAGTCTTGGAAGAATTAATGACTAATCCCGAATCAATGGTTAAATTTGTTCATTATGCTATAAGGGACGACAATAAAACTCTTTCCGAAGAGGTTTTAAGCATTAAAGACATGGAACCTGATGAAATTACGGCGGGTCTTCAAGGGCTTGACCTAGAAGTGGATGATGTAGCCCTCTATATTACGGAGCATTACGGGGATGGAAAAGACTCAAAGAAGATTGAATCTAAAGTAAAGGCCGCTATGGATATGTTAGAACTAATTATGCTTTCTCAAAACACAGAAGAAGAATTTGAAGAACTTAAAGATATTGATATGAAAAAGGAAGAAAAGAAGTCTTCCGAGAAAAAAGCACAAAGTGATTTTATTATTCCAAATAAACCTATGTATAGAATTTTTGAGATTGATGACATTAATGAATTAAAAGGATTTAGTGGCAATTGGTATATTCAAGAAAAGTATGATGGTATGAGAGTTCAATTACATAAGATTGATAACAATGTTAAGGTCTTTTCTTATAATGAAAAAGATATTACTGATAAATGTAAGGAACAAGTTGATGAACTCAAGAAAAAGGAATATGGTGATTGTATTCTTGATGCGGAACTAATTTTATTTAATGGCGATGAACCGCTTCATCGTGCAGATACTATCGCCCATGTGTTTAAAAACAAATATAAGGATGCGAAACTAAGGTGTCATGTTTTTGATATTATGAGGCACGAATCTCAAAATATGATGGAAGAAGAACTTGAAGTAAGAATGACAACTTTATTCAATAACTATTCTTCTAAATCTTCTGAGGCAATTGATTACCCCTCAAAGAAAGATACTCGTCAGGCAGACAGCCTAAAAGACTTAAAGGAATATTCTGAACAAATTATGCAAATTCCAACATCTGAAGGAGTGGTGATTAAAGACGCTACTTCAACTTATTATGTAGGAACAAAAAAGAATCCGAAGTGGATTAAGTTAAAGAAATTTGTTGATTTAGATGTTATCGTTTTAGATAAATCTAAAACAAAATCTAAGTTATACTCTTACACAGTGGGCGTTGGACCAATCAATGAAGAAATGAAGAACCTTCAAGAAATTGAAGGAAGAATGTATTTAAATGTAGGAAAGGCATTAAATACAAAAATTTCTGTTGATGTTGGGGATATTATCAGAGTAAAGGTAGATGAAGTCAAGAAAAAAGGTGAAGGGTATAGTTTGTTCTCTGCTAAAGTGATTGAAGTTCCAGAAGTTGAACACCCGGATAAATTAGTCACTTTAGAACTATTATCCCAAGACACTAAAAAATCTTTAAATTATGATGTTGAAGCCTTTACGAAAGGAGTTAAAATTACAGACCATATTCATGGAGAAGCCAATGCTATTATCAAGTATGATATGAGTGGATTTACCATTTATGGTTTTGAAGAAAATAATCTAATGTCAAAGAATGCTTTACAAGACATTGACCTTTGGAAAACTCAAGCAGAAGAAATTATGAAAACAAAGCAGGGAAAACTTACTGTTTCTATTGTCAATTATTTGCAAGAAAAAGGAGATAGAAGTGTTAAAGATGTTCATGATTTCTTAATGAGAAACATGAAGGAAACTTATGAAGATATTTTGGATTCTAAGCAATCTAAGTTAGGCAGTTGGGCGCAAGAGAGAGAACATCTTTCTATGGTTAATGGGAAACTACACGCAGACCCCGATGCAATATTACAGAATGAAGAAATCATAAAACAATACAAAACACCAAAAGAATACCAAGAAGGTAATTTTAAAATATACGCTAGAGAAGATAATAGGGTTCACTTGAGCATCAAAGTTGAAGATGAAGTAATGCATTGGACTATTGATTTAGATAATGAAGAAGAACTCTTTGATTTATTCGGTGCGGCTGGTAAATATCCAGCAGAAGTTTCAAAGAATGTTGAAAGAGGAAAAGTCATTGATTCTGGTAAGATTAAACTTGGAGTTCAAAAAGATGGCTATCATGAATATTTCTTAGAAGGAAATAAATTTGAGACTAAATTACATATTAGAGTCATTCCCGTCAAAGGAGAAAAAATGTGGCTTGCTTGGACTGGATATAAACAAAAGCCAGCAGACACCGACTCGGACACAGGAAAGTGGAACATTTACGAAGATAGGTATAACAAGTTGCCCATTCCTACCAACGAATAGGTGTTCTTTATATACTGCAATTGAATAAGAAGGGTTGAGAAGAATGACTTCTGCGGTGATGAGGAACAACACTCACGATTTTAGGATTCTCAAAAGTCAAGACGATTTAATGATTGGAGGATATGCAAGCATTGAAATCGTTGATAAACAAAATGATTTAATCACACTCAAAGCCCTTAAAGAAGCGGTTAGTAAATACATGGAGAACCCAAAGTTTAGAAATGTAATGACAAACCATTCAAATGTTCAAGTCGGAGAAGTAGTAGAATCATACCGAGATAAATCAGGAAGATTATTCAAAACTGAAGTAGATGATGTCGGGTTCTTTGTAGTTATCAAATTAAGAGATGATATTGAAAAAGCAAAGGAAATTAATAGAGGAATAAGAAAGGGTTCGCTTAGGTCATTTAGTATTGGAGGACAGGCTTTACAAAAAACAAAGAAGACTAATTCAGAATTAGGTGAATTTAACGAAATTAGCAAACTTGAATTACATGAAGTTACTATCTGTGAAAAAGGAATTAATCCCGAAGCAAAGTTTGATATTCTTAAACAAGAAAAAAAGGTGAAAAATATGAGCAAAATTGAAAAGGCTTTAGAAGAACTGGACGCACTTATGGCGGAGGTTAATACTCTGCGTAAGGAAGAAATGGACGAAAAGATGGAAGATGAGGATGAAAAGATGATGTCTGAAAAACTCATGGATGAGAAAATGGAGGACGAAGATGAAAAAATGATGTCCGAAAAACTCATGGATGAGGATGAAAAGATGTATCGGGATGAAGAGGCAAAAGCCCTTCTTTCTACCCTTGATGGTGCTGGCGTTGAAATCGGTGAACCTGCCGATAGAATCGTTATTGACAACGGCAAGCCAAGAGCCAGCGACCTTCCTGTTGTTAAGGCATTTAACAACAATGAGTTAAAAACTCTTGATTTGAGTGTTGCTAACATTGAGAAGGCTTACGATGCTTTCCGTCAAGAACAGTTGGAGAAGTTGGCTTATGACAACCTCCAAAAGCAGTTTGAGGCTCGCTTCAAGGCTGAAACCTCTTCAAGAGAGAACATTCTCGCAAAGTCGCAATATGATGCGGCTTCCGAAATTGCTTCTCTTAAGAATGAATTTGCTTCTCTTCGCAAGTCTTTGACGGCTGAGAAGAACCAAATTATTAAGGCTCAAGAAGAAGCCCAAATTAAACTCCCAACTATGGATGAATTGGCCGAGATGGATTGGTCAGATATTCATAAAATGGCTGGAGGATTTAACTGAGGTGATTTACCATGACAGGATATATTAACACAATTGCAGACTTAGAAAGACAGACTTACGGATTGACTGGTCATACTGGCCTTAACAACCAATTGCTTAAGCAAGCAGGTGGTGTTGCTGGTATTCATGCTGGACATGATGTTGCAGGAACCGCCGCAAATGGCTTTAGTGCTATTTCCGACACTACTGCTCTTTATAACAAAATCTACGGCCAAAAGGTCTGGTCTATGTTAAACCGTGAATGCAACGCACTTTCGGTTATTTCAAAGCGACCTTACACTTCAAGCGGTTGGAGAGTCCTAAAGGAGCGACCTGCTGGTGGTAGCGGTAATTTCCTTGATTTGACTGGCGTTAATATCGCTGGTAGTGCGGCTAACATTGGTGCGGCGGCTTTGCGTCCTGACCTTATCGGTGGTGTTCCCGAAAATGCGGCTTTAGACACCCATCAAGACGGTTTGGCTTCAATTGCTCCAACTTACACCCAACTCTTTACGAGTCCTAAGATTATTGCTCATCAATTTGAGTTCTCGGAACTTGCTATGGAAATGGCGGCTATTGATGATGGTATCGGTGATATTCGTGCTCAATTGAGAGAAGACATGGGTAAGCACCATTCTGAAGTGCAGAATGCTATGCTCGTTATGCCTCTTGAAAACTACGATTTGAATGCTACCAACCAAATTGCTACCATTGAGCGCAACTACACTTCTCTTTACAAGATTATTTCTTCTAAGGCAGAATTGGATGCTATGGCTTCTGGAACCGTTTTGATTTCTTCGGCAACTACTGATGAAATTAGCCATATTTACGGAACAAACCGTGATGCCGCTTCTTTCCTTGATTCTGCTGTTTCTTTCGGTGCTGGCTATGCTAGTGGAAATGCTCGTCAATTTACTTTGACTGTGCTTAACTCCATGCTCCGTGATTTGAGAATTGCTGGTGGTTCGCCAAAGGTCATTCTTACTGGATATGATACGCTTCAAACGCTTTCTGACTTGCTTCAGGCTCAAGAGCGATTCATGGACAGAAAGGAAATTGTTCCAACTGTGAACGGTGTTCGTGGTGTTAAGGGTGCAGAAGTCGGTTTCCGTGTTTCTACTTACTACGACATTCCTTTGATTCCTGTTGCCGCTATGCCTTCAACGGGTGCAAATACTTCCTGTATCAGCGATATGTTGCTTCTTGACACTGACCACCTTTGGTTGTCGGTTATGAAGCCAACTCAATACTTTGAGGATGGTATTTCCAATGGAAACCCATTCGGTGTTGGCCGTCTTGGAAACAAGGCTCTTTACCGAACAATTGGTGAAATGGGCTGTTCTTACTTCAAGGGCCAAGGAAAGATTACTAACCTTCTTTGAGGTGATTTAGATGACAGAAGAAGTTTTTACTGTGAGTCTCTTACCAGACCACAAAGGTTATACAAAACCGAGAGTAAATGGCGATGAATACATGGTTGATGCTCTCCTTGATGTTTCAACCTATGATGCTTCGGGTGTTGTTCTTAGTGCTAGCAATTTTGGATTATCAACTATTACTGCTGTTTCTCATACAGGAACAAGTAATGTAAAGTTTTATCCAACCTTTGCTATCTCTGGAACAGATGGAAGTTATACTAGCGCAGATTCATTTACGCTGTTCATCATTGATGCTTTACAGGCTACTCCTGCGGAAGTTGCTGATGGCGGAACACATTCGGGAATGCAATTTAGATTGCGTGTTTTCGGCAACCTTTGAGGTGTTTCCTTTGGTTAAAGTTGAAGTTTCGGATAGTGGTGGTTTTCAACCATTTATTATTCACGGCCAAAAACTCACTAGGGAGTCTCCTATTGAATTACCAGTAATGGCGGCCCTTCTTCGTTTAAGCGATTCTAACCTTGAAATTACATTTCAAGAAGATGATAGAAAGGAAATGATGGCTATTGACCCTGAATTTTTCCCTGCTATCTCTCTTGAAATCGGCCAAGAAATTAAAACCCATAATGAGTTGGCTACAAGGTTTCTTCCAAAGAAAGGAACAAAGAAGAAAACAACGGCTACTAAAGCCAAAAAGTCTTCTTTAACCGAAGAGTGAGCGACACCGTTATATGGGGCAACCCATAACGGTGTATTGAACGAGGTGTTATCATGGCGAGTTGTAGAAGTAGCGGAGTAAAAACATCATCAACAGCAATTAATGCTGGACAATGTAAGTTGGTTTCAATTCATGCTGTTTTGACAGGAAGCAAGCCAACAACAATTAAGGTCTTTGATAATGCTTCTGCGGCAAGCGGTTTAGAATTAGCGAGAATGATTTTGGCTAGACCTGACCCCGCAGACCCCGCAACTACTGGCGCAAATCCACCTCTGTTTGAATTTGACATGCATGGTGTTTTGGCTGTAAATGGACTATATTTGAGTATTTCTTCTGGAACAGGAGAAGGTGCGGCAGTTTCCGTTGAATTTGCTTGAGGTGATTTTATGGCGGCTTTAAATGCAGATACCAGATTAGTTATGACAATTTTATTTGTCGGGACTTTAAGTGGAGCAAATGTTTTCGTCTATGCTATGATTGGATTAACTTTCCCATACGGGCCAATTGCTCATTCGTTTTTATTTGGTTTAGGAACAATTGGAGCAATCATGGTTGTTAAAGCGTTGTTTGACTTGGCTCTCAATGATAAAATTGAGATGTGGCTACTTGATAGGAAAATTGCTGCTTATTGGGAAAGAAAGGCTAGAGATGAACAACAACGCCAAAAGATGCGAGAAAGCGCAAGACAATTTGGTGGTAATGTTCCTTTTTATACGCAACCTGAAACAGAAGAGAATACTATCGGAAGTGAATTTTTAGCCACACTACAATGAGGTGGTTAAATGGTCTTTGGCGACTTAATGGGCTTTTCCGATTCGGACTACGCTTATAATCAACAAAGAGCGCATTCTGCTGACATTTTCTTCTTGAAAATGCGAGCGTGGTTTTGGGGTTCTTGTGCGGGACTCGCAGGTTTCCTTGTTGGAAACATTCTTGGTGTTTTTGATATTAACATCATGGGTTTTCTGTTTGACACTTTGTTAAACGGGTGGGGGCATTAATGTCATTAATGACAGGCTTTGCTATTCTAGTCGGTGAAGCAATTATAGGATTTTATAAAAAAATTCACGCAATAAATTTTGGAGTCTATGGAGCAACAATGGTCGGTAAAACAACATTAAGTCATCAGTTAAGAACAAGAGGAGAAGTTCCGCAAATACAACAAAGAACAGTTGGAAGACATAGAGCGACAAGAAAGAATGTAAAAATTGATGGGGATTCACATACAGTAAGAAGCGCAGATATTGGTGGAGAGGCAATTTACTGGAAAGAATGGGAAAAAGATATGCAAAATAGAAGAGT
>CETF01055701.1_pt1 | contig 11372 bp, 9 predicted proteins | sample 326991 | NCBI WGS metagenome assembly CETF01 (sample SAMEA2622331, study PRJEB7988) | marine metagenome | biome: marine biome (ENVO:00000447); feature: surface water layer (ENVO:00002042); material: "saline water (ENVO:00002010), including plankton (ENVO:xxxxxxxx)" | depth 5 m | reverse complement strand
ATGTGTTGAAGACCTTGCATCATTTTAGCGCGTTTCTCTTGTTTCTCCCTCTTCTTCGCATCATGCAAAGCACGCTCTTCGGAATCTTCACGACCAACTGAAGAGTCATCTTGTAATTCTTCTGCACTTTCGCGGGGGTTAAAACGCATACCTGCGGTGCTACCTTCGGGTCCACCTACCATCATTCATCACCTCCCATCAACTTGCCGCGTAGTCGCGCCCACACTTCGGGGGACTCTTTCGCTAATTCAACTTTGAGTATGTTTATGGTTTGTGCAGTCATGTTTTCGTTAGTAGTTCCAGCCGCGCGCTCTTGCACTCTCATGATGTCTTTGACTGTTTCGCGAACTTCTTTGTGCAAAGATACTATGTTGCGAACATATTGCGGGTCATTGCGGTCTGCATCGTCAAGGAAATGACCTAACTCACCATTGATTCGCGCCAAGTTTGTTCTTAGACTGTCCATTTCTTTACCTGCTTCAATTATGATAATATCCGCCGCGCCTTTTTGCACTATTGGCTTAAGATGATGCTTGAGATGGTGATACACGCTTGATTCGGGCATTTGTAATTCTTGTGCGATTTCTTCAACAGTCATACTGGCATTAAAATAAGCCATTTCAAGATTTTCTCGTTGGGGAGATGTGCAAAGAGGACATTCGCTGTTACTCCCCATGTGATATTCCCCCGCGTGGTTGCGAAAATGTCTGTCAGCGGTTCCTTCTCGCCAGCCTTTGTCTTTATCTAACTGCTTCGCAGTAATCAATCCAGCCTTCATCATTTCCTCAATACCATCGCGGTCGGGGTCTTGACAGAACTTACAAGATGCTCTTGATATACGCTCCGCCATAGTAAAGACCAAGTAGTTGTAGCAAAAGAGGGTTTCCATGAGAAAAAGGTTAGGTCGCGCCCCAAAAGTAGCGGGAATTCCAATCTCATTAGGCACAGCGAAGAGTCTTTCGCGAGCCGCGGCTGATTTAATCACTAACCAACGCGCAGACTTAACAGAAAGAGAGCGTCGTTACAACATTTGTTTGAAATGCCCCGAAAGAAATCACGATAGATGTAGTCTATGTGGTTGTTTTATCAAAACAAAAACTATTTTGAAAAATAGTGAATGTCCAGTTGGTAAATGGTCAACCTTGTTGTCCGAGGCGACGATAAACGATACCAGTAGCACTGAAACAGATGAATAATGCACCTATGACCCAACTTAGGTCTTTTGATGTCATATCGGGGCCGGAAAACACTAAAAGCATGAAACAACCGAGTGTCAAAGAGATAAGTTGAACCATAATCATGTCAACTACGACAGATTTGCGCAAATTAGTCATATCACTAACTGTTGTAAAAAAAGATGTCATATCCATAATCATCACCGTCCTGTTGTAACACCGCGAAGGAATGAGCCAATACCGCCACCAACATTTTGCATCAATCCGGGGTCAGCCATAGCATCATTCAACATACCTTGCATCACGCTTTGGTTCGCAAGGTTAACCATTTGTTGAAATTCCATAGATTTTTGTTGAACATTGTTAGATGCCTTGTTGAGTATTTGTGTTTGACTCATCATGACGCTATCAGCCGTTGGCATACCTTGAACGCCGCTAAAATCAAACTTATATCCATCTCCATCTTCAACTAAACGCGCATTCGCAAGAAGAGTATTGATTGAAACCGCAACTAAACTACTTAAAAGCGACACAAGCATATTCATATTATCACCGTTGTTGTCCGATAACCACTTGTCTATCATTGGATTTGTAGTTATCATCGCGGATAATATCTCCATTTCACTCGGAGGTGCTTGATATTGGAAACCATATTGCTGTTGTCCCCACTGTTGTTGCTGTCCCTGCACCGGAACTTGCTGTTGTCCACCCGCTAAACCGAGATTCAAAGCACCATTTGGTTGTTGGTTTTGCTGATTATTACTATTAAACGGCCATACCATGATACCACCTCACGCGCTCCCATCATTTGATTCTGTCGGTAAAGGTAAAGGCGCGGATTGCTGTTGGATTTGATGCATCGCGAGAGCGTCAAAAAGCAATCTTGCGTTATTCCCTGCTTGGAATTGTCGCATATCAAACACAATCATTACCAAATCGTTGACTCCGGTAGCAGTATTGGTTAGATGTGTAATAGGAATGTTGTCTTGTTTGAGCATTTGGAAGAAAGGTTCGTATTTTGCGAGTATAGGAGGGGTGTTATCTTTCTTTTTGATACTACTTAATGGCACAGCAACGGTTGAAACACCCTTTTTCAACTTGGCTTTTAGCGTTCCTGTTTCCGCTTCTTGCTCTTTTTCTTCTTCTTTCTCCCATTTACATAGTAAATGATACAAATGTAAGTGTTCCGGGCAGTAAGTTCCGCGCATTTTACGCCCACTTGTGACATTTTCGCGTGCTACAAAGGCTTCAACTTCGCCTGTAACGGGGTTTTTGAAGTATAATTCCCACAATGATTTGCCAGTTTCTTCGTCAATTACTTGCTCATATATGTTCCCAGCATGCCGTAAAAGGTGTTCAATATCGGCCCCATCAATAACACAACGCATTGTGTTGGTGTTATATCGGTATTTTCCTCCAAATAACCATCTTCGCGGTGAAAAAATGCTTCTTTTTGTCGGTTTTAGCAGTTTATATGCCTGTTTTATGTCTTTTTTACGCGCTTTTTTGGGGTTTGGGTGTTGTGAAGGGTAAAAATTGACTTGTGGCACTTCTATATGCTCACTTGCGTTATTCATCGCGGCTTGTGCAGTCGCTTGCTGTTGCATCTGCGCAAGACTCATCTGTGTTTGCGCGGCAAGGCGTAATAGGTCATTTTGGGGTGTATTTCCAAGCATTTTATCACCAACTTAACATTTCTATCATTGTTTTTTCCACATTCCAGCCGATTTTGGTTGCCATCATGCTAACACGACACGGAATACCTGCTTTTTGTAGTCTTCGCATGGCTGGACGGTGTGCATCAAACACTTTATGTTCTCGCAATCGGTTAGATTGCCACAAAATGTTAGCGTTTTCGTCCCACCATTCATCGGCTTTGTTCGCTACAAGCCATATTTGCTTTGGAGCGTAGCGTTTTCCTTTCAATCTTGATTTTAAAGAGCGATATTTCCATCTTTTTTCTATCAATGAGTCAACAAGATACTCAAATCCACCTACTGCGTCAATAATTTGCGCACCATTACCTTTCAAAACACGCGTGTCAGTCATAAAAATAGCAATTTCCACTTGTCTATCAACCATATCATCAATCCATAGATTCCAAAAACGCTGTTGACCGCCAATATCAGCCGAATGCACGACTCTTTTTTCACCTTTCCAGCGCAAACGCTTCCTTGTTGCTTTAGGAAGAACATATCCTCCGCCAAATAACCGTTTCGCGTGCATCGTCCTTTCCTCTATATCGTCCATTTCTCCCGGTGTGCGCATAAATTGGTCAAGTGTGGTTTTTCCAACTTGCGTCGGACCGTAAACGCCAATTCTGCGCGGTTTAAGAAAATTATACAATTCGCGGCCATACACAACAGCACCCATAAGTGCGCTACCAGCGAATGTTGCAACCAATCACCCCACCCAACCGCGGACTTTGTTGACAAACCATTCAACTGTGTTGTCCCAAATACTAATATCACTTGATTGTTCAAACCAAGAAACACCAAGCGCGGTAGTGATTCCAACAATTATACACAAAATCAACGCTTTACCGCGTTCATAGTAAGTATCAAGAGTATTTTGTGTGTGTAAAGCGCGTAGCGTGGCTTCTGTTGCATCATCGCTGGGTGTTTTGAACAACCAACCCATAGTTTTCACTCCTTTTTATTCTTCGCGTATGTTCCATCAGCGTTGCGTTTGCGACCACTACTACCTAAATTAAGTGATTTTTTGGTGTTTGCTTTGTGTGCTGGCGTTTCCGGCTCAATTTCACCGCTCATCAACCCAAGATATTGTTGAACTTCGGGGTCTTTTTCTAATTCTTCAAGTTGTTTTGCGAATGCAACCTCTTGTTTTTTGATTTCCATGTCCATTTGCGCTTTAGCAAACCGCATTTGTTGGTTTTGCATCTGTCGTGTCATGCTTCGTTGCATGTTTGAAATAACAGCGCGCTGGTCCATACCATCTTGCGCTAACATTTTGTAAATGAAATAGGCCATTCCTTGTAAGGTGAATGCTCCCATAGTGTATGTTATCGCGTTTGTATATGTTGAATCATCTCTCAACCACAAACCTGCATCAAAAACCGCGATGCAACAACCGACCAATATACTAACGAAGGAAATCAATCCTAAAACCCTTAATTCATCTTTATTCTGTGGTGTTCGCTCTTGCATATCAACAGACCTCCATGCGTAGTGCGTGTCGCGAACGATACATAAGCATGTTGATTCACCCTTTTATCGCTATTATCGTATTATTATCAGAATAATATAGTAAATTATGATTATGAGAAAAAAACGATATTATTGAGAATCGCCCTCAAAATCAATTGCGGGCTGTTGCTGTTGTTGCTGGGGCATCTCCGTTGGTTGCGTGGGTGTAGGTCCAAGATACGGGTTAGTTCCATATCGTTGCATACGCGACATTCTTTGCATTCTCAACATTTCCTGTCTCGCGTGGTCATACGCTAACATATCACCGTAGTTTTGATGATTCAATGTAGGGTGCGACATTCTTGTTAGAATAAGTGATTCTTTGAGTCTTTTATCTATCTCCGGTGGCAACAGGCCATTTTGGAATGCTTGACTCAACTCATCATAATCACTAAACCCATCTTCTTTGCCTTCTTGACCTTGTAATACATCGCGCATCACATCTCTATGATACCAATTAGGATAGTGATGCCATTGAGCGGATTTTACCATACCGTCATACATCGCCTTATCTTCTGCTGAGAATGCTAATTTTTGTGAATTAGCAAACAACTTTTTCAAATCTGTTGGTGTAAACTTAGCACTAATGAGATTACCTTCATCGTCTTTTTGATATTTGACAAAACCTAAATCTAATTTAGCACTATCTTCATGGTTAGCATTCTGCATAACATCTGCTTTGAATTCTCTTGGGTTCAACTCTCGCGCAACTCTTCCTTTACCGTCAGTAATCTCTATTTTGCTGGTCAACCCAACCTTTTTACTAAACTCATCTTCATTTTCATAACCACATAGTTTCGCGGCTTCATCTCTTAACAATTTGAACAACCCAACATCTTCACCAACTAACTGTTTCATGTTTGACGGTGTGATGTTTTCGGGTATCTTTGGGAAATCAAGAGGGTTGTTAACGCGCGTCATGAATGTTCTCATTGCTGTCTTTAGAACATACTCTTGCCACAACTCTTTGATTGAACTATTCAAGTTCACATTGTATCCTTCGTTGATTGCGCGATTTTGTTTGTTAGCGTTTGGTGCAGTAATTAATGCGTTAACATCTGTAGCACCTGCTTGCTTAAACGCATTCATTGTTTCATCACTATAAGTCAACTGCGGTTTATCCATCTCGGAGACTTTACCTTCTTCGCCAAATTCTTTCAATATAGCATCTAATGAGTCGCTTCTCAAATTAGTTGTTTTACGAGCAACCATTGGTTTGTCAATTCCATCAAGCGCGGAGGCTATTTTGCTTAGTTTATTTTTGTCAAGTTTGTTGTATTGCTGGCGACGATTGATGACACCCATCGCTTTATTGTTACCGCGGAATAAGTCTGCTAATCTTTTATCATCAATCGGTCTTGGTGAATGAGTCGCACCATCTTCAAACAGTCCTTCTGCTATTTCACTTAATGTCAAGTTGTGTCCATGCATAGGGGTCAACGGTTCATAATCAGCAAATGTCAAAGGTGAATCACCAGCAAATATGTCCTTGACGCTTGTTAGTATGTTGCCTTTTTCATCATACGGTATTTTTCTTCTGTCGTCAAAGCCCATTTCGGAAGCAACATACGCCGCTTCTGCATATTCTTGCAACTTGTGTATTTTATCAACCAGCGGGTGCATATCGTTTCCATGAACTTCACCGCTGATGAAAGCGGGGTCTGCTCTAATTTCTGCCGCTAAATCTTTTATCATCTTTACTGCGTCAGCATTACCAGCGTTTTCTTGTGTTTTTACACCAATCATTTCTAATTGATTAATTCTGTTTTCAAGCATTATCTTGTGATGAGAATCAAGAGCCTTCTTTTGCACACCGTATAACGGTATGTCAATTCTTGGCTCTTCTTTTTCTTGACCGAAATCAATATTCATATCTGTGTTATCTTTTGGTTTTTCTTGACCGAAATCAATATTCATATCTGTGTTATCTGCCGTTTCTTCGTTTTCTTCTCTTGGTGGACCGGGTATCTCCGGCGCGTTAGGGTCAATCTCCAACGGTTCCAATTCTTTCTTTCGCGCTGCATTTCTTTTATCCTCAATTGTTTTGTATTTACCTGTCCCTACATAATCACCATACTGCTGCCATACTGGTGAAGCGCGTTTAACGACTTCTTGCAGAAAGTCGGGTATTTTACCGCTTTGCATCATTTCTGCTCCCTGTAATAGCAGTTGGTTAAGGTGGTCAAACTTCGCGCCGACTGCACCGTTATGCGAATAGTGATGGTTTTTACCATCTATTTTGTTTCCTTCCGCGTCTGTGTAACCATCATGTATGTGTTCATCATCTAATGGGTCGCGGACACCACTACCTAAACAATCGGGGCATAAACCGTTGCTACACTTACCACCTTGAACATAATCAGCACTGTGTTCACATGCCGGACACGCGAATTGTTCGTGTTCGTGGTCTTCCATTTCATCAGCCATTTCATGACTTGCGAAATCTTGCGTGCCTCGCGGTCGTAAGTTTTGTGATATGTATTTCATCATTCTTGGACTGTCTCTTCCTACACCTTCCAGTTCCGGTATGCGATGACGCAAGAATGAGATTGCTTCATCTTTAGTAACGAACTTATGTCCATGACATGTTCCGCATAATGTTGGTGCATGTTGTCGCCAATTACTTATCAACGACTGCGCATTAATATCACCTCTTTCAATGGCTTCTTCACTACCTCTTGTAAAGTGTGAATTTTGCTCCCTTCGCGCTGCTTCTGCTTCTGTGATTAACCCCAACTCGTTAGCACTGTCGTCATGATGATGATGTTTCTTTTCCGATAGATTCTGTATTTCTTCTTCGGTCATCATTTCACGCGCTAATCGCATAAACTCTTCATCATCTTCATCATCAACAGCATCAGTCATCTCAGCATCAAACATCATTGATTTAGCGCGCTCAATGTCATCTTCTTTGAGGGGGAAGCCCATAGCGATACGATGAGCAAGTAGTTGGTTGATATTGTTAACACGCGGCAATGCTTTGTTGTTGTTATGAGCCATGATACCTGTTCCAGCCATTTCACCCATTCGTCCCAATTTGTAATTACTCAAAGAATGAGTAAAGTCGCGGCTCAAGTTGCCATCTGTATCAGCGCGGTGTATTGAATCAAAGTCATCGTCTTCATACAACTGTTCATACAGTTTGGATACCATACTCGTTGTTGGTTTTTTGCTGTTGAGAATCTTTGCAATGTCACCACCGGCCTTGATGAAAACACCAAGCATGAATTCGTTAACACGCGACAAAGATTCTTCGCTTGCATCTTGTAGTTTTTGCTTTTTGTTTTCATTACGCTTGATAGTGCTAAGTTTGTTTTTACGGTCTAACAACATACTGCTATACTTCTTGTCAATCTTTTTAGCGATTTCTTCAATCATTGCGATTTGTGATGGCTCCATATATTGTCCGCGTTCTTGTCGCTCATTACCATCTTCGTCAATGTATGTCTGCATCTTGGTTTGCGCTAATTTTTCCTCATAGTCCTTTTGTTCTGCTAAATACTGTCGGTAAATAGGGTCTAATGATTCAAGGCTTCTTTTTGCTCTTAGTATGCTTTTGTCTGCTCTTTGAATACCATCAATAGGCCCACCAACTAATTCACTAAGAAGAGCGCGTCTTAATGATTCACTTTTCAACGCACCCGGTTTGATTTTACCACCATATTGACCTTCGGCTATCTCTTTCATGAAATCAATAGCGTCAGTAATAGCGTTGAATCTTGTAGCCATAAGCGTCTTTTTACGATGCATTTCTTGGAATTTATCAATTGAATCGTCGTTATTCATGAAGAACGATGCAGCAACTAATTCTTTGTTGCTCATACCCGCTGGTCCTGTTGCGATAGCATTCTCAATTGTCTTGTAAAGTCCAAACTTTTTGTAAATGTTTGCAGCGCGTGGATTACCTGTAAGAACAGCATCTTTGATGAGTCGTTTGTATTTTTTGGTTTTATCTTTGCGCCAATTTGCAACACTTCTTTGACGGTCTTCTTTGACTCTTTCTTCTTCTGCTAATAGTTTCTTGATGTCAAGTTTGCCCGGATAAATATGATTGACGATAGAAGCAAGGGAAGTTTGACCTTCCGGCGCAATAGCATACAAACGCGCGTCGCCTCGCCCTTTGCCTTCTTTGTAATCAGTCAAAAGAGGCATAGTGATTGATTTATGCGCGAATGGTGTTCTTTCACGCTTGAATGGTGAATGCAGTCTTGCTTCCTGTGCGGTTCGGTTCCCAAATCTATCCGGGTGGCACGATAGACATTCTTCTTTGTCTTCTAAAAGATGAGAAATGTGTTCGGGTTGCGGCGACATCAAATCAGCCCCACCAGCACTGAAACTACCTAACTCTCTTTCTGTTTTGCGCGCAGCGTGGTTTCTCTCAAACCTTTTCTGCTGCTCCATTACCTTTTGATGATGTTCCTCGTCCATTGCTTCGCGAAGTCCCTTTTTCTGTAAATATTGCAACAAACGATAAATTGGATATGATTTCAAATCACCCTCTTTGCGCTTCTGTGTTAACAGACTCTTGAATGCATCTTTGTATCCGCTAATACTCATATCAGCGTTAGCGTATTTCATAGCCGCATTAACAACATCAACATCGCTCAAGCCCATATCTTTCATCATTTTGTGCTGTCTATTCATCTGCGATGTTATTCGCGGCATTACTTGACTTAGTTTACCGTTCATAATATCATCAAGCCTGTTGTATCTTAATATGTCCCTAAGCGGAGCATTGTCAATATTACCAAATGAAATAAGATGTTGCGCGTCCAAACCCATAGCGGCTATTTCATTATCAACTTTCTTTTTTTGTTCGGGTGTCTCAGCACCACTATGTCTGTGTGCTTCATACCTCAACTCTCGTATAACACGACCCATACCGATAAGATTGTCAACAAACATTTGACTGCGCTCCATGATTTGATTCTCATTCAAACCAAAGAATGCGTGATTAACATCAAAATCATCACCACTTAGACCGCCTAATTCTTTATCGCTGTCTATCTTGTGTTGATTCATTTGAAGCGCGAGTCTTTGCATTTCATATTCATAATCGTCAATATCACCTTGTTGCAACCTGCGCTCAAGTTCAGCCATCTTTTGAGAAGGCGACATCTTCCTTTTACCTTGAACAACCGCAAGTTCATCTTCGGGTTCCATCATTGAAGATTCAGTTGCAACTCCACCAATTCTTGCTCTTCGCGCTTCACTGGCTTTCTCTTCAATTTCCTCTTTAGTTCCAGCAAAACCAGCACCCTCAGTTGTTTCTTTAGTTTCATCATCAAGCAAACTGCTTAGTAGCCCGTCTTCACCTGTTGATGACACAAGCGATGGGTGGAAACCTGTTTTATCCATAGGGCCTAACTCAACAGCCAATGCGTCACGCAACTCCATACTGAAAGGTGATTTACCTTCTAAATGAGGTTTGAGCATCATGTCCGGTATGTTTGGTGCTGGCATACCGATACCAAGTTGCTTACCAACTTCTGCCATAGACGGTGTAAGTGCGTTTGGTGCGCGACCAGTTTCAATTTCACCACCAAATTTACCAGCGCGCCCCGATGTTCCGAACGCCTTATTGCCTGTTAATGAAATCATGAAGTTGTTGAATTTATCTTGTAAACTATTGAACGCGTCCTTATCATCAAGTGCTTCTTCGCGACTAATTTGTTTGACTTTTTCAAGAATATTTTTCGTCATCGCGGTGCTTGGTCGTTTAACAACAATACCAGTTTGCTTCTTTGGTCCGCGGTCAATATCGGTCTGTGAAAAGAATTCGTCATAGAATTTCTTGTCTTGCGCTCGCGGTCCTCCAAAGGGAACCATAGAACCCGCGGGTGTTCTCCCACTCAACAGTTCCGATTGTTCACGCGCTAAACGGTTCATCTCACCCTCAAAGTCGCGGTCTGTCATTTTTCCCCTAACGCGTATTTGGCGAGGTCTTCTTGGTTTGTAGTTTGGTGCAATCTTGTCGCTCTTTGGTATTTCTTCACCAAGCGTTACAGCCAATGGGTGATTAAAGCGAGCCAACAATTTGTAAATACCATTGATGTCTTTTTGTTGGTGCGGTCTTCCCATGTTTATTGGGTCCGCGATAAACGATGAAATATCAGCGCGTATTCCTTTTGTCGCCTCCATCAAATCTTCCAAACTACCGTTGTCTTCTTCGTCTTCTGCGCGAACTTCTTTGAGTTCCGGGTATTTGTTTGACATTCTTTGTAAGTGCATCATTACAGGAGCGTTAATCAAAGGTTCCGCCATAATTGCAGGTATGTCTCCCTGCGCTTCATACAGCGCACTTTCGTCCATACCAAGTGCTTGACCAATCAAAAGGTTGTTCGCGTTGATAATATTAGTGTATAAGTCCACTATGTCAATCTCACCAGCGTCATGCCTCTTCATCAAGTTGTTCATATAAGGCTGTAAAGACTCAAAAGCCTTCTCGGTTTTACCTTTCTTTCTGTCTCGGACAGCAATTTCGCGCGTTGGTGGCTTAGTCTCCTTATTTTTTGGTGGCTCTTCTTTCGGTGGTTCCGGTTTGGCTTCCTTCGGCTCTTTGTTTGGTGGCGGAGCATCAACTACGCGCACCTGTTTTTTCTTATTCTGTCGCGCTTTTTTCTTGGCTTTGCGTGCCTCTCTTGCCTCGTCCCTCTTGCGTTTGCGCTCGTCTTTTTCTTGCCTTTTCGTGGCCTTCAAGATACGGACAAAGCGAGCCATGTGGTATATCGGATAGCAACCTTGCCCTTGAAGATAGCGGTCGTAAAAATTTTTTGCGCTAATTTTTTTTTGACCCCCATGAAAAAATTGTCTGTATTTCGCACGCGGTTAAGGAGGGCAAATTGCCGCGCCGCGAGCGCGACTCCGGCTAACGCGGGGGGCAAATTGCTCCGCGGGGTGGGCGCGTAGCGCGATAATTCGCGCAAATCAGCACCTTCACTAACGGCGCGATGCTTCGCAGTGTCGCGATTACGCGATAATACACAACGCG
>CETF01067288.1_pt1 | contig 11557 bp, 3 predicted proteins | sample 326991 | NCBI WGS metagenome assembly CETF01 (sample SAMEA2622331, study PRJEB7988) | marine metagenome | biome: marine biome (ENVO:00000447); feature: surface water layer (ENVO:00002042); material: "saline water (ENVO:00002010), including plankton (ENVO:xxxxxxxx)" | depth 5 m | reverse complement strand
TGTCGTACCGCTCTTGAATGCCATTTTCGTGACGCCGTTGTACTGGAAGTTGATTCTAGCGTCAGCCCCTGAATTGCCCGTATTAGCGGTATTCAGAGTGATGTTTCCATCGGCGTTCGCTATTATGTTCCCGCCATAACCGGCATTGTCCGTCGTTGCGATGGTGAATGCGCCTGCTGCTGCCGCAGTCATGGTCACGGTGTCGTTCGTGTCCCCGGTCAGCGTGATGACCTTGCCGTCTATCCCTACGCTATCTATGGCAAGGGATGTCCCTGTTATGGATGTCCCTGCTATGGTGGAAGGTGTAGCAGCGCCAATCGTAGTGTCATCTATCGCACCACTGTTGATATCGACGTTGGTCAGAGCCTGATTGTTGAAGTCGACAGCACCACCGAAGGTGAACGACTTGTCATCCGCGATGGTAAGGGCGGTTGCCAATGAGTTGAGATTCGTAGAAGAGCCAGCACCATCCGCTACTTGGAACAGTATGCTACCACCAGCAGCACTGCCCTTACCAGAACCGGCAGCGAGAACCAGATTACCACCAGTGCCTGTATCGGCAGTATCACCGGTTGGTGGTGAACCTGACTTTATCGTCAATGAGCGGCCAGCGGCATCTGCTTCCGAGTTCGCTTGTGTGATGGTGGTATCCACCGTGGTGTTCCCAGTGGTGATTGCACCACGTAGGGTGGATGTGCCTGTGGCGGTCAGGTTGGTGACCGAAGCCGCAGCAGGGGTGATGTTCCCAATCACGGTGTCGTTGATGCGAGTGAGGAATACGCTACCGGCATTCTTCGGTGTGATATTGATATTAATTGGGTCTTGAGTACCATCGGCTGCTATCGTGATGCCTGACATCGTGAGACCAGCGGCAGCCACGTTCGTGTCGAACGTACCAGCGAAGACGCTGTTGGAAGAGGGCACGGTGACATCACCGTTAGCGACTATCAGTCCCTTCTGTACACGGAAGTCCTTCTCTGCCACTCAACTCACCTCCATCATACTGCTATGCCCTTCCATGCTACCTTGAACGTATACGCCTTGCTTCCCACACCGGGAGTGATTAGTAATTGTATATTGCCACTTGACTCCTGTGCTCCAAGGGTGCAGAACGCTGCACTGCCATCGGTCCTTACCTGCCCGTACCCGACAACCTCAGCAGCGCTGCCACCATTTCCACCGGTGTGGGTGAGAACAGCCTCATGGGTCTCGTAATCGCTATCCGTGGTATTCTCTATGGAGATGAGCAACTTGGCCCCTCTGAAGGCAGTCTTAGCGAAAAGCGTGAGCGCCACTGCCGCATCGCTACTCGTGCCGCTGGTGCCTGTCACATACCCGTGCCCGACGCTCTCGTACTGGAATGAGGCCGCAGGTGATGCTTGGTTGACGCCGACCCTATTGAGGGTGGTATCCACCTTCAGCACACTAGCATTAGCAGGTATGCTGAGATTACCAGTCCCCACATACGTACCAGTGCTGACTGCATCGACGTGGATAGTGCCCCAACTCACCGACGATGTGCCTAAGTCTTTTCCACCATCGGTACTAGGTAGAACATGGTCGCTGAATCTCCAAGAGTCGTCACTGGACTCGTACAATATGGTATGAGGACCATCGCTACTGTCGAGGGTGATGCCACCACCATCTACATCGTCATCCGCACCTACTCCATTGCCGAGCACCAGATTGACATCAGCCACAGTGACTGTCGTCGCATTTATCGTGGTGGTGTTCGTCACTGTCAGGGTGCCTCCCACAGTCACGTTGCCGGGTAGCGAGAGCGATTGTGAGGATGCACCTAGCGTAGTGACGCTAGGGAGCGATACCGGTAGGTCTCCCTCGGCTATCGTGTCGAATATGATTGCATCAGGCGCGCTGTTGACTTGCAGGAACTTGTTGGCAGCGCCTGAGAAGTTGGCAGGTGTGTCGGTCAGCCCCACTATCGTGGTAGCACCGACGCTGTCTCCATCGAGCAGTATCTTGGTCCCGCCTGAGTAGAGTCTGTTGCTGTCTGCGCTGTTCCTCCAGAGTGAGTTCCCTGCTGTAGTCTTGTACGGGTTCTTACCTACCGGTGTGAACTCTATGCCAGTCGGACCGAAGATGGGCTTGCTTATGTTGGCAACACCGTCGACTGTGAGTTTACCTTCCCTGTAGATGGGGTCATTGTTGTTTACGCTAGTGAGAGTCCCAGCACCGATGGTGATGCTGGTGGATGTGACCGCTGTCACAGTGCCTATCACATCACCTGCGTTGTTCGTCCTTCGTAGCACGTCACCGACGGATATCTTCGTGGTTGCATCCACACCATCTACCGTCATGGCAGAAGTGGTAGCAGCGCTGTATCCGCTGCCGTTGTTGATGAGGACGCCTGTAATTTCACCCTTGTCGAATGTGATGTCCGCGTCTGAGGTGTGATTTCCAGCACCGTCTGCTATCTGCATCCTACCAGCGACGCCGTTTGCAGCGCCTGATACGTTGGTTGAAACGAATATCTGCTTCCAGTTGTTTCCATCATAGGCGAACATGGCACTGGATGAGGTATTTATGGTGAAACTAGCAGTTCCTGAATTGCCATCGTTAGTCCCATTGTAGGTGACTGTGTTAGAGCCACTGAAGTTGTACACGCTGATGACATGGCTCTTTGGGAAGGTGCCTTGTGGATTGACCTGTATGTTCCCTGTTGGGGTAAGATGGAATATATTGCCGGTGTCGACCTTGAACGTCTGATTATTTCCATCCGCTGCTACAATCATGTTGTCAGGCCCTAGTCTCCATGTATTACGGCTGCTTGATTGAACACCGCTGAAGTACAGCACGGACTCGCTGTTCTCGTTGCTGCTCATCCATAGGGCACCGAGTGGATTGTCAGAATTGCTGAGTGCACCACCCTCATCACCACCACCATGCATTGCGTCTATTTCGCTATGGGATGTTATTCTGTTGGTGTAAGTACCGATGGTGTTCTTCGTCATCGGTGTCATGTATATGGGAGAATGTCGAATGAAGGTCCTCATGTCATATATCGTGTCGACTTGTAGATTGAGGTCACCACCTGATGCGTTGTAAACACACTTGACGACTGCGAGGACAGTGCTCTGCTTGGAGTTGAGCGTGAGGCCTGAGTTGAGGCCGCTGGTATCGGAGAGGAACGTCTCCGGTGTGACTGGGAATCCGCTAGTGACTTTCGTGCCCATCTCGACGTGGATGTTCTTTGCACCGCTGCTGCCGTTCGTGGACACGTACACCACTAGCAGGACCGTATCGCCTGAGTCCGAGAGTGCTACGTTAGTGCCTTCTATGGTGCTCTGTTGTAAAGTGAGCGAGTACGTGTTGGCGTTCACCCCCACGGTGTATCCACCGAAGTCTACGACCATCCCGTCTATCACCGCATAGCCCGCCTTGATGTTGAGGCCATTGGTGCCGTTGGCAGCGACCGCACCCGAGAGGGATGCTGGGGTATTCCTGTTGCCACCGTTGGTAGCACCGTCTTCGAGAAGCAGGATACCGTTCCCATGAGCAGCCTCGAACAGGTTGGTCACGGATGGTGACATGATGAAGTCGCCATCAGTCAGTCTGGTCGTGTGTCCGCTCTTACCACTCGCCATATCACTTCACCTCTATTATCAATTGCAGATTGACCTCGTTGCTTGAAGTCTTCTTGATTGGCCTGAACACATGTCTCGTGATGGGGGTGAAGTCATTAGTGCCTCTGAATTGCACGTAGACTTCCTTGATGGTGTCATCGAAGGCTTCTGTGGTAGTGAGATTGCCCTCGACGAGGAGAGTCGAGTTGTCAAGTATTCTGACTGTCGGTTTGATGACGACAGCGGGTCTGCCTGCGGAACCATCGGTCGACGTGGCGGGCGTACCATCAAACCCGATAACCATCTCATTGATGTTATTTGCTATGGTTTCTATCATAAGTCGCTTCAAATGGTCATTTGCTGGCATCACATCTCACCTCGTAGTTGAATCGGAGTGGACTTGTTCAGACCCATGCTGGCGATGTCTCCATCTATGGCAGTGTCACTAACAAGCAGTCCATCAAGGCTATCCCACTTCTTTCGTACTGGTCCCACAATTGCTGCTCCACCTAACCTTCCCCTATTGGTGTTTCCACCAATCAAGAATCCATTGCCCGATACGTGGGTCAATGTGACGATTGGGAGCACGTTTATCTCAAGGCCCTCGAAGAAGGAGAAGTTCTCATCCTGTATCTGGCTGCCCTTCTGGTCGTTAGTGTCTGCTGCCGACGATACGCTGCCTTCCATGATGCCTTGGAAGACACCCTCTATTCCTATGTCGGCATTGAGGAACACGAAGTCGCTGGACTTTGTGGACATCTTGTGTGATACTTCTAGCACAGTCATCCTGTCACGGTCGTAGAACACGGTGTCTCCCGGTCTCAAGTCCCAGAGTTCAGGATGGCCGTTCGATGTGATGCTGCCTTTGAAGAGCGCACTGGTCTTGAGAATCTGCCGAGCGACTCTTCGTGCTTGTTGTCTGTTGGTGATTGAAGCATCGAAGATTGGTGATGCGCTCTCAACTATGTCATTGTCGAACCTTCCTTGTTGCTTGCCTCTGTCATCCATGGTCAGCAACAGGTTCTCGTTCAACGACACTGGCTGCCCTTGTACCGTGATTCTGTTCTCAGAGTTGTCGACTGGGTTCTTGTCCTTGCCACCGAGTCTGAGGCTACCAGAGATTGCCCTTACGGTCGCTGATGAGTTGTAGGGAACGTACTGCAACACACCGTACCTGTCGTACATCGGTAGTCTGTTATCGTGCCTCGAGATGAATCTGAGTGCTGTGATTAGATTTATGTTCTTGAAATCGGCTGCTAGGAAGACGTTGCTCACTGTTCTTCTTTGGCTGCCTGTATTGGTGCTCTTCAGTGCGTTGCCCAGAGAGAACGCTGTCACAGTGCCCGTGACGGAGTCAGCGAGTTGTACTGCGAGGTCGGTGGTCCTGAGGCCTATGTCGACCTGCTGTCCCATCCTCACAGAGTCATCTGAGAAGCCTATGTCAGAGAGTTTCCTACCCTGCATGTTCCTGAGGTCTATCCTGAGTCCATTGCCTGTGTTGGTGATTGACTTGCCTGATAGCCTCTCGCTAGGCTTATGCGTCGAGTACATCAGAGGGGTGTTGAGATTGTTCCCCCTAGTTGACCATAGTTGCGTTTTCAGGGTGTGGCCGTCAGTCTCCTTATGGGATATGGTGATTGCTGACTCTGATTCGACTAGCGAGTACGACTTCTCCGTGGCCACGTAGTAGGTCTCTGCGTTCTTCTGCTCTATGGTCACCCTACTCTTACCGCTGCTTCTGGGCTCGACCTTTGCGAAATGCACAGCGTTGTCGACGAATACGGGTCTCCTGCTCTTATTGGCAATGAGGGTCAGGGACGTGTCGAATGCCCCTTGATTGTTCTGCATTCTTGCCATCAAGCACCATCTCCGCTGTGTTCGGTCACGTTGAAACTCACATCCCCACTGTGGCCTTTGCCATGTAGGGACTGGCTGAATCTCGGTTTGACAGTGAAGTCAAGTCTACTTAGTTTGTCATCGGATTCGCTTTCCTGCCTCCTTCTCGGTGCATCAGAGCGATGGTGTTGCAATGTGTTCTCGCTTATCACCAGTCTAGTGACAGGGGTGCTCAAGTCACTTGTGTCATAGCCAGTCACGCTCGCTCCGGGTATGTTGGGTCCGAAACTGCTTGGTGTCGTTGTGCTGGAACTCGGTACTATTGCGTAGACTGGTATGTAGGGACCATCACCATCAGGTAGACTTCTCGATGTTGGTATGTTGTTGGTTCCTGTTCTACCATTTTCTGCTTTGTATGTGAAGAGGCCGTATCTACCACCTGAGGTGCAGTAGTAGTAATTCGCATCGTACTGTGGTGATGTGCCATCAACGAGGTTATTGTGGAATCTCAGCACCTCGACGTGGGCGTTGTCCAAGACCCTGATTGGTCTCAGCATGAACTCTACCGTATCGTCATTCTCGTTGTTTCTCACGGTAGTGGTCTTGTAGTTGTCCACGTCTTGATACGGGTTGGTGGTCTTAGTCGCTCCTGAGAGATTGTTGACGCCCCATCCAGTGTCATCGAAGAAGCCGGTGTAGGACCTCGATTCCATGAGGTAGGCACCACCGTACGGCCTGAATGTGTTGGTGTGACTGAACTTGTAAGCACTGCTTATGGTTGAGCCTGACGAGGATTGCCTAGCGAAAGACAGTGCAGAGTAATTGACATGGGTCAATGTGGATGCGGCACTTGTCTTGACTTGACTGCCACCCTCGAGGACCACCCTCTGTCCAATCGACCTGTCTGTGTGAAGGCTGTGTGCTTCGGTATTGATGACGATGTGATGCTGCTCCACACCTTCGACAATCTCAGCGTCCACGCCTATCCTCGGACTGGCTCTGGAGATGGCGTCCTTGTGCACAGATGTTCCGACTATGTCCTCGGTCCTGCTACTCACTGTGGCCTCTGGCTTGAGCAGACCGTTCTCGGATATGCCTAGTCTGGCACTGATGCCCCTGTCCACCTCATCCGCTCCTAGCACATCGTTCGATGGTCTTAGGAGACCGTTGCCGAACAACGGCTCTGCTGTGTTGTGACTGAGTACGATGCCTGTCGTATGCGTGGGTGATGACAGTTCTGTGAGTCTGTCCTCGTTGAACATGGTTGGGTATCTGACACCACGCCCGTTGCCCATGTCTCCTACTCTGAGGGAGTGAGTGGGGGCGAACACATCTACCAAGTCATTGGCGTTGTTGTTGTTCGTGTTGTTGAGCACACCACCGAACCTCGGTACGCTGTAGTTGTTGCTGACGCTCACGTTGCCGTTTGAGAAGTTCACGAGACCCTTGAGATTGTAGATTGGTTTGCCGTTGTTCCAGATTCTCCTGTAAGGTGTTCTGGAGTTTGTTCTGTCCTCTTCGTACGCATCACCGCAGTCCCATGACGGTCTGATACCGAATCCACGCACTGGAGCACGTCTTACGGCCTCTCCACGCTCGTTGCCCCACCAATCTACCAGATAGTACTGCGCGGCCACAGAGAGGCTTGTAATGCCCTTTCCTTCCATGTCTCCCCACCAATCCCTGTCTACGACGTTAGCATTGTCGGGTGTGGGGTTTCTGAGTGTGCGTACGGGCGTACCGAAGGGTCTGGTCATCCTACGACCATCGCTGTATCTCACTTGGAAGTTAGCCTTGTCATGACCGAGCATGCCCGTGAAGTTGGTCATCCTCTCCATCACACCGACGTACGTCGTTGGGAATGTCTTGTCATCGGTGGAGTTGCCTGACCAGCCCCACTCCCTAGATTCCACCTGTACCAGTGGCCCTGCATCGTAGTCAAGAGTGTTGAATCCATTCACATTCGCTGTTCCCTCGTACTGGAACCTGACTGGATTGATACCGTATCGAGGCTTGTTATTGGCTTGCCGTATAGCATTACGGTAGCCGTACGGCCTTCTCCTACGCGCAGCCATGGTGCCTACAGCGAGCCCGTTGCTCAGTGAATACGAGCCATTGCCCGCATCATCACCATCAGTCCACTCCTTGTTGGATGCTGATGAGAAGTTGCAGTTCTCAGTCGTGGAATGCAGATTCCATGATGCTGAGGCGTATGAGTACATATCAAGGCGACTTGCATGTGCACCACCACGACTGCCACAGGGCCAGAAGCCACTCAGCATCACATTAGAGCCACCGGCATCGTGGGTGCTGTCACCACTGACGACCTCTCCTGTGCCTGTGGATTTGGGTGTCTTGATTAGGAAGTCGAAAGGACCAGTGCTAATTACATGTGAGAAATCATGATAATGTATAGTTTCGAAATGCTCAGGTAGTGAGTTGTATGATGACTTGTCTATTGAATTACCAGATAGTGTAGTTCTACTATCTGAGAAATATGTATTGGGCCTACCTAAATTAGGATGCCACATACAAATATATGCATCTGGTAGGTATGCGTTATTGGTATCTTGATTACCATCTATAATATCAGGTAATATATGGGCAAATACGCTCTTCTGTTTGTTAGTGAATATCTCTCCTGCTGGCAATGTATCGTATTTGTATGATAAACGCACGACTGCGCCATCATAGAGATTGGTCCAGAAAGGAGCAGCACCGGCTTGTAATTGCAGGAAATCGCCTCTATTTCTATCAGCATTGGCCCCACTGCGTGAAATTAGTTCCCTCGTGTATCTTTTTCCGTTCTTTCCTGTATATTCTACTACTTGTGAATAGTATGGAGATATAGGAAATGTATTTGCATTGGTAATTTGCATTTTACCTGTACCTGTACTGAAGGATACAACTGTACTTTTCGGGTTTATTGATATACTTTCACGTATATTTGAATATATATCAATATACATAGAAGTATATCCATTAATTGTTAATTGATTACCAATACTACCGAAGGTACTTCTTGAGAATAGATAGTAATCATCCGGTGCATATTGAGATAGATTTCTGAATCCTGCCGCTTCATTGCCCTGTGGACCGTTCTTGTGCAATATAGACCACCATGGTATATTCAAGGTATACCCCGGAGTAGCATCTGAGAACATGCTCGCATATGGGAATCCCCTTCTCGTAAATGATGGACTCTCGGTCAATTGCACTCCTAGGGGATTATAGGACATCAGAGGCGGTATGTTTGTGAACTGGCTACCGTGGTCTGGGTTGATATCCAGCATCACCTCATTGACGAACACCTCGCATCCCCTGACGTCTGCTTGTACCTCTTTAGCCAAAATGAGCGCTAAACCGCCTATTTTCGTGCCTCTGGACTTATCTCGCTTAATTCCGACTACAGTATTGACCTGTTGGCTAGTCAGTCCCACGGTAGTGTTGTTGTGATATCCTACGAGTTGATTGGAGAAGAGGTTGGGTTGTATGACTATCTGATAGGCACCTACCTCAGCGGGGTCTGGGAAGTGCCTCTCTAATGTGTAGTTGGCAGCGGCCTCTAGGACCACGGTGTGTCCACCAAGCGAGTTCATCGTACCCGCTGTGCCTGAGGATGCTAAAACACCATAACCATCATATTTCACACCAGTCTCGAACATCAACGTGAACGCCCCTCCATGTATATCGCTGGGCGGCGATGGGGCGGCGTTCACACCACTGAAATTCACCTCCGCTTCCAACGGGTTGATGTTGTCCACCAGAGAGGTGCCGAGTGACGTCTCAACGTCTGCGAGACTGTTAGTTGAAGTTGTATGCTTGTCGAATAGACCTGCATCACGGAAAGGGGTTGTCGAATTAAAATCGGCCAAATGACGCTTGTAGAGGGCTTGATACGCAGGATGAGCCCAATGGCCCGGTAGCATCGGCATCGTCGGTGTGACGAAATGATGCCCCATTCTCGGGTAGGGCATGGGGGTCATCTGTGGTTTGAGATACGCATTGTGCGCAACTGTGTCTCCAGCGAAGTAGAGGGTGTGTGCCATGTCCGGTGAGTTGCCGCTGACCTCTGCATGGTCTGTCAATCTCCTCGCAGCGAAGAACCTAGTAGAACCAGCAGGGAGATAGTAGGATGCGACGACCTTCAAGTCGGTCACAGTCTGTGATAGCATGAAGTCAGCGAAGTCCACATCGCCTACCACAGTGAGGGTGGTGCTCCCAGCACTGGTGTAGGAGCAGACTGCTCCCTCATCTGTCGTGGGGTTGTATACTCTCAGGAACTTTCTGTTATCAGCGACTTCCTTGGTTCCGAAGCCTGCATCGAATATGTTTGCATCTAGCGTCTGATTGACGACCAGTTGGCTGTTGGTGGCATCCCATGAGGTCACCGAGACAGTCTGGTTCTGTAGACTACATGCGCCTGAGGAGCCGAAGGAGTAGTCGTACACCGTAGGATACCTGTGTGTATGGGTGTGACCCATCTTAGTGACATGGAACAGCAGGGTCCTGTCGTGGAGTTCATACGAGGACTTGAGCGGGTTGTTGTCAATCCAAGCGCCGACCTCTGAATCGAAGGTGACTGGGTTGATTCTCTCCCAGTTGTGGTCCTCGTAGGTGGGGTGGTTCCTAGGTCCTGCCACTGAGTTGTCGAAGAGATGGCCTATGTGCGTATCGCTGAGGTCTGGGTGTATCATACCACCAGAGCCCATTGTCTCGTTCTGGTAAGCCTGTATAGGGTCGTATCCAGAGCGTACGACTATGTTGCCGGGTATTGAATCCGGGTTGGGGAGCCTGACTTTGAGATTGGGTGTGTTGCCGCTGTTGGCTAGTGCTGGCGCCTTTCCGTTCACTCCTCTGTCTGGTGGCGTCCTGAAGCCTCTGATGACAGTGCCTAGTGGACTACCGCCCTCTATGACATGCTCCTGCCCAGCGTCGTCTATGACTGTGATGGACTGGAACTGTATCTCCTCGTTGGGTATGTTCAGGACATTGCCCACAGAGTACGGGTTCTTCCTCATTAACTCAGGATGGGATAGTTCCTGTGCTTGTAGGACTGGCATCATCGCGCTGTTGGTGGTCTCGAATGAGAACCTGACATTGCCGTAAATCTTCTCACCAGTCAGGAATGCCGTGTCCGATGAGCCCGTTGTGTCCACCCTAGTGACCCAAGGGACTGCACCGAGGCCACGAGCGTTTATCGCCGGTAGTGATAGGTTGCCACCATCCATCCTCTTCCATACTATGTTCTCCACTGAGAAGTTCTTGACTGGTGAGTTGCTATACATCTGGAAGGCATTGACGTCACCCATCCAATACTCCGTAGGGTAGGCGACGCTGTTTCCAGTGCTGGCGGTGTAAGCCGTGCCGGTGAACTTGTCGGATGACACGTTCCTCTTCGCATCAGCGCTCTCAAGCAGAGCGGAGCCTACGCTCCTGTCTAGGTCGAACAGCAGGTCACCGGTCTTGTTGAGACCCGGTACTGCATTCTGCAAGGACAGGTCGTTATCTGCATCTCCATTATTACCGAAGGCAGTGTGGAACACAGAGGGCATACTGTCTGTCCAGTTGCTGCCCACTGTCGCTGTAGGCACGGTAGTGCCGGTCTTGATTAGGGCCTCTACGTTGGGACCAGCGTTAGCCGGTGCGGTGAACCTGTCTTGGTTGTGCACCCTAGGGTCGAACTGAGTGGTCCCAGCAGAGCGTATCCTGTTCACCGAGTTGGTCTTGAGATGCAACCAATCACCGTTGCATTGTATGAGGTCACGGTCGTACTTGTTCTTGAGCGCCGTCTCGCACTCATAACTGACTACTAGGAATGCGCTCGTGTACAGACCCTGTGGGTGCGTCAGTTCCTCAGGTAGCGTAGTGGTGTAGTTGGTCGGTGATGACCAATGCGTGACGCTACCGGTTGTCACATCGCTATCTTGGAAGTAGGGCGTCATAGTACCACTGGTCCAACCCGTGCCATCCGCCTTGGGGAAGTTGATGTAGAACTGCGATTTCTTGAGATACTGTGCTACGTTGGTGCCGATGCCGTCTATCGGTGATATGCTCTCAGGGCTGTGCTTCATCGGCGCTACGACAGGCACTGAGCCATGTGTGGACATGACCGTACCAGCCGTGCCGTACGGTGA
>CETF01044630.1_pt1 | contig 11624 bp, 14 predicted proteins | sample 326991 | NCBI WGS metagenome assembly CETF01 (sample SAMEA2622331, study PRJEB7988) | marine metagenome | biome: marine biome (ENVO:00000447); feature: surface water layer (ENVO:00002042); material: "saline water (ENVO:00002010), including plankton (ENVO:xxxxxxxx)" | depth 5 m | reverse complement strand
TTTCATAATGTAGAGATCGTTTACGATGCTATCGATACTTCTAAGTTCAAAAAATCGGACCATGAAAAAAAATATGATGTAGTTTATTGCGGTTATTTGCACCCCCTTAAAGGTTTGAATAACTTAATTAGGTTTGCTAATCAAAACCCAGATAGAAAAATAGATATTTTTGGTTGGGGAGAAATTTCTCCTCAAGAAACTTTTAAAGACTGTCCTAATATTAACTTCAATGGTCACGCCGAATATGAGGATATCCCTTTGATATTACAGTCATCAAAAGCTATTTTTCATCAACCCATAGTGAATGAACCATTTTGCAGAATGATTGGTGAGGCGATTTTATGTGGTATTGAAGAGATTATAGGTGACAAATCAAAAATAGGAAGCTATCTTGAATTTAATGATGTTGGCTATGAAAAGTTCAGGGATCGTTGTGAAAACGCTCCATCTATATTTTGGGAAAGGGTTTTAAATAAATGAAAATAATTATACCTATGGCGGGGACGGGTAATAGATTTGTAGAATCTGGTTACAAAGACCCTAAACCTTTAATAAAAGTAAATGGCAAAAGAATAATAGAATATATTTTGGATATGTTTGAAGAAGAGGACGTTGTATTTATATGTAACGAGACTCATCTTAATAACACAAAAATCTACGATGTCTTAAAAGACTTGAAGCCAAAAAGCAAAGTAATCTCTATGGAAAATCATAAGCTTGGTCCAGTTTATACTGTGACAAAAGCTTACAAAGAAATTGCAGACGATGAAGAAGTAATTATTTCTTATTGTGATAATCCTTATACTTGGGATAGGTCTCATTTTAACAACTATGTTAAAAATAATAAATTAGACGGTTGTATTTTATCTCATACAGGATTTCACCCTCACACTTTAGCTGAAACCAAAATGGCATATATAAAAGAAAAAAACAATTTGGTTCATGAAATAAAAGAAAAAGAATGTTACACTAATAATCCTATGAGCGAACACGCTTCGACAGGAACTTATTATTATTCGAAAGGCGAGTATGTAAAAAAATACTTTGATCTTGCTCTTGAAAACAATTTAACCCATAATGGAGAATATTATGTAACTCTTGTTTATAATCTTCTCGTAAAAGAAGGTTTAAAAGTTGGGTATTATGACACTGAATTTGCTACTGTTATGGGAACGCCTGAAGAAGTAGAAAATTTTGAAGCATGGGCTAATATAATAAACGGAGGACAAGTTTCCAATGAGACAGATCTAATAAAGTGCTACCAGTATTGGAAAAAATATCATGAAAACAATATACGTTGATATAGATGAAACAATTTGCTTTCATGACGAAAGCATTCCCCTTGATGGAAACAGGGATTATAATGATGCATCTCCTAGTCTTGAAAATATATCAAAGGTTAACAAATTATATGACGAAGGAAATAAAATCGTGTATTGGACCGCTAGAGGTAGCAGGAGTGGTATAGATTGGACCGAATTTACGACCAAACAACTTGAGGAATGGGGTGTTAAATTTCACGAAGTAAGATGCGATAAACCTTATTATGATATCTTCATCGAAGATAGAAGCATCAGAATAGAAGAAATTTAATGGATGGAAAAATCTAAAATTATTAGTGTGTCAGGTCCGTCAGGAGTTGGGAAAACAACAATTTCCCGAATGCTTGCTGCAATATGCGGCTTAGACCAAACGTTAATTTTAAGTGGGGATGATCTACACAAATGGCCCCGAAATCACAAAAAATGGCTCCAGTATACACACTTTGATCCAGCGGCAAATTTTTTACAAACAGGATCTAAAGATCTTAAACTTTTAAAAACAGGCGAAAATATTTTTAGAAAAAAATATAACCATGATACAGGTAACTTTACGAAACCCTTACTTATCAAGTCTAAAAAATATATTATAAACGAAGGGCTACATGCTTTTTATTTAAAAGATGACAGTTTAATTTCAGATATAAAAATATACGTAGAGACTGAAAGTCATTTACAGGATAGCTGGAAAATAAAAAGAGACATAAGCAAAAGAGGATATAATTTATCTGAAGTAGTTGAAACTATTAATCGCAGGAAAATTGATGAAGAAAAATATATTTTTCCTCAAAAAAATGACGCAGACGTTATAGTAACTTTTATTGAAAAAGATAAAAAAATTGAATTTACTTATTCGTTAAAAAACAAAAAAGCAGAAGCTTTAATAATAGATTTGCACAAATTCTATAAAAGCCATAAAGAGTTTGTTGAGGTTGCTGATTGTTTATCTAAGCGCCATGACCTTACACAAAATAAAGGTGGTAACATGTCTTATAAATGTGGCAACTCATTAGTTATAAGCTCTTCTGGTTCATCTTTCCAAGAAGTAACCTCTACTGATGGATTTACTTATTGCGACCATAATGGCCGACAAGTATTCTCTGAACAAAAACGACCGTCTATGGAAGTAGGCATACACTGTTTAATGAAGGAAAAGTGCGTTCTACATACTCACCCCAGTTATGTACTAGCTCTTTTATGCAGTAAGGAAGGAGAACAAATTATAAATAACCTTTTTGGTAAAGAATGTTCTTTAATTAATTATTACTGTCCAGGAAGCGAACTTCATAATAATTTTCCTTCTAATTCTTCCGTAGTTTTTGCTAAAAATCACGGACTATTCATTGGAGGTGAAACTCTTAAGTTCTGTTTAAATAAAACAAATAAAATTAATAAAAAAGTAAAACAATTTTTATTAAAAGATAAAAAACAAAAATATCTTTTTCCAGATGCGTGTGTTTTAGAAGAAGAAAATTTATTTTTACATGGATTTGTAAAGTCTATTATAAAAGATTCCAATCTCACCATGCAGTATTTAGAAGATAATGATGTCAAAAAAATATTGGACCTAGAAGAAGAGAAATATAGGAAAAAACAATCATGATATTAATTTCACATCGCGGAAATATAGATGGTCCCAATCAAGATAAAGAAAACACTCATAGATATATACAAAAAGCTTTGGACGCAGGATATCATGTAGAAATTGATGTGTGGCGTATCAATGATAAATTATTTCTCGGTCATGATAAACCCGAAATTTCTGTATGCTTGGATTGGATTACGTCAAGAAGACAAAAACTTTGGGTTCACGCTAAAAACGAAGAGGCTTTATTTTATTTGACATCTAATACAAACCTTACTGTTTTTTTTCACGAAAAAGAAAAATATTCTGTTATATATAACGGAAGGGACATAGAAGGAAACATAATAAAAGGTGCAATATGGGCGCATAATTTAGAAAAATTGAGCAAAAATTGTATAATACCACTACTTGACCTAAAAGATTTGGCCCGAAAACCAAAAACAAAAATTTTAGGAATTTGTTCAGATTATATAGAATTAGTAAAATGATAAATACAAAAAAATGTTCACAAGAAAGATGGCTTACTGCTCAAGAAACAGAATTTAATGTCTGGGGTGGATATAATGTCGGTGATGGTGATGATTGGAGTGAATATTGGAAAACTCATATAAATAATTATGACGATATCCAAGGGAAGCATTTTGAAAACGTAATAGAAGTTGGTTGTGGACCCTTTGGGAAAAATTTATCTAGAGTCCTAGAGCTTATAACTTATAAAAATTTATATGTATTAGATCCTCTTTTAGATAAATATACTCACAAGGGCATGTCTGGTATATCTAATATGTGCAAAAACCTTAATATTGAAAAACTATCAATACCCCTAGAAGAATACACTGAACACAAAAACAAAATGGATTTGATAATTTGTAACAATGTTTTAGATCACTGTTATGATTCTGATAAGTGTTTTGATAATATGTATGAATCCTTGAGAAGTGGAGGCATTTTAATATTTGGTAATGATTTAAAAGATGAATCTGATATAGCTGTAGCTAGAGACGCGATGCATCCAATAATGCTACAAGAAGATTATCTTGAGCAAAAATTTTCAGTTTATGAGAGTGTTTTTAAAAAAATTATACCAAGAGAAGAGTGTAGAAACACTGAAGCTTGCTGCGGTTGCATCTTTACTGTTTTAAGAAAAAATTAAAATAACTAAAAATGAAAGTCGATAAAGTAATATGGTCTTCAAGTGCAGAGTATAGTGACTTCTGGAATATTAATTCATTAATTCATAATAAATTTCTTGGCCTAGATTGCGTTCTGCTCCTATACGGTAAAAAGAAAGAGCTTGGTTTAAGTGAAGAGTTTGGTAAAATTATAGAGCTTGATTTTGAAGAGGGCGCTCCTCATATACCGCAACTAGTATTTAATAAGTGGCATTATACCAAAAATGAACCCGAAACCACTTGGCTTGTCGGAGATATTGATCAAATACCTTTACAAAAAAATCATTTTATTAATATAGTCAAAGATGTCCCTGAAGACTCTTATGCTCATTTAGCAGAAGATGCTTGTAGAAATGCAGGTGCTCCTTACTGGAAAGAAACAAAAGGGCCGATAGTAGGGCATTATCACATAGCTAAAGGTAAAACTTTTGATAAAACTTTTAATTTAAGCAAGAGTCTTGTAGATCATACAAATACATTAGTGGAAAACTCTCAAAAAGATAAACAGCCTATATGGGCTTATGAAGAATGGTATACAGCAGACCTAATTAAATCTAGTCAAGTTGATTTTCATGGATTTAGTCGCGGGGGCGATGGAGCTTTAGGCTATAAAATTTGCAGATCACAAAATAGTATTTATGATCGCGAACTTCTTATTTCTCAAAAATATGTAGATTATCACTGCCCCCGTCCTTATAAAAAAAATCAAGACCAGATAAACTATATTCTAAAAATGGCGTGGGGAGAGCTAAGTTAAAATGTTTTTATGTGGAACATATTTTAAACATCAATGCAAGCTTCAACTAAGTAGTTACAAAGATGCTAGAACTTCAGAATTCTTTCCACAGGAGGATGAATCTTTAGACAATGATTATGTTTTTTGTAGACCTGAACATTTATCTTTGTTGGATACTTATACTAAAATCGGTTCAGTAAAATTACCTGAAAAGTTTAACTTGGTTACGCATAATTCAGATATAAATTTTACAAGTAAAGAAATTGATTATGTTTTAAATTTATTTCCCAATATAGATACTTGGTATACTCAAAATCTTGTAGCTTCACACCCCAAAGTTAAACCAATACCTATTGGGATAGCCAATCCTAAATGGTCGCACGGGAACCAAGACAGGTTTACTAAAATACAATTAAAAAAAGTAAATAAATTCCAAGGGGTATATATAAACTTTAACATCTCTACAAATCCAAGAGCTAGACAAGAGTGTTTGGCGAAGATTGGGTTTCCTTACAATTTACAATTAGAAAAAAACTATCCAGACGCTTCTTCTATAAAAGCTCACGATAATTTTGTTGAATCGACCCAAGAAAGATATTTAAGCGACATGGCAGCTTCTTATTTTACCATGTCTCCAATCGGTAATGGAGTAGATTGTCATAAAACTTGGGAGGCTCTCTACATGAAAAGTATACCTATTGTAACTAGATGGTATGGGGTAGAAAAGTTTAAAGAAATGGGTATACCTATTCTAATAATAGACGATTGGTCAGAATTAAAAGACTTGGATTTATCTCCAGATCTTTACAATAAATTATGGCAAGATTTCGAACCAAGCTCCTTGAACTTTGAATTTTTTAAATGAAAGATATAGACAAAATTTACATCATACATTATACAAAGCTAGGGGCAAGAAAGACTCACATGCAAACACAGATGGAAACTTGGTTCCCTGATATTTCTCATGAGTTTGTAGAGGATTTTGATCAAGAAAAACTTTCTAGCGATATTATAAGCGATAACTTTGATCTAGAAACTTTTGAGAAAAAATTTGAAAGGAAAATGTTAATTTCCGAAATGTCTCTGTGCATGAAATATAAAAAAGCTGTATCAGATATAGTTGAATCCGATCAAGGAGAATATTTTTTTATTTTAGAGGATGACGTAATTTTTAAAGAAGACCCCATTGTTTATGTAAACAAAATGAATAAAATATGCCGCGACCATAATTTAAAATATGATTGCGTGTTTTTGGGAGAAGCGTGGATTAGAAAAGGGGACGACAGGGATATCTTTGGGAAAAAAGATCATCCAGCGACCAATGGGTTATGCACGGTTTTATATACAAGAGAGGCTCTAAAAAAATTAAACAATTATCTACAATCAAATAAAATTACTCAACCTTTGGATTGGGAATTCAACACAGCTTTTGAAAAAATGGATTTTCAAGTATATTGGGGCAAAGCTCTAACAAAACATGGTAGCGTGTTAGCTGTTGATGAAGATTCTCTAAAACATCTTAAATCAAGTCTAAGAGATTCTTACTAATGTCTAAAAAAATAAAACTAAAATTTTCTTCTCCTTGGGATTCGGCAGCAGATAACAATGCTCGTGTTTTATATAATTGGGGAAAGCTTCCTAAATGTTTTGAGCTAACTACTAGTGATGATTATGACTATTTAATAGTGCTAAATCACAGCAATGAAATGTATTCTTCTCCCAAAGAAAAGAATATAGCTGTAACTATGGAGCCTACGTGGAGCGTTAACTCATTAAAAGACTTAAATAAATATTGCGAACATGTAATTACCTGTGATCAAAAAATACAAGGAGAAAACGTACATCATACTTTTTCTTTTTTGTTTACTCACGATTCAAGAAATAATAGTTATACTAACAATTTATATGGGCCGACAGCTAATGAGTATTTAAAAGACGAATCTTTACCTGAAGACATAGACAGTCCTGAATATCCTAAAAAAATGTCTTTCATGGTTGCTAATCATGGCGCATTGGCGGGAGCATCGCAGCCAGTATCGTCTAATTATTACATCAGAGAAAGTTTATTATTAAAAATTTTAAATTCAGATTTAGACATAGATATTTACGGTAAAGGTTGGTCTATAAATGACTCAAGGTACAAAGGCTCTCCTCCTCTAAAAAAGACAGCTCTTAAAAACTATAAATATTCTATATGCATGGAAAATAGCTGTGAAGATTTCTACATTTCTGAAAAATTTTTTGATGCGTTTTTAAATAACTGCGTCCCTGTTTACTATGGTTGTTTGAAAATAAAAGAAGCTTACAATGAAAACGCTTTTATTACATTTAATCCAGAGGCTGATAATGTTATAAGTGAATTGAAAAATATAATGGAACAGCCAATCTCTTGGAGACTACCAGCTATTCAAGAATGCAAAAAAGATTACTTTGGCAAATATAACCTTTTGAAATATCTACAAAAATTTATTAAAAAAATTTAAAAATGAAAAAAATTATAAGCTTTGGTCTATGGGGAGAAAATCCTCGCTACACAATAGGAGCATTAAAAAATGCAGACCTAGCTAAAGAAATTTATCCTGATTGGATTTGCCGTTACTATGCTGGTAAATCTACACCAATAGAAATAATTAAAAGTTTGTATGAAAAAGATAATACAGAAATTATAATTATGAATGAGCAAGGTGACTGGAATGGGATGTTTTGGAGATTTTTTCCAGCTTCTGACAGTGATGTAGAAGTAATGATTTCTAGAGACACTGATAGCCGTTTGTCAGAAAGAGAAAAAGCCGCTGTAGACGAATGGCTTGATAGTGATAAAGGTTTTCATATAATGAGAGACCACCCAGCGCATGGGACAGAAATACTTGGAGGAATGTGGGGCGCGAAATCAGGTTCAATCCCTCAAATGAAAACTCTTATACTAGAATACTCAAAAGGTAATTTTTGGCAGGTGGATCAAAATTTTTTAAAGGAAAAAATATACCCAATAGTAAAAGACAACTGTTATGTCCATGATGAATTTTTTGAAAAAAAACCTTTTCCAACTATAAGAAAAGATGGTATTGATAAAAATGGCAACCCAACTAATTTTATAGGAGAGCCTGTAAACGAAAAAGACGAAAGAATATGGTAGCAAAAAAAGCAATTGTAACAGGAGGAGCTGGGTTTATTGGTTCTCATATTGTAGATTACCTTCTCACAAAAGGGTGGTATGTTAAAGTGATAGATAATGAGTCTGCCGAGACTCATGATAAATTTTATTGGAATAAAAATTCAGAAAATCATGAAAAAGACATTTGTGATTATGACTCTATCAGACCTATATTCGATGGTGTAGACTTTGTGTTCCACTTGGCCGCAGAGTCGAGGATTCAACCCACTTTAGATAATCCAATATTAGCCGCTGAAGTTAATACGGTAGGTACATGCACAATACTTCAATGTGCGAAGGAGGCGGGAATTAAAAGAGTTGTTTATAGTTCTACTTCAGCTTCTTATGGCTTAATTAATAAAATACCTAATGAGGAATCGATGAGGACTGACTGTCTTAATCCATATTCAGTAAGCAAGGTGTCTGGCGAAGAATTTTGCAAAATTTATACAAATTTGTTTGGTCTAGAGACTGTTGTTCTAAGATATTTTAATGTATATGGAGAGCGTCAACCATTAATTGGCCAATATGCTCCAGTTATTGGTTTGTTTTTGAAACAAAAAAAAGAAGGTAAGCCTATGACAATAATTGGAGATGGATTACAGCGCAGAGATTTTACCTATGTTAAAGATGTCGTTAATGCTAATTTTTTATCTTCCCAAAGCAATCATGTCTCTGGAGAAGTGATTAATGTAGGAACAGGGGAAAACTATAGCATATTAGAGTTAGCTCAAGAAATAGGTGGAGATTATGAATTCATTGAACCAAGGAAAGGGGAATTGAGAGAAAGTTTAGCTGACAATTCTAAAGCTAAAAAACTTTTAAAGTGGAGACCAAAAACTAATTTAAAAGAATGGATAAAAGCACAACAAAAAAAATAGTTATTACTGGGGCGAATGGTTTTTTAGGACACCATTTAACAAAGAGATTAAGGGGTAAATACAATTTAATTACTCCTAGCAGTAGCGAATTAGATGTTACCTCATCTAAAGATTTTCATGATTATCTCTTTTATCACCAACCTGATTATGTTATTCATTTGGCTGCTGCTTGTGGAGGTATTGGAGCGAATCAAAAATCCCCAGCAGATTTCTTTTTTAAGAATTCACAAATGAGCTTGAATGTTTTATCGGCTTGTCAGAATTTAAATATTAAAAAATTAATTACATTAGGAAGCGTTTGCTCTTATCCAAAGTTCACTCCAGTTCCATTTAAAGAAGAAAATATCTGGGATGGTTATCCTGAAGAAACAAATGCTCCTTATGGGATAGCTAAAAAAAATCTATTGGTTGGCTGTAAAGCTTATAATGATCAATATGGCAGTAATTTTATTCATTTAATCCCAGTCAATATGTATGGAGAGTATGATAATTTTAACCCTGAAAAGTCTCATGTTATTCCAGCTTTATTAAGAAAGTTTATTGAAGCTAAAAAAAACGGAGAAACTTCTGTAACTGTTTGGGGAGATGGGACTGCCTCTAGAGAATTTCTTTATGCTGGTGACTGTGCTAAAGCTATAGAACTTTCTATAGAACGTTATGACTCTCCAGATCCGATCAATATAGGGACTGGAAAAGAAATATCAATTAAAAATCTTGTAACTTTAATTAAAGATGTTGTTGGGTATACTGGTGAAATTGATTTTGACACTAGCAAGCCTAATGGTCAGCCTCGTAGATGTTTAGATATAAGCAAAGCTAAAGAACAATTAGGGTTTGTCGCAGAGACAAGCTTTAAGGAAGGCTTGGAAAAAACTTATAACTGGTATATGAATTTTAAATAAATAATGAAAAAAGTATTAATAACAGGCATTACAGGTCAAGACGGAAGCCTTATGGCTGATTACTTGCTCAAAAATACAGAGCATATGATTGTCGGAGGAGTGAGAAGGTTAAGTGTGGAGAATCATAAAAACATTAAACACTTAAAAGACAATCCTAATTTTTTTCTTATTGATTTAGATGTTGCCGATCCTCAAAATACAGAAAAAGTAATTTCAGAGCATAAGCCTGATTATTTTATTAATTTTGCAGCTAATTCTTTTGTCGGTAGTAGTTGGGATATGCCCTTTAACCACATGCAAACTAACTGCATGTCTGTTTTACACCAACTAGAAGCAATTCGTCGCCACTCCTCACATTGTCGATACTATAATGCTGGCAGCTCTGAAGAGTTTGGAGATGTTATTCAGTCTCCTCAAACAGAAGACCACCCATTACGCCCTAGAAGCCCGTATGGAGCCTCTAAATGCGCCGCTAGACATTTAGTCAAGGTCTACAGAGATTCTTATGATATTTATGCAGTTCAAGGTTGGTTGTTTAATCATGAGGGAATAAGGAGAGGGGAGGAATTTGTTACTAGAAAAATCACTAGAAATGTCGCTAGGATTCTTGTGGATTATGAATCAGGCAAAAAAATAAAACCTTTACAATTAGGTAATCTAGATTCAAAAAGAGATTGGAGTGACGCTGAAGATTTTGTTCGAGGGGTATGGTTGATGTTGAATCAAGACAGAAAAGATCCAAAAGAATATGTTTTATCTTCCAACGAGACTCACACTATTAGAGAATTTGTGGAAGAAGCTTTTAATTTTGCTGGATTTCATAGAAGTCAATGCAAATGGAAGGGTGAAGGATTAGACGAAAAGTATTTTCACGGTCCTGATATTCTTGTAGAGATTAATAAAAATTTTTACAGACCAGCAGAGGTTGATTTGTTATGGGGGGACTCCACTAAAGCTAGAGAAGAGCTTGGTTGGGAACCAAAAACTAATTTTTTACAGCTTGTGAAAAAAATGGTTGACTGCGATGTGGGATCTATTTACCCTTACCCGTGAGCAAGAAGAAGGGGCCGAATAAAAGAGAAATCTTATTTAGATTATTAAATGTTCCCGATAAAGGAAGGAGACCTTTTTTTGCTAGGGAAATGAAAATGCTTAACGATCTTTGTGATCGTTATTCGCAAGATTTCATGGCTATTGTCTACTTTGATAAGAAGTTTGACTCTTTAGCTTACCTTGTTAGTGACAAGCTAAAAGAAACTCTCGATGAAAAATTTAGAGCTTTCAATTTTAAGGTTGACTTATCTAAGTATAAAACCTATGATATAGGCGACAAGGTTGGAGAAGACTTAAGTATATCTCGCAAAACAAAAACAATAAAAGACTTTTTACATGAGTGAAACACCAGACCCAAACGATATTCTAGGAAATTTTTTGAAATCAAACAAAAGCGATCACTACAATTTTGAAGAGGAGTGTGATTATAAAGTTTCTAGCGGCTCTCTTCAATTCGACCTTTGCATGAACGGGGGCTTTGGACCTGGGTTACATCGTTTTACTGGTCTTACAGAAGGAGGAAAAACATCCGAGGCTTTAGAGGTCATGAAGAACTTTTTGACTACAATAGAAAAACCTAGAGGAGTATATATTAAGGCTGAAGGCAGACTGGGTAAAGAGATCAGAGAAAGATCTGGAATAAAATTTGTGTGGTCGGCAGATGAATGGGTAGATGGCACTTGTTTTGTTTTAGAAACTAATATTTATGAAACTGCCATGACTTGTATCAAGCAACTCATTGACAATGTAAAAAACGAACATAAATATTGTTTCATATTAGACTCTGTTGATGGGTTAATAGCAAAAAATGATGCCCCTAAA
>CETF01060956.1_pt1 | contig 11625 bp, 15 predicted proteins | sample 326991 | NCBI WGS metagenome assembly CETF01 (sample SAMEA2622331, study PRJEB7988) | marine metagenome | biome: marine biome (ENVO:00000447); feature: surface water layer (ENVO:00002042); material: "saline water (ENVO:00002010), including plankton (ENVO:xxxxxxxx)" | depth 5 m | reverse complement strand
TTTGCAGCAGAGGGATATGCGAAAGTATCAAAAAATATAGGTGTAGCCATCGCTACTAGTGGTCCCGGTGGCATGAATCTAGTGACATCGGCTGGTAATTGTTTTTACGATTCAGTGCCCTGCTTGTTCCTGACAGGACAAATTAAAACCAAATATATGCGTCCTGACAAGTCTATTAGACAAATTGGCTTCCAAGAAGCCGATATGGTGGGTGTGTTTAAACCAGTTACGAAATATACAAAATTGGTAGAGAACCCCGAAGACATTAGGTATGAGTTGGAGAAAGCAATTTACATTGCAAAATCGGGCAGACCGGGACCAGTTCATTTAGATTTGCCAATTGACGTACAGAAGGCTTTGATTAACCCAGAAGAATTACTTGGGTTTGATGAGCATTTGGCTACGACTTCTTATAACTTGGATGTTGTAAACAGACAGTTAGATAAGTTTTTAGAAGATTTGCAACAGTCTAAAAGACCCTGTTTGATGATCGGCGGTGGTGTCCGTTTAGCAAACGCCGAAAAAGACATTTTAGAATTGGCAGAATTGTTAAAAATTCCTTGTTTCCCAACTTGGAATGCTTTGGATATAATTTGTTCAGACTTTGAATACTATGGCGGTAGAATCGGCACCTATGGTGGAGCCGGTCGAAACTTTGGGATTCAAAATAGTGATTTACTGCTCGCTATCGGTAGTAGAATTTCTGGTAGAATTACAGGTGGTGAACCTCACCTATTTGCCAGAGAAGCAAAAAAATATATGGTAGACGTTGACGCACCTGCAATGCAAAGAAAAATGCAACAGTTACCATTTGATGAATGTATTTTGTGTGATGCAAAATTGTTTATAAAACTTCTCAAGGACAGAATACAAAAAACAAAATTAAATGATTATTCGGAATGGATGGATAGAGTCGCAGGCTGGAGGGAAAAATATGATCCAGTAAGAGACGATATGTTTGAACCAACCGAGTTCGTCAATCCATATGCCTTTTTAAGAATTCTTTCAGAGGAGATGGGAGAGAATGATATTTTGGTAGGTGATTGTGGTGGAAACATTGTTGCTATCAACCACTCCTTTAAAACAAAGACTGGTCAACATTACTTTACAAACAACGGTAACTCACCGATGGGTTTTTCTTTGGCTGGCGCTATGGGTGCCCGTTACGCAGCCCCAAATAGCAGGAAGGTGGTTTGCGTTATCGGCGACGGCGGCATGGCTATGAACTTGCAAGAGTTGCAGACCATTGTTAATTACAACATTGATATCAAAATAATTGTTTTAAATAACCACATTTATGGTATTACAAAGGCTTTCCAAGAGGTTAACTTTGAAGGTCGTTCAGAAGCCTGTGGACCAAAGGGATATGCTCCACCAGATTTTATTAAGTTGGCAAAGGCTTTCGGTATTCAGCCAGCCATCATTGATAGCGGCGAGGATTACGATGTTGTTCGTAAACAAATTAGAGAATTACTAGATAGCGAAGGACCAGTTCTTTGTGACTTGAACTGTCACGAGTGGCACACATACGAGCCAAAAATTGTGGGCTGGTCAACGCCAATTGAGGATATGTATCCCTATTTGCCAAGAGATGAGTTTCACTCTAATATGCTAATTGAGCCTCTGGAGATTTCAAAAAATCCACCAATGCCTAGTATTTTTAACGTTACCGAAAGTATGGAGTGAGATGAGATTCACAAAAAACCACTCGGAAACAAATATTCCCGGTGTGTTTACAGGACAGTATGATTATTTTTCAGATTTGCGTGGTCAAATATGGACGATACATAGCGAAGAGGGATATCTGGCTAAATTTGTTGAAGATAAAATAACAATTTCTAACAAAGATGTCCTTCGTGGTCTTCATGGAGATAAAGAGACCGACAAACTGATATCGTGTTTGCACGGCAAAATCCAACTAGTTGTTGTAGATGCTCGTAAAAACAGCCCCACACACGGCACTGTAGAAACGTTTTTCTTGTCTGCTGAAGAGCCAAGTTATGTTTTTGTGCCTGCGGGGTGTTTAAACGGGCATTTGTGCTTGAGTGATAAATGTATTTTTTGGTACAAGTGGTCACAGAAATATACTGGAGCGAGTACACAAGAAACTGTTTTGTGGAATGATGAGGACTTAAAAATATCTTGGGCTTGTGAAAACCCCATACTATCCAAAAGAGACGAAAACGGAAGTTTATTTAAAGAGGTAAGAATATGAAGTTATTTGTATATGACAACGCTAAGGGTCATGTTCACGATGAAACAGAACACTATAAAAATACAGTGCCCCTGAGTAAAAGAGGGATTGAACAACATTTTGAAATTACAAAAAACCCAAACGAAGCAGATTACTTTTATATGGGACAAATCGGCAACGATTCTTTTAGAGCCTATTCTCCAGAAACTTTTAAATACTTCAGCAAACACGCACATAAACACATTTGTGATGTTGAAGGAGAGGGCGGTGTGCAAATTGTTGATTGGCTGAAGGACGGAATTATTACAACGATGGGTCCATTAAAAGGACAAAATATTCCAAGATTATTTACAAGACCAACCTTTTCTACACTTTTGGTTGATAACGTCAATAACAACACTGAGCGCTTTGAACTACCTGATAATAAAACTTTTGGCTTTCGCGGGTATATGAACTGCAAGGCTCGCGGGTTTATGGTTTATGTATTACACCATATCGCTGAGATAGAAAAAGATATTCATATTAATAAGGTCTGGTCTGGTCCAGCCGCAATTGGCTCTGACACTCATAAAGTCTATGTGGATACAATGCTTTCAAATGCAGTATCTCTTTGTCCCAGAGGTAGTGGTATCGACAGTGTACGCTTTTTAGAAAGTTGTTATTATAATAGGGTTCCTGTGATAATCTCTGACTTGGATTATCATCTAGTTGGCGAGGACCATCACGACATGAGTTTTTGTTTTAGGCTTAATATTCAGGATTATAATCAGGAAAAATTGACTAAAGAATTGCTTGAAATTAATAATACTTCTCAAGAGGAACTACAGTTTAGGGCATCTAAGGCAAAAGAATATTTTGATCAAGTTATCGTAAAATATTTTGAAGATCCAACAGCATATTTTTTGGACTGGTTATCAAAACAAAATGACTAAGAGTAAGATTTTTAATCCCCAAGCAAAGATTTACGCGAATGTAGACAGGGTTATCCAACATATCGAAACGGGCTACGCCCCACCAGTCTTGGTAGAAGTTGATCCAAGCAATGCCTGTAATCATTCTTGTAATTTTTGTTTATCTGCTTACATCCACTTTGCCAAATATAAAGGCACAGAAACCTTTTCTCGCGCTATGATGTCGAGAGAGGTTTTAATGCAACTGTGCGAAGATTTTGTAAATATGGGAGTCAGAGCGGTTAATTGGACGGGTGGTGGTGAACCAACCCTTAATAGACATTTGAAAGAAGCGATAGAGTATTGTGGTTCTCATGGAATAAAAATGGGCATTTTTACAAACGGCTCATTGCTTGACAAAAGAGATTTGTTTGAAACGATGGTAGACCACATGACTTGGGTAAGATTTTCTATCGACGCTGGAACAAAAGAAACCTACAACGATGTTCGTATTGCCAAGAAAGGACAAGATTGGGATAAAATGCTATCCAACCTTGGTCGTCTTGTTGAGGTAAACAACTCCAAAGGTAAGAAAATAGACATAGGCGTTGGGTACGTCGTATCTCCAGATACATATAAAGAAATTGTTGATTTTGCAAAAGTCTTTAAAGAATTTGATTTAACATATTGTCAGTACAAACCTGAAATTATTATCAGAGAAAAGGGCGGTCAACAACGCAGTCTAGAATTCTGGCGCGATGAGGTACAACCTAGATTAGACGAAGCAAAAGAAATCTTAGGAGACAAGTTTCAGGTTAATGGTTATAAACTGGAAGACTTGGCACTCGATCGAGAAAAGTTTGGTAGGGATTATAAGAGGTGTATTGGTTCTCAAATTTCTCCTTGTGTCGGTGCAGATGGACATGTCTATGTCTGTACCAATCATCGAGGCTGGAAACAATACAGTTATGGCAATCTGTACGACACCTCTTTCCAAGATATCTGGACAGACATAACTAAAAGACAACGAGTTATGAATCAAATTGAGAATGTTGAGTGTTTTAAAAATTGTACAAAACTTTGTAAACCGCACGAAAGTAACAAAGCGGCTTGGTCAATTTACAAAACCCTTGATGATAAAAAGAAAGAAAAACTATTACAAGAACAAAAACAAATCAGGAAAGAGATAAAACATCCAGATTTTATATGAGGTTAAAATGAGAAAAAGAAAAGTATTAGTAGTCTACAACACTTGTGGAATCAATGGAGATAATACAGAGTGGTATATTCATTGTTTAAACAGTATTTTGTCACAAAAATTTAAAGGCTTTAGAGTTGTCTTTTCTTCCTGTCTCAACAGCAAAGAGTGCATTAAAGAAATCGTTGGTACATTTAAGGACAAGATATCTTATTGTTTTCACTCTGAACCGCACACCGTTAATATAACTTTTAACAAGGCTGTTCGCGATGCGGTGAATGAATATGGTGAGTTTGAGAGTTATGTTTACGTTGATTCTGGATGTACGTTTGGAGATAACAAAAATATTTTATCCAATCTATATCAAAGCCATAAAACTAATGGCGCACAAATGGTAGCCCTGCAAAGCGATACGGATGAAGGTTTGCAGGTTTTAGGACCAGATTTTTTGTATGAATCAAAAGATGTGCAAATAACAAAAGAGGACTTTACTATTCCGATTGGCAAGGCGATAAATCTACATGTTCAGTTGTTTGGAAATAAGTTGTATAAAAGTTATAAAGGAAAAATAATACCTGACGTTTTTGCCGCTTATTGCACGGAGTCAACTTTTAGTTTTCTTACTGCCGCTGTCGCAAGCAAGTGGATAATATTAAAAGATTTGCAAGTCAAACACCTCAAGGGCGTCGATGGTGCATCATCATCTCAACCACATGGCTCGCTAGTTTATGGCAATAGTTGGAATAATCTTCTTTATGGGCGCGATGCTAGAGATTTTATATTCAATCAGGATGCCATTCAAAGTGGACTTGGATATGAAGAATGTAACAAAATAATGATGCATAAAGAAGATGCCTTTGACAAAGATGGCTTCAGTAAAAACCCAATTAAACTGAGAAGAAACATAAATAAATATTTTTTCTTATCCGAACAAGAATTGAACTACGATACCATTAAAAGTTTATTCGTACCATAGTATAATAAATTAAATGGAGACAAACATGATTAAATACCCACTAGCAAAAGAAACGATTAACGACGATGATATTGATGCCTTGTGCAACTGGTTAAAAACATATCCACGTTTAACCAAAGGAGACTTGACGCCTCAACTTGAGGATGAATGGGCACAATTCATTGGCACAAAGTATTCAGTCTTTAATAATTCTGGCTCATCTGCAAACCTTCTAATGGTATACGCAGCGATGTTGGCAGGCAAAATTAAAAATAAAAAGATTGCAGTCCCATCGGTTGGATGGGTCACAACTATTTCGCCAGCGATTCAATTTGGTCTACAACCAATTATGGTCGGCGCTGATCCAAAAACATATGGTATGGATTTAGATGAACTTGAGGAAGTGTGTAAAAGGGATAATCCTGACGCAGTTATTTTTGTACAGGTTCTTGGAGTTCCACATTACAAAGAAAGACTGTTGGCTCTTAAAGAGAAATACGGCTTTGTATTGTTGGAAGACGCTTGTGCCGCCCTCGGCGCTGAATATGCAGATGGCTCAAAAGTGGGTACAGTGGGAGATATGTCCTCATTCTCATTTTATTTTGGACACCAATTATCCACAATCGAAGGTGGCATGGTTAATACAGACGATAAAGAATTGTATGATATCCTGTTGATGCTGCGCTCTCACGGATGGGGAAAGGACTTGGATAAAGAAACATATGATAAATTAATTAGCGACAACGGAGTTGATGATTTTCACAAGCCGTTCACGTTCTTTATCGCAGGATTTAATCTCAGGTCCACCGACCTTCAGGCTTTTATTGGCTTGAGGCAGATGAAGAAAGCAAAGTGGGTCTCCGATCGAAGAAACGAGAACCATCTTCGTTACGCAGAAAATCTTAGAGGTGTTGTAGATTTCCAAGAGTGGGGAGACGACAAACCAGTTTCTATTTCATTCGGCGCACTTGCCTCTTCAAAAGAACATCGTACTAGAATAGTTAACCGGCTCGTCGAAGAAGGAATTGAAACTAGAATTTATAGCGCCGGTAATCTTGGGAGACACCCCTTCTGGGTCAAGCGCTACGGTGAATATAGAGAACAACAGAGTGATTTGATTCATGAAACAGGCTTCTTCTTGCCAAACTATCCAGAACTAACATTGGAGGAAGTTGATTTTATCTGTGATGTAGTGAAGGGAGTATAATGTCAAAAATTCTTATAATTGGTGAAAGTTGTTTAGATGTATTTACATATGGAACTTGCGATAGGCTCTGTCCAGAGGCACCAGTACCCGTTTTCAAATCAAATTATGTGAACGAGAATCAGGGCATGGCGATGAACGTGTATAACAACGTAGAATCCCTTGGCGTTAAGTCTGATTTAATGACTAACACAAATTGGAAACAGATCAAAAAAACTAGATTCATCGACGAAAGAACGAATCACATGTTTATCAGGGTCGATACAAACGATGATGACTATCAAAAATGTAAGATTAAAAAGATTAAATTTGACAATTATGACGCAGTTGTAATATCTGATTACAATAAAGGATTTATATCAGAAGAAGATATAAGATATGTTAGCAAGAATCACCCGTTAACATTCTTAGACACTAAAAAGACATTGGGCGAGTGGTGTTCTGATATTACATTTATTAAAATTAACCTCGTGGAATACGAAAGGTCTAAGAAATTTGTGGATGAAACCCATAAAGGAGATGTTATTATTACGATGGGTTCCGAGGGTTGCCGTTACGGCGGCATAACTTATAGAGTCCCGAAAGTAGAAATCAAAGATACTTCAGGTGCAGGAGACACTTTTTTGGCTTCATTCGTAGCCAAGTACCTTGATGGAAAAAACATTGAAAAATCAATTGAATTCGCAAATAAGTGTTCAACCCATGTTGTTCAAAAGCGTGGGGTAAGCGTGGTAAGTAAGTAATGCCTGCAATCTTGATAAACGGTAGAGGTCAACTTGGCGAGGAACTAAAGAAAAGAATTTCTCACCCATTGTATTCGTACAAGAGTCAAGAGGTATTGATATATCACACTTGGAACATAGATGACAAAACAGAACCGGCACAAGAAAGAGAATATTTGAAGTTTGTCGAGTTTGTTAAAGAGAATCGTGAAAAGCGGATTGTTTTTATTTCAACATATTCTGATAAAGACAATTACTATAATTTTTACAAACACAAAGCAGAGTCTTATGTTATTTTAAATTCTGTCGATGCGTTGGTTATAAGATTACCAACAATAGTTGGCAAGGGCGTGATAACAGATTTTATAAACGATACTAGCGTCCCATACGGTACAATGAACTTAATTACAAAATCTCGCGCCGCAACAGAAGTTTTGAATCATGCCTTCAAAAAAACGTTAACAAAAAGCGTGACAATTGCAGGAGAGTCTATAAGTGCTTTTTTGATAAAAGGCATTGTTGATGAGATAAAAAAATGAAAACAATTTTTACTAACGGATGTTTTGACGTTTTACATCGCGGTCACTTTGAATTATTAAAACACTGTCACTCGCTTGGTAGGGTGGTTGTTGGAGTAAATACGGACAGCAGTATCAAAAGATTAAAGGGTGCTGATAGACCATTTTTTAACGAGATAGACAGAGCATTTATGTTGGAGTGCTGCAAGTACGTTGATGAAGTTATATTGTTTGATGACGACACACCATATAATTTAATAAAACAGATAAAACCTGATATAATAGTAAAAGGTGGAGATTATAAACCGAGTCAGGTTGTTGGAAGTGACTTGTCAGAAGTAGTTATTTTTAATTACATTCAAGGATATTCCACAAGCAATACTTTGGCAGGAGTTAGAAAATGAAGTACGTTTTTGACATAGACGGAACTATTTGTACAAATTCATCACCAGAGTACCAAAACGCAAAACCATTTAAGGATAGGATACAAAAAATAAACGAATTATACGATAATGGACATACCATAATCTTTTTAACAGCACGAGGCATGGGCAGACACAAAAACAACCAATCCGCAGCGATTACGGAGTTTTATAAGTTAACAACGGAACAATTAAACTCTTGGGGTGTTAAACATCACGAGTTGTTCCTTGGAAAACCAAGCGGCGACATTTATGTAGACGATAAAGGAATAAAAGATGAAGACTTCTTTAGAAATGAACTTTGTCCCTAAAGGATGGGGATTTGAAAAATGGATAGTAAACTGTGATGAATATTGTGGTAAGTTGCTTTATTTTGTCAAAGGAAAAAGGTGTTCTTGGCACTATCACAAATTGAAAGACGAAGTTTTCTATGTTCAGTCTGGAAAGTTGTTGGTGAAGTATTCGGAAGAGGATGATCTTGAAAAAGCATGGACGATTACTTTGGAGAGAGGAGACAACTTTCACGTTTACCGAGGTTTACGACACCAAATGATTGCCCTTGAAGACACTGAATTATTTGAGTTTTCTACTCAACATTTCGATGAAGACAGTTACAGAATTATAAAAGGAGATTAAATGAATTTATCAGATCAGGCATGTGGCGCTATTATGATGGCTTTACAACGAGCAATCATGGACCAAGAGGATGTAACCAGCATTCTTAAAAAATTTAATTTTATTTTTGATGAAAACGATAATCTTAAGGTCTTAAATCCACCATCTGTAAAAGTAGCAGAAGAAGAGGAACCGGCAGCAGATGCCTAAGTACACCTATCGCTGCAACACATGCGAAAAGACTTGGGACGAGTGGCATTCAATGTCAGAACTTATTACTGAATGCGAATGTGGCTCAACCTTTGTCTTTCGTGTGCCTAACACGTTCACTACGCTTGTGATGGACGATAGAGGAAGAGATAAAAAGGTCGGCGAAGCCACCAAAGAAGGGATAGAAGAAAATCGCGAAGTTCTAAAACAGATGAAAGAACAGGCGCGTTCAAGGGAGTTTAATCCAAATGATTGAGTGGATAATTATTATAATATTAGTTCTTTGTTTGGGCGCTCTTGTTAAAGTGCTGCGAAATGTTGTTAAAACAATGGATAATATGCGTGTCCGTCTCATTGAGGTCACAGCGGTAATAGATGATTATAAGGAGTACCTTGAAAAATTGAATTCATCTGAAACTTATTATGGTGATCCAACTGTAGAGGCTTTTGTCGAAATGACAAATGATGTCGGTGAGGCTCTAGACGACATTCTAAACATTCGACGTGAATTAACCGGAGAAGAGAATGCCGAGAAAGAGAACTAAAAGAAAATATTTTACAAAGGTCCATGAAGAAGCAATAGTCCAATATTGTTTGTCAAAGGACCGATATGAAAAAGAAATATTATATGCAAAACTTATTCACCCCGCATTTGATGAATTGGTGGATAAAATCGTTTATACTTACAAGTTTACAACTTTACCAAATATCGACTCACTGCGAGAGGAGTGTAAGGCTTGGTTAGTTACCATCTTAGACAAATACGATCCAAGTAAGGGTTCAAAGGCTTTCTCTTATTTTTCAGTGGTGACCAAAAATTGGTTTATCCACAAAGTAAAGAAAACAACCAAAAGATTAAAAACAGAGAGCAGTTTAGATCAGCGACAATTAAGCGAAGAAGTGTTGATTAGTGACAATCCTTATGAATCGGACAGAGAAAAAACAGAATTTATTAAACATTTTCGCGGCAATCTTGATGAATGGCACGACGCCGCTGATAAAGAAAATGAATTAAAAGTTATTAACGCCATTAAAGTCTTGTTTGAACACAGCGATGACATTGAAATTTTCAATAAAAAGGCTATTTACTTATATATGAGGGAGATTACCGACCTCAATACAAAACAAATAGCCACGGTTTTGACCAAATTGAAAGTTAAATATCGTGGATTTAAGGCTGATTGGGACGATGGCGAAATATGACAAGCTTTTAGAAGAGGCAATCCAAAATATAAGATTAGACCGAGAGGCTACCAATACTGCCCTTGATGAACTTTGCCAAGATATACACAGTGGCAAACTTGATCATGGGCGATCCGGTATGGTGGTGGCTAAATATCTTGAAACATTACAACGCTCCAACGAGCAGTTGGTAAAGGTCGCGGGTCTAATGGCAAAAACTACAAAACAAACCGAAACTATAACTTCAGCAGATATAGACGCCATCTATGATAATATAAGCAACGAAGAGGAAAAGCAAGATGACTAACGCCTTGCCTCTGACCAGTGGCGCAGGAGTTGAATCTCTCAAGTCGAACTTAGAACAAAAATCAAACGTTCACGAAAGAGCAGGTTTATACGCAGGTAAAATATTACAGATTTTAGGACCAGCCCCAATCCCCGGTGGTTTCTTACAAGAAATTAGGGATAGAGGCTACTCTGTACAAAAAGACCAAAGTTATCAACAAGTTCGTATTAGAGTCAACGATCTACATGCTTTTCTTGATGAAAAGAAGGACATTGAACTTCATCCGATCGCCGTGGTTGGTAATGCAACTCCGGTAGCTATTGGCTCTGTAGTTCAGGTCTCGTTTGAAGACAACTTTTCATCGAAAGGTGGTTTTGTTGTTAGCGCCGCAGGCGGCATAGGTGGCAAAGGCAACACTAATAATAATGACACACCTAACTCTGACAATCGCAAGGCAGGCAAGTTTCCTGCTGGCGGTGGACAACTTGAAAAAGTAAAATCAAAAACAAATTTATTGGAATCGTTTACTGCACCATTTACCATTGAAGTAAAAGGCAAAACCTCCAATGTTAGATTAGAATTAATTAAAGAATTGGAAACTATTGCCCTTGTCGCAGGGTGGTATTACGGAGTTAAATTTAACTCAACTGTGTATGTAACAAGCGGTTTTCGAGAAGCAGAACCCGGTGGTAAACCTCCCGACAAAGGGAACCACTCGTCTGGTAACGCCGCTGATTATTATCTTGTTTTAGATGGATTGAACATAGGCTATGCTGAGAGTTTTTCTTTTGTTAACGCACTCCGCGCCGCCAAACAAGCAAGCGAAAACGCTGAATTTCCAAAGGAACAGTTTCGCTTTTCTCCTATGGGCGTAGGTCTTTATAGTGGCAATGGACTCTCAGACAAACAAATCGCTGAATCCTATAGGATTAGCGGCACTAGTGCAAGACCACACTTTGACATAAGAATTAAAACTTCTCCCGGTTGGCACTGGTTCAAACCAGTAAAAAACAACAAAGGCGGTCGCGGACAGTTTGCCAAAACTTATAAAGAGTTCATTGAAGAAGACAACACTATGCATGTTGCCCTTAATATTATTGAAAGAGTAAACCAGATTTTTAAGGGAATAACAAGCCCCGATGGTCCATATGCAAAAAACAAAGCCTTGTGGATAGTGTTGAAAGAATCAGCCGAAAAGCAAGTGTCGAATTCAACGAGCGTGCTTGCAG
>CETF01034624.1_pt1 | contig 11708 bp, 6 predicted proteins | sample 326991 | NCBI WGS metagenome assembly CETF01 (sample SAMEA2622331, study PRJEB7988) | marine metagenome | biome: marine biome (ENVO:00000447); feature: surface water layer (ENVO:00002042); material: "saline water (ENVO:00002010), including plankton (ENVO:xxxxxxxx)" | depth 5 m | reverse complement strand
GCTGGTACGTTATTAGCGTTTCGTAAGAAAATGGATGGTTTTGGCGTACTGGTTTTAGCATCAGCAACGGCTATTGGCGGCGGAACGACTCGCGATCTTATACTCGGTTTACCGGTTTTCTGGACTTACGATCCCAACTACCTTTACACCATTATTATTGCGGCGTTACTCACTATAGTCTGGCTGCGCTTTAAAGCCTATATTCCCATGACAACATTAATGGTCGCCGATGCCATTGGACTTGCCTTTTTTGCAACAATGGGCGCGGAGAAAACCTTATCAGCGGGCTTTTCACCTTTTATCGCTATTATTATGGGAACCATATCGGCCTGTTTTGGTGGCATGCTCCGTGACGTTCTTGCCCGTGACATTCCCATGGTTTTAAAAAGTGAGTTGTACGCAACGACTTGCATCGCAGGGGCTACGGTTTATGTTCTGCTGGTTCCTTACCAACCTTTGATTGCATTAGCTGCTGGTATGACATCAACGCTGCTGATTCGCTTAGGGGCAATTAAGTTTAACTGGTCGCTGACTGTTTTCCGTGATCAACAGGATCACCATTAGCCATGCTAAGCATCGAAGTCACCGTTTTTGCAGCAATTGCTTACTTAACCATTCTATTCAGCATTGCTTATCGCGGTGACCGGGCAGCGTCCAACCGGGTAAAGCCTTATCGCTACTCCCTGGCTCAGGGTGTGCACTGCACGTCATGGGCGTTTTTCGGAACCATTACTCAGTCTGCCTACTATGGCTGGGCCTTTGCGCCAACGTACGCCGGTGCAATTGTTGTTTTTATCGTGCTTCATGGCTTACAACTTAAGCTACTCAATTATTGTAAACACCAGAACATTACTTCCATTGCTGATCTCATCGGCACACGCTACGGCAAGTCGCCCTTATTAGCCGGAATTGTCGCCATTACCGCTTTTATCGCCGTCGTGCCATACATATCACTGCAATTACGTGCGGTCACATCAAGTTTTGCGGCTGTCACCGGGTTTGATAATAACCCGTCGTGGCTATTCGACCTTTCCTTCCTGGTAGCTTTAACCATGATTGGGTTCGGTTTCCTTTTTGGTACACGCCGCCTTAGTTTGGCCGAACAGCATTCCGGTTTAATGGATGCCATTGCTTTCGAGTCTTTAGTAAAGCTTGGTGCTTTTATCATTGTGGGGCTATTTGCCAGTTATACCGTGTTCGACGGTTTAGCCGACCTTTTCCAGACCAGTTTTCAGTCAGCGCACACTCAGGAAGTTCTGGCCGGGCGTGAGCATGGCGGCTATGTGTTTGCGGTACATATGCTGTTAGGCGGGCTATCCATGTTTTGTCTGCCTCGCCAGTTTCATGTGGGCTATGTGGAAAATACCCATCCCGATGAATTAAAAACAGCACGCTGGGCTTTTCCGCTATACCTGTTCGCTATTAACTTTTTCATACTGCCGCTGGCATTAAGCGCATTACACCTAGCACCGGAACAAGCGGGGCAGGATACCTTTCTGCTTGCCATTCCGCTTATGATGGACAGGCCGGATATTACCCTTATTGCCTTTATTGGCGGTTTGTCAGCAGCGACCAGTATGGTCATTATTGCGTTACTGGCGTTGAGCATCATGGTCTCAAACGACGTGGTTATGCCCGTCTGGTTGCGCATGACCCGGCAAAAACTCAGGCAGTTTAGCTTTACGCCCAAGCGAATTTTGTCCATTCGGCGCATGACAATGGTCGTGGTCATGTTTATGGCCTACCTGTACTATCAAGCCACCATTGAGTCGATGCCATTGGTAAACTCCGGGTTACTCTCACTGGCCTTACTGGCTCAGTTGGCTCCCGCTATTTTAGCGACGGTTGTGTGGCGAAATGCGACTCAAACCGGGGTGCTGGCCGGACTCGCTGTCGGTACGATTCTCTGGCTGGTACTTTTACTCATTCCATCCATCGGCCGTCAACCTCTGGTTACCGATATTGATATCGCCAATGGCGTACTCATTAGCCTGGGAGCCAACCTAGCCTGCTTTTGGTTATTCTCGGTAATTAGCAGAAACGTTCAGACAGAACTGCCCCATATTGATAACAGTGACAGTTATACACAACAGCCAAGTCTCACCTGGGCCCGGTTGCGCTCACTTTTATCCCGGTTTTACGACGACCAGCAATTAGCGGCTATTCAACAGCGGCTGAGAATGGATCTGTTAACCCCGGAAGGTCAGGCTATGGTTCCGGCTCCTATGCTGGTTCGTATCGAGCGCGAGTTGTCAGCGGTAATAGGCACTTCAGCCAGCCGGCTTCTGCTGGATACCGTTTCGGAACAGCAGGAATTCCCGGTTTCCCGGGTGGTTGACTGGGCAACAGAAGCGTCACGTCTTTATCAGTTTAACCGGGAGCTTTTACAGGCTTCCGTCGAAAATATTCCGCAGGGCATTAGTGTGGTCGACCAAAAGCTGAGACTGGTAGCCTGGAACCGTCGTTATCTGGAGATATTTGCTTACCCGGACGGATTAGTCCGCTCAGGAATGCCTGTTGAAGAACTGCTGCGTTACAACGCCAGTCGCGGTCTGCTAAGTACCTCTGAAAACGGAGACGTCGAAAGTGAAATTCAAAAACGTCTGAGTTACTTACGTGCTGGTAGTGCCTATCGTTACCAGCGCCAGCAGGGCTCATTAACAATAGAACTTCAGGGAAACCCAATGCCGGGCGGAGGCTTTGTTACAACCTACAGTGATATTACTGAGCGTATCGAAGCCCAAAAACAGCTACAAAAAGTTAATCAGGAGCTGGAGCAACGCGTTGACGAGCGAACACAACAGTTATTATCCGCCAAACAGGCGGAAGAAAGAGCTCATGAAAGTAAGTCCCGATTTTTTGCAGCGGTAAGCCACGACTTAATGCAGCCTTTTAATGCCGCCAGTTTGTTTTGTGAAATGCTGCAGTCTCGACTACCACAGGACTACCTGCCACTAGCCTCAAATATACAACGGTCATTAGAACACGCCGAAGAGTTGCTTACCATGCTGCTCGATATGACTAAACTGGATGCAGGAAACCTGCAACCCGACTACCAGTGCTTTTCTATTGATCAGGCGCTACAACCTCTCGTTGAACGTTATCAAATGATGGCGAAAGAAAAGCAACTGCAACTGAACTACCACAAAAGCTCTGGCTTGGTAAAAACGGATAGAAAACTACTGACCCGCATTGTGCAGAACCTGCTGTCTAACGCCTTACGTTATACCGAGCAAGGCCGTATTGTGTTGGGCTTTCGCCGTCGCAAAGATAAACTTACCATCTGCATTGTTGATACAGGCGCGGGCATTCCTGAGCATAAACAACAAGAGATATTCCGCGAGTTTCATCAGCTGCAATCCAGTGGCGACAACCCGGGACTTGGGCTTGGTCTTTCTATCGTTGAACGTATGTGCCGGCTGTTGAAAATTGAGTTAAGCCTGTCTTCAACGCCCGGACAAGGCACAGCTTTTAGCCTAACCCTGCCTGTTGTAGGATGGGAGAAAGAAGCTCAACCTATGGTTATTCAAAACTATTCCGTTGATGAGAAGTTATTACAGGGTATGAAGGTACTGGTTATTGATAATGACCCACAGGTTCTGGTTGCTACCGCGGGTCTTCTAACTGACTGGGGCGCACAAACCTTCACGGCGGCCGATATCAAACAAGCTAAAATGCAACCACCCTGTGAACTGATTCTGGCCGATTATCATCTCGACGACGGTCATACCGGAATTGAACTTGTTTGGGCTATGCGAAAAGCCTGGAGTGCTGATACCCCGGCGATTATCAATTCAGCTGACCCCGATGAACAACTCAGAGAGCAAGCGTTAGAAGCCAACGCTTACTTTATTCCAAAACCTCTAAAAAGTGGGGCTTTAAAGCGTTTACTCAAGCGTATCCGACGTGTCTAGCATTTCTCGGAACATAATGCCGGCCTGGGTGCGGTTTACACAGTTTAATTTGCGCAAAATTGCGGAAGCGTGTTGTTTAATCGTGGTTTCCTGCACGCCCAGTTCATAGGCTATTTGCTTGTTCAGCAAACCGTCGGCAATGCACTGTAAAACCTTAAATTGCTGCGGTGTTAGCTGCTCAAGCTTATTAGCAAATTCACTCATCTCTTCGTCAGGCTCTGCTAAATTCATGCTTAACATCGACTCCGGTAGCCAGTTATCGCCCGACAACACTGTTGTTACAGCCGTCTGCCATTCGGGTAAAGGAACAGATTTTGGAATATAGCCACTGGCACCCAGCGCCATTGCCTGGCGTATAACACGAGTGTCTTCATTTGCAGAAACAATAACGACCAGAATATCCGGAAATTGGCTGCGTAAAACAGACAGTCCGGTTAAGCCCCGATTACCCGGCATTGAGAGGTCAAGAAACACCAGTTCAATTTGAGGAAACTGCTTTAACTGCTGTTCTAACTGAGAAAAACTTGAAGCTTCAATAATGTCGCTATCTAAACTATCACTTAATGCCTGCTTCATTGCCGCCCGAAAAAGCGGATGATCATCAGCAATAATTGCTCTGGCCATAGTTCCTGCTGAATTCAACTGTGAGTTAATGACCATGCTAGCGACTTAAAAGAAAAAAGCCAGCGTTACCGCTTTATGCAGCAACGCCGGCCGGGGGGTTAAAAACGATAACCGACAGACAAAGATACGGTCCGCGGATCACCGTAGTAGCCAGTCACAATGTTTTCGCCAAAGGTTGAGCCAAAGTTGTAGCCCGATACGCGATATTCCTCATCAAATACGTTCTTGGCATGCAAGCCGACCGTCCACTGACTTGAGTTTGAGTACCAAACAACACTGGTATTAGTCAGACTATAAGCCTCTTCATCTAATGGTGATGGGACTTCAAAAATCTGTGTGTCATCGCGATAAGAGACATTCGTTGACCAAACCAAAGAGCCACTTTCAAGTGCAAACTCTTTTGTGAAACCAAGGTTGGCAGTCACTTTCGGTGTATTCTGGAAAGACCACAAATCAGACACGTCTTCAACTTGTTGCGTTTCCGGATTAAAGAACGCTACGGAATCGAATTCCGCATCGATATACCCGAGTGAGCCGTTGAAGTTTAATGTTGGAGTAGCCGCAAAAGTGGACTCAATCTCAAACCCTTGAACGGTTGAATCGGCTGCGTTCAGAACTTGAGAGGCAACACCTCCGCCTTCGATAGCCCGTTGCACAGTGACCTGCATATCCTGGTAATCAGAGAAGAAAGCGGCAGCATTTAAACGCATACGTCCGTCAAGCATTTCGCTCTTCACACCAAATTCAACGGTATCAACAGTTTCTGGGTCATAAGGGTTTGAAGCGTCAGGGTTCAACGACACGTCCGCTCGCATATCGACACCGCCCGACTTGAAACCATTGCTATAGCTTGCATAAAGCATAACCGCGGGGTCGACTTGATAACTGACACTTGCGTGAGGACTGAACTTGCTCCAGTCAGCCTGAGTCGTAAAGTCTGAATTAATTACAATAGGGTCCGCCGAGTAATCGCCGCGGTCCAGGAATTTGATGCCAGCATAAGTGTATCGAAATACATCGGCACTCTTATCATCACGTGTATAACGCCCGCCCAAAGTCACTGACCATTGATCATCCAACTGATAAGTTGCCTGACCAAACAACGCCTCGCTTGACGTATCAACACAACCGCCGGTATCGATAGAAAGTCCCAGTAAACCTAAGACAGTCCCGAACTCACCACAGGCTTCACCTTCATAAAAGTACAAACCACCCACGAAATCTAAACGGTCATCACGATACATGAACTGAAATTCTTGTGTCGTCTGTTCATCTTCATAGACCGCAGGCACCAGTAATACAGGGTTTACTGTGGAATCAAAGTCGATATTCGTGTTTGTGGAACCTTCCCGGTATGCGGTAATCGACTTAAACATCCAGTCGTTATTAATTGCCCAGTCAACCGTCATTGAGTAACCTTCGTTCTCAACTTCGTTCCAGGTAGGCATGGCTGTATAAGCGTCGTAAACATCGGTTAAACGAGGTTCATCACTCAACAGAGACTCTTGTTCCCGGTGACCACCACGTGCGTTTGAGTCGTCTTTTGTCCAGTCAGCCGCAAATTTAACGTTAATGTCTTTATTGACGAGCCATTTGGCGTTAAAGCGCCCCGTCATTAATTCTTTGTTGTAGTTTTCATCGCCCGTGTTAACGAACTCACCGAAGCCATCCCGGTTTAATGTGGCAAAGGCTCCCCCAACATAGAAGTTGTCGGCTAAAGCGGTCTGTCCCGATACTTTTAAGTCTCGCTGGTTATAAGTTCCAACAGTGCCTTTAACTTCAAATTCGTCATAACCTGTTAGTTCGCGAGTCACATATTTCATCGCGCCGCCAATGGTGTTCTTACCATATAACGTTCCCTGAGGACCACGAAGGACTTCGACACGCTGAACATCTAATATTTCTAAAACCGCCCCTTGAGGTCTTGCAACGTAAACGTCGTCAATATAGATACCAACGCCTGGCTCAAAGCCCCATAGCGGATCCTGCTGACCAACGCCCCGAATGTAGGCCGTTAATGTTGAGTTAGTACCGCGGCTGACCTGGAAGGTTGTATTCGGCATTTTGTACTGCAACTCGGTGATGTCCTCGATACCATCTCGTTCCAGTTCACCTTCACCGAAAGCCGAAACTGCAACGGGTACTTCTTGTAAACTCTCGTTTGTCCGGCGCGCGGTCACTTCAATTCGTTCAAGCTTGCCGTCTTCAGCCTCGGTATTCTCATTTTGCTGAGCCAAAGCCATAGGACTGCTAAGCAGAGTGGTTACCGCTGCTGCAATCAGTGATTTCTGAAATTTGGGTTGTTTCATTGTTGTTCCCCTGACAGATAATGTCGTTTGTAATTGTTATTTCCGTTTACAGCTATTTAACGGTTCAGAGTCATGGTTGCTTACTAAACTAGCGCAAATTGTTAAGATTGTGATCTGTACCATAGTACTATAGGGGCAAATCCCTTTATCACGCACAATACATCCATGCAGCGATTCAGAGCATGGTCCGTTTTCTTTTTCGTTGCGAGGTAACTCATGTTAAGTATGATTGGTCTGATCGGCGGCCTTGTGTTGCTCATCATACTCACTTTAAGAGGGATGAACCTGTTTATCAGTGCCCCTCTTTGCGCCGTGGTCGTGGCTTTATGTAGCGGCGTGCCATTACTCACGGGTGACGTGAACTTTGTCAGTGCCTATATGGACGGCTTTGCCAGCTTTGTGGCGGCCTGGTTTTTTATGTTCTTACTGGGCTCTATGTTCGGTAAGTTTATGGAAGACACCGGTGCTGCTGACAGTGTTGCGCGCTGGATAATCAACAAGTTAGGCCGAAAACAGGCAGTTCTCGCTGTTGTCCTGGCCTGCGCAATTCTGACCTACGGCGGCGTCAGCGTCTTCGTTGTGGCGTTCTCGGTTTACCCAATGGCGCTCAGTTTGTTTAAAGACGCGAACTTACCTCGTCGCTTTATTCCTGCTGCGTTAGCCTTTGGCTCTGTGACTTTTACCATGACCTCGGCAGGTTCACCGGAAATTCAAAACTGGATACCGGTTAAATACTTAGGTACTTCGCCCTATGCCGCCTGGGAAGTGAGCCTGGTCGTTGCCGTGTTAATGGCATCCTTCGGTTACTGGTGGCTCAAAAAAATCATTAACCGTGCCGTCGCAAACGGCGAGCAATTTGAAGCACGTGAAGGAGACCCAATACTTTTAGAACGAGAACTACCGTCTCCTATAAGTGGATTGATTCCACTACTGGTTGTGCTTGGGCTGTCCTTTACCTTTCACGATACCTTGCAGCAAAACGCTTTAATTGTTGCTTTGCTGGGCGGTGTTATTGCCATTGCGGTCATTAACTTCAAACATTTTCATAAGCCACAAACCGCCATTCATGAAGCCACAACCGGCGCTTTGGTGGCTATAGGCAACACCGCAGCAGTGGTTGGATTTGGCAGTATCGCCAAGATTACTCCAGCCTTTGATACAGCGGTAAATGCTATGACCAGTTTGCCGGGTAATGAATTAGTCGGCGCGGCCGTTGCTGTGAGCGTTATTGCCGGTTTAACCGGTTCGGCTTCTGGTGGTCAGGCAATCGCCTTACCTGAAGTAGGACCGCACTATATGGCTGCCGGCGTTAACCCGGAGCAATTGCACCGTATTGTCTCAATCTCCTCCGGTGCACTGGATTCCCTGCCGCACAATGGCTATGTGGTTACCACTATTCGCGCTATTTGTAACGAGAAGCACAGTGCCGCTTACTGGGCTGTTGCTGCCGTGACCGTTGTTGTGCCGTTAATGGGCTTAGCCGTGGCCATTGGCTTATTCATGTTGTAACCCAGCAGTAAGGGAAGGTAACCATGTTAGGAAATATGATGAAACGGCCGCTGCAAATTATCGATTTACTAAGATTTGCAGCGAGCCGCCACCCTCGACAGGAGATTGTCACCCGACGGCTGGAGGGTGACATTCACCGGTATTGCTATGCCGAATGCTGGCAACGAAGCGGACAATTAGCCCACGCATTAAAAAAGCTGGGGGTACAACCCGGCGAGCGCGTAGCCAGTCTGGCCTGGAACACGTATCGTCATATGGAGCTTTACTATGCGGTAAGCGGCAGCGGCGCTGTTATGCATACGGTAAACCCCCGCCTGTTTGGCGAACAGATAGCCTGGATCCTAAACCATGCTGAAAGCGGGTGGGTCTTTGTCGACCTAAGTTTTGTCGAGCTACTGGAGTCCATTGAAGACGAACTGCCCGGGGTAAAAGGCTTTGTAGTGATGACCGACCAAAACCACATGCCGAATACCAAGCTTAAGAATGTGCTTTGTTATGAAGAACTTCTGGAATCAGAACCTAAAGACTATGACTGGCCAGACGTTGATGAAAACAGCGCGGCGCTGCTTTGTTATACCTCGGGCACGACAGGCAACCCCAAAGGCGTACTGGCCTCACACCGCGCTATGGTGCTACACGCCCAGGCAACCGTCAGTGCCGACATGCTCGACCTACGCAGCGATACCGTACTCATGCCCATGGTCACTATGTATCACGTAGCCGCCTGGGGCGCGCCCTACGCCGGTCCTTTGTCCGGTTGTAAGTTGGTGTTCACTGGCGATGGAACATCGGGCGAGGCAATGGCGGACATGATTCGCAACGAACACGTCACTGTTGGCTTAGGCGTACCCACCATTTGGCTCACCTTGCACAATTATTTGAATGAAAATAAGCTGGACATCCCATCGCTGCAACGCGTTTGCGTAGGAGGAGCTGCTTCTCCTATGGGGCTGGTTAAAACTTACGACCAAGAGTACGACGTTTACTGGCAGCCTATTTGGGGTATGACAGAAACCGGTCCGCTGGTTCATTCGGTACCGCCACAGGCAGACATTATTAGCCGGCCTAAAGACGAGCAATACCAACTGCAGACAACGGCTGGCCGCCCGGTTTTTGGCATAGAACACCGCATTGTTGACGCTGACGATAATCCTCTGCCTAACGATGGCGAAACCCGGGGCGAATTGCAGGTTCGCGGACACTGGATTGCTTCGCAGTATTTTCGTAATGACGACTTAAGTAGCTTCCCTGATGGATGGCTGGCTACGGGTGACATCGCGGTTATTGACCCCGAAGGCTTTATGAAAGTGGTTGACCGTAAAAAAGATGTGATTAAAAGCGGTGGCGAATGGATAAGCTCTCTGGATATCGAAAACATTGTCAGCCAGCACGAAGCGGTTAACGAGTCCTGTGTCATTGGTGTTAAACATCCGAAATGGGACGAGCGCCCGCTATTGCTGGTGGTACTGAATAAAGGTCACCAGCTGTCAAAACAAGACATTAAAGACTTTTTAATCGGCAAAATTGCCCGTTGGTGGATGCCTGACGACGTGGTTTTTGTCGATGAATTGCCCCATACCGGCACCGGTAAGCTGGTTAAAAATAAACTGCGTGAGCAGTACCAAAATTACTTACAGGAGAATGTGTCATGACACGACTATGGACAACGGTTATTAGCATTGCGGTATTGCTGATCAGCTTACCTTTAGCAGCCGAGCAATGGGTCGAGAAAAAGACCTTTAGTATGGACAGTTATACCACCCACGGCGGTGAAACCATTAAAGACGTAAAAGTGGGCTGGGAGTCCTACGGGACACTTAATGAAGCAAAAGATAATGTCGTGCTTATTACACACTTTTTCTCCGGCAACAGTCACGCCGCTGGCAAGTACAGTGAGGATGACCAACAGGCTGGCTACTGGGATTCTATTATCGGCCCGGGAAAAGCCATTGATACCGACAAGTACTATGTTATTAGCGTTGATTCGTTAGTCAACGCTTACCCTAACCTTCCTACTGTCATTACTACCGGTCCTGCCAGCATTAATCCGGATACCGGAAAGCCCTACGGTTTAGACTTTCCGGTGGTGACCATACGCGACTTTGTGAATGTGCAAAAAGCCCTACTGGAAGAATTAGGCGTTAAAAAACTGCACGCAGTGGTTGGCGCTTCTATGGGTTCATTGCAGGCCATTGAATGGGCAGCGGCTTACCCGGACTGGGTTGAACGTATGGTCTCTGTTATTGGTACCGGCTCGTTAGACGCCTGGACCATAATGGGTCTGGAGCAGTGGGCACAAGCGATTAAGCTGGACCCTAACTGGAACGGTGGTGACTACTACGACGGCGACGCGCCTTTAGACGGTGTCACTATGGCACAGGCCATGATCACACATGGTGCGATGCATCCGGAATACATTAATCAGGCGGTACCTCAGCAGGAGACCCTGCCTGAAAAGGGCCTTGAGTCCGTGACTAATGAACTGCCGGCCGTAGAATGGTTATACGGTGCCAGCCGTGCGCGTGCGCCACTGGCTGATGCCAACCATATTCTTTACCTGGTGCGTGCAAACCAGCTGTTTGTTGCCGGTCATCAGGATACTTTAAAAGATGGATTAAAAAACATTTCCGCAAAAACCTTGTTTTTGCCATCCAGTAACGACCTGCTGTTAATGCCGTACATGGCAGAAAACACGGCGGAGCAACTTAGAGAAATGGGTAAAGAGGTTCAGTACGAAGAAATTAATGGTCCCTGGGGACACTTAAACGGACTGTTTTCTATTCAACAAAAAGCCGAGTTACTCAGCGAGTTTTTAACCACTGAGTAACTCTGCTTAGGCTTAGGAGCCGCCGAAAATGCGGCCCTTAAGCTTATCTTTAAGACTGTCTTCAATTTTTGCCTTAAGTAACTCTTCGAGCTGCTCACTCTTATCGCCTGATTCGTTATCCCACTGAGTCAGGTTTTCCAGCAAACCTTGCTGACCGCCCAATTGGTCAGAGACTTTTGCGGTCAAATCGGCCTTAATTTCCGCCAGTTTCTCATCGGCCTCACCCATTGCACTTTGTGTCAGTAAGTCACCTAACTGGTTATCCAGGTCCGACTCAAAACTCAGCGAAGGGCTTTGAATGTCACCTCCAATATTGGTGGTGATATCCAGCCGTTGCAGCTGTTTCAAAGCACCGGCAATAGCTGATGTCAGTTTGCTACTGCCCTCGGCTTCCAGGTCAAGGTTCAACATCCGGACCATGGCTTTGCCATCAAGCTTATTCTCACGAACCAGTACCGTTCCGTCGCTATCCAGCAAAGAAGACAAAACACGAGCACTCAGCTCACTGCTGTCACTAAGGCCCAG
>CETF01016124.1_pt1 | contig 11813 bp, 12 predicted proteins | sample 326991 | NCBI WGS metagenome assembly CETF01 (sample SAMEA2622331, study PRJEB7988) | marine metagenome | biome: marine biome (ENVO:00000447); feature: surface water layer (ENVO:00002042); material: "saline water (ENVO:00002010), including plankton (ENVO:xxxxxxxx)" | depth 5 m | reverse complement strand
ATTGTAATGTCAATTTTTGATAGAAATATGTTTCGACAAACTTCAGCAGTAAGTCCTGATGTTACTGTTATTGGCGAAAGCGGAGGCGGAGTAAGACCGCAAATTAACATGCCACCTCCTTCTGCTGAAATAGGCATTGGTAGTTTTGAAAGACCTGAGTTTGAAGTAAATCCTATTATTGATAATGTGGTAACAAATACACCTGAAGTAATTACAGATTCTGGATTAGGCGAAAACCAAATAAGACTATCTACTGGTGAAATTATTACTGTCGATCCATCAAATTTATCTAATATTGTAAATTCAGATGCTCTTTTTACTTTAGATGTTTATGGCATGTTAAATAGTCCTGATGTTCTTTTAGGTAGTAATGTAGAGAAAATAGTTAGTCAAGCTTTAGAGAACAGAGGAGGTTCAGCAGCTTTATTTAGAAATCCTACTTTACCTTTTAGGATGGCAAAAGACGTATTTGCTGAAGGTGGTGAAGAGTTGATGAATTACTATCGTAGAATTGCAGACTTTGCTAAAAAAACTCCAGAAATTTTATCTATATATAGCCCAGAAGAGGCAGTAAAATTAAGAGAAAACATAAAAAAAGGAGAAGTTGAGCCTTTTGAAAAAATTGATGATTTGTATGTATCGCCAATAGCAGATGAAGGTAAAGGTTTGAAAGATGCTATTTTAAGTGGCTACAAAAGTAGAGAATCTTTAGATGATTTGTATAGAGGCGCTCAATTACAAAACGAAATAGATGATTTAGATGTCCCTTCTCAAACTCAAATGGAAGCTGATGTATCTGAAGAATTACCAACAGAAACTATAGCTGCTAACACTATTGAAACACAAGATAGCGTGGATGAGCTTTCCCCTGATTTAGATACTCAATCTGACTTAGAACGAAGAATAAAAGAGGGTGAGGCACAAGCTGCATTAGATAAAGTTGATAGATCTAAATTAACTAAAAAAGAAAAAGAAGATAGGATTAGAGAAGATTTAGACGACACTACTTTTGAGCTGACTCAAGAACAAAGAGAGCAATTTTTTGCTGACGAAGATAAATACATAAAAGATTTAGCTATTGCTGATACTTTTGGCGGTCAAAAATTCAAAGACTTTTTAGGCAGTATGGGTAAGCAATTAGTAAGGACTGGATCATTTATGGGCATACCTTTGGGTACAGCAGACTTTGTAGATTCTGAAACAGCAAAACGTGCAGCTGAAGCTGAAGCAGAAATAGCATTAAGAAAGGAACAAATCAAACAAACAGGCAAAGATACTGGCCCATCAATTAGAGATTTGAAAAATATAAAAGATTCTTCAGTTGAATTTAATACAGCAGCAAAAGATTTTTCAGGAGCTAGAGCTGCTGTTTCGTTAATTAATGAAGTTCTTAATTTAGTTGAACAATCAAAAAAACAAGGAGCAGCTAAACTTGGAGGGTTTAAAGGTAAGTTTGACATATTAACGGATGGTGTATTAGCAGCTTTAAATATAGACAGATTACCTTCTGCTGCAACTCAAGTAGAGTCTATACTTGATATTTTAAGAAACAGAAATATCAGAGAAATACTAGGAGAGTCTGGAAGAACAATTTCAAACTTAGACAGACAGATTGTTGAACGTGTTTTTGGATCTTTTGGATTTATGGATAATCCAAATACTGTAGAGAAAAAATTAAAATCTTCTAGAGATGCTCTTTTAAATAATATGGAATCTTACAAAGAAAACATGCAATCAAATTTTGATTTCTTACAAGCTGCTGGTAGTTTTGGACAAAGTAGAGCTTTGAATCATGCAAAAGCCATGCAAGATGCTATAGATTTTGATCCTACTAATACTTTTCAAGATGCTGAAAAAGCTGCAGAAATAATAAAAAAAATACAAGAAATAGATTTATAGTGAAATGCAAAGGTATAAAGTTAATGTTACTGACACAGAATCACTAGAGGTCGAAGCTAACTCTCCTGATGAAGCTAGAGCTAAAGTAAAAGCCATAATCGCAGAAAGAACTTTAGCACCACAAGCAGACAATCTTTTTTTTAATTATGATAGCGGAGTAAAAGACGCACAATTAAGATTTGACCTAGGGTTAGCGGAAAACGAAGTAGAAAGAGAAAAAATACTTAGTAAGTATGTTGGTAATGAATATGCAGTAGATTCTTCAGGACAACTAGCCTTAACACCAGAAGGTATGAAGATGCTTGGTCTTGGCGATCAAATTAGAACCATCACCTTAAAAAATGGGGAAGAGCTAGAACAAAATACAGTTATAGACGAAAGAACTTTTGGTTTTAACAAATATGATCTTGCAGATTTTTCAGGCGTTGTAGGGCCTATATTTGGTAGTGTGGTAGCTTTAGTTCCACAGTTAAGAGTAGCAAAAGCTTTGACTAATCTTTTAGGTGGTAGGTCGGCTATGGCTAATATGTTGCTTTCGGGTTTAGGGGGCGCTACTGGTAAGGGATTAGAAGAAGCTTATGAAATAAATCAAGGGTATCAAGCACAAAGTAGAGATGAGTTAAGAAACCTTTTAGCTTATGAAGGAGTTTTAGGATTTGCTGGACAAGGACTGGGTGAAGGTCTTTTTAAATTTTATTCTTTGCTTTTAGGCAAACAAGCTCCTTTTGATAATTTAAGATTTCAACAACAAGCAATTAAGGGTAGGTCTATCTTAGATGTCATGAAACTTGATAAATCTTTAGGCAGAGAAGCTACAGAAAAAGAAATAGCTAAAGCTGTAAAAGAGGGCAAAGTTGGTAAGAATGAATTTAAGGCTTTGCCGTCTCAATCTGCTTTGAACAGAGTTATACCAGGTAGGCTACAAGCAGTTGCTGAAACTGTTTTAGGTAATAAAAGAGTTCTTAGTACCAAAGCTTATTTAAGAGAAGAAATAGATAGATTGAATAGATTAATAAATGGGGAAAACTTTGCTGGTGAAGAATTTGTAAAAGAATCTACAAGAGAACAAATTACTGGTGCTTTAAGTTCTGCAAGACAAAAGTTAAATACAGCAGAAATCAAAACTAACAAACAAGTAAATAAACTTGTAGAGGAACTTATGGAGGGCATAACTTCTGCTGATGATTTTGCAAATGCCTTGAATAGAAAAGAGATAGGAGAAGTTTTAATAGACAGCCTTTCAAAATCACATAAGGCAGTAGAAGATCAATTACGAAAAAAATACGTAAATGCTGACAAAATGCTACTTGCCGCAGGTAAAGACGATCCTGACTTAATTGAAGGTATAAGTATTTCTTTAAATAAACTTATTTCTGAACATATAAGTAAAATAACTCAAGCTTATGGTCGTAAATATGGCAGAAACCCAGGCGAATTAACAATTCAAGCGCCAAAAGAAATTGACGATCATAGTGCAGATGAAGTAACAAAATTTGTAACAGGATTAATAGAAAGGCAAAGAAGAATAAGTAATGCTCTTGAGTATGAAGATGGTTTTTTACAATATTGGGAAGATTTGTCTCCTACAGCTCTAAATTCAAAATTTCCTGAAATAGGTAGAGCACAAAAAGCAGAATTAAAATTTGGTGAAAACTTACAAAGAATTAGAAACGATTTATCTACTTTGAAAGGACTAAGATTGAATAGTCTTAATGTAGGTAGAAACACCTCTTTACTAGACGACATTATTAAAATTTTAGATAACCCAGATGATGCCCTTGTTAATCCTGGTCTTTTAAATATCTTAGAAAATCCAAACTCTCTAGTAAAAATGATTAATAAAAAAGGAAAATTTAAAGCTTACATAAATAAAGATTTAGACAAAACTGCTAGTAAAGATATTTCTGATGCCGTAATGGAGCTAAAAGCAACAAATAAATTAGCGAGAGAAAGACTTGCGCCTTTTGATTCTTTAAAAATAAAACAAATTATTGGAGATTCGCAACAAGGTAATTACAATATTAATAGCGTTTATGATGAGTTTATCTTATCAGGTTCTAAAGACACAAAACCGTTTGAAGATTTTTTTCAAGCAATAAAAAACCACGAAAAATATCTAGAGGAAATAAACACGAAAAAAGGAGTGCTTGATCAGGCAGCTTTCAAAAAAGCCATGGATAAATTTGGTGGGGAACAGTATATAAAAACACAGTTACAGAGAAAAATTTTGCATGATGCTTGGCGTGAATCCTATGACAAAACTAGTAAATCTTTAGATTTTAAAAAGTTTGCAGACGAAATACTAAAATTTGATAGAACTAAAGAAGGCAAAATGGAAATTATTTTTGGGCCAAGCTATAAAAATATTATAGATACAGTTACTCAATTAAGAAGAATAACTCCAAGCATGTATAACAAACAACCATTAGAGTTAGAAAATTTAATCAATCAAATTGTAGAGACTGATGGCGGACTTAGAGATACTTCTACTGCGCAAAGATTTTTGGATGCTCTAAAAAATAAATCTAACGCTGCAAAGGAAAGAATTAGTTTTGAGCAAAACTCTATCATAAAGAGGTTAGATGTCTCTGGTACTGATGAGATTGCAGATGTTGTATTTAAACCTAATAGCGCTGCAAATATTCAGATTGTAAAAGAAACTGTTGATCCAGAAACATTTGTTGAAATACAACAAGCTAGTTTATCTAAATTATTGAAAGATTCTTTTGATCCTTCCAAAGAAAAAATTACAGATATATTTAAACCAGACAGACTTAGAAGAACTCTAGATAGTTATGGAGATACAACTTTGGAGGCTATGTTTGGTAAAGAATCATTACTTGGATTTAGAGCATTACAATCTGCGCTTGATGGCTTAACCATAGAAAAGTCAGCTGGTACACTTGTAGCTGCTGGTATTGCTGTTAACGCTCTTAGCATTGGCATGTTGCCAACAGTCGCTGGTTTAGCAATTATGAGACAAGCTTTTTCAAATCCAGCTATATTAAAATTGTTAGCCAAAAAAGACCCTGGATCTGTTGGTAGAGTAATACAATTTTTTATTAGATCTGCTAGACAACTTGGCATTAGGTTGATTGGAGATGCTATAGCAGAGGGTAGTCAACAAGCCGAAGTTGGCTTACAAAGAGGGCAAGAAGAACTACAAGATATAGAAAGACAAAACCAACAAGAGATTAGATCTTTTCAAGATTCTTTGAGAGATTTAAGAGATGAAAGTCAAAGAAACATTAGAAACTTACAAAGCAGTACGCCATTACCAGAAGTTGAGCCAGTAAATGTAGATCCACTTTCTCCTGAAAGGTTGGATTTTGCAGAAAGATTAGCTAACAGACCTATTATTTAGTTTTAAAAGTTCCTTTCTTTTTCTAAATAAATCCATCATATTTTCATAGCCTTGAGGATATATATCCTTACACATGTGTATAACTTGATAATTTTTATTGTAGTGATCGTACAAAGTATCTAAAGACTTTATGTTTGGAATATTAAAACTTAAAATTTTAAAACAATCTTTTGCAAAAGTTTCCCTTTCTTTATTTGTAAGCGTCTTTAACATTCTCTTCTACCATATTGTTTCTAGCTACGCCTTTCCATTTTTCAGCAGTCCTCAAGCCACCAAGACCAAGTAAAGATAAAGTTAGAGTCATTAAACCTTCTGTATTTAACACAGGTGGTTGAATTGACGATCCTGAAATAACAACTACCCAATTCATTATTGGAGCTAAGAAGAAGCTCCACAACAAGCCCAAACAAGCCACCCACATGATAGCCGGCCTGGCTCCCGCCACAAACACAGAAGCATGTTTAGCTTGAGCTAAATTAATTTCGTTTTGTTGCTTGGATAACTCAAACATCTGAGTTTTGATTGCATGTTCAAGTTCCATTTTTTTTGTTTTGTCTGGAACTATCTTATCTAACAAGCCTGTTATTGGGCCTAAAAATTTATCAATCATCTGCCTCACCTCTTAATATTTTTTCTAATTTAGCTTTCTTCTCCTCAGTACTATCGACATGTAAATCTTTATCAATTATTTTTTCTAATTTCAAATAATCAATCCTTTGATTTGGGACATATCGCCAAGTGTAACCATCTTTAGCGGTAACGCCAAAGACAGAAGTAGTCATGCCGATTTTTATTACTACAGCCTCCTCTCCATCAAGTTTTACTTTATCGCCTTCTTGAAATTGTGGGTTCATTTTAAAGTTCAATCCTTTGATAAAACTTACTGACCAATCCTTTAAGGCTAATCCTGAAATTACTGAAGCAACAAAAATAGACAACTCTAAATAGTATTGCTCTAAGTTCATATAGCATATTCTAAAACCCTATTTCCTCTCTGTCCAAGCCTAATGGCTTTTCTGACAGACATTTACATATATCTTTTGGAAAATGTACGTATGGCTCGTTATCTTCTTCAAACTTTGGATCCTCTTTTAGATTCATTCTTATATCGTATTCATGTTCAGGATCCCATTGATGATACCAAACGCTATCTTTCATAGCCCATACAATAATAAAAGGAACTCCGCTTGATCTTGCAAAAGAGGCTCCTTTTCTTAACTTATTAGCAGACACAATAAAAGTTTCATACTTAGTTGCAGGAAAAGAACGACATTTAACTTCACACCAAAAACAATTATTTTTAGATTCTATCCAATAATCTAGACTGTAATTAGTTGGCAACTTATGGCAAGTAACTCCCCATAAACCTTCTAAAAAGCCAGCAACTCTTTCTTCTCGTTTTTGATCATCTTTGGTTTCTAAGCTTGGTGTTTTCATAGCTACTCCTCAAAAAAGTTTGGATCGACAGCCACTAATCTTTTAGTTGGCCTTCCTTTTCCTCCCACCTTTACTTCTACCTCTTGAATTTCTCTTGCATTCATAAGCCTCTCTATAATTTCTTTAACTTCATAAGACTTCATGCTTCTAAATAGTTCGTGCCTATCAACTTCTCTTTTTGATATACCCTCACCGTTTCTTGACCTAATAAATGAAAGTACTTGCTTGATTTTTGATTCAATTGCTGAACTTGCAACCCTATCACGACATGCTTCAATAAAAAGCAAGTCATAGTATCTGACAAAATCAACACACCATTTCATAATGTCCCCTGGAATCTTTTTTGCTTTAGGGTTCTCCGCAAGAGTAACTGAAAGGGATAGTCGCATGGCTTTTTCTCGGGATCTTGATAGTAATGGCTCTAAATTATCTTTCTCAAGTATATCTTGCCTTTTTACAATTTCAGATGCAAAGTCCTGCAACACTAATTCTGCGTCTTGGTCAAAGTCTAAGACGACTTGCTCAAGATCAATATCAGCATTGTCAATAGCTACTTCATAAAAATCATTTATAGGTCGTCTTACATAATTTACCCAATTAACAATCCTTAGTGGTGCTTCTCTAAATTTTTTTAGTTGAGCAACTCTTCTTGGTTCTTTTGATTCTACAATCAAGAATCTATTTAAAAAACCGTCTGCTATCCTTCCACTATTCAAAGCTTTATAAAAGTTTTTAGGTACTGATAAGCCTACTAAAGTTATGTTTGGTTTATGAGTAAGCCTATTCATAAATTGATCTTTATATTGATCAGGTACATTCATTAAAGAATAATTATCTGGCCTCAAAGTACCATGGCATCTACCCCAAGCTTCCATTAAAGTTTGTAATCCATCTTCTCTGTTAAAATTTTGTTGTCCACCAATTGACTCTAGCCTTTTACCAAATTCATCCATAATAGTAATCTGAGTTGGTCTTTGTCTAAGTATTGAATGCACAGCTCCGCTTGATGTATATCCGTCTCCCACTATTAACTTTGAATGTTGTGATTCATTCAGAATGGTTTCAACAAATGTTTTGATGTTTTCTTTTCCTTGTCCAGACTTTGCAATACACATAAAGAACAAACTAGAAAAATTATTCATGTTGGTTCTATAAACTCTTCCGCAAGATACAGCAGCTAAAGATAACGCAGCAACCATTGATAATTCAGGTTGTGGTACTTGAGCTATATCTTCACAAAAGTTGTACATGTCTTTAAGTAATCCAGGGGGATCATACAAATCTTTTGGTGGTTTTATGTTATCTACCGCTTGAACAAATAAAGGAGCCTTTTGGTTTTTTCTATCGTGTGTAGATTTCACACTATCTACTACTTGGTCAATTTCCCTTATGGTAAGTGGCGGGTTGTTATTAGTGTTCCACGACCTTAAAAAGAATTTTGTAAAATTTAAGTTCACATTCTTTGAAATCATATACCCAGCGATTCTTGCTGCTTGATCATTTCTTGAACCTTCATTAACACCGTCTAAAGAGAAAGGTACAGTAATGTTCTTGTCCTTTGCTCCTGACTCTTTAGGTACACCAGTTATTTTGTACCATTCTTTTTCAGTAAAGTCTGGCAAGTCTCCAATATCGTAAACACTCCACCCATCAAGAAAAACTGGTTTATAAATTGCACCGTTAGCGTGTCTGTTGTATGGAGCTATTATCAGACCGCCTTCTCCTCTTATATCAATCAGTCTTTCTATTGGAGTGTCATTAGTTCTTCTTGTCGCAAAGGTTGTAAAGTTTTGTGGATTGTTATAATAAAAGTGCATACCTTTACCAGTAATTACTTTGTATGGTGTTACTGGTAGATTTTCTTCTACCCAAGTCATAGCTTCGGGTGTATCTGCATCAACAACAATAAACTTACCGCAAACAATAGCAACAACAAGATCATCTCTATCTTTAAACCACTCTTCAACTTTTTCTCTTTCAGGTCTTTTAGTTTTATATTCTTCCCAAGAACCTAAATTTTTTGGGGGCTTTTTATCTTTTCTCTGCAAAGGAATTACGCTGAGGCCTTCTTCGTAGTAAGCCATAGCTAATTCATAAGGAGAGTCCTCCTCTGATAAATTAATTTGAAACATTTAGGACTGTAGATCTTGTATGTTTCCAAAAATAGATTCGTAAGTTAGCTTACCCTCTGTTGCTTTGATTATTTGATGTGCTTGTTTGATAGATGGATTTCTATAACCATATCGCCAAGCTTTGATAGATGCTTCAGAACAATCAAAAGTAGTTGCAGATTCTTTAACTCCTAAAAACTCAATATAGTCTTTAAGTGAATAGTGCTTTACTTTTTTGTTTTGAAACTCTGGCTCATGCCCAGATTTTTTAAGATTTTTAAGTGCCTCATCCGATAATTTTTTTTGTCGGTGGTAGTAGTTTGCTTTCCAAATTTCATTCATTTTTTGCTCCTCTTAATAAATGTTTACACATAGTATAGTATAGACTATAATCTTTCAAGTTCATTAATTAAAACAGAGAGGTGAAGAGTGAGCATAAAAAATAAAATCGTTACACCTAGTCAGTTAGTAGATGATCAAGGAGCTAAAATCCTTATCTTTGGCGAAGCTGGTTCAGGTAAAACAACTATATGTGAAACAGCACCAGGTAAGACACTTGTTATATCTGCCGAAGCTGGTTTACTTTCTATTAAAGACTCTAAGAATGTTGATGCTTTAGAAGTCAAAGAGGCTGCTGAAGTTATGGAGATTCATAGACTTTTAGAATCTGGTGAAATTAAGTACGACACCGTTTGTCTCGATTCAATATCAGAGATAAGTGAAATCTTGCTTAATTTTGAAAAATCAAGAAACAAAGATCCTAGAGCTGCATACGGTAACGTACAAGAAAGCATGACTAATGTTATGAGAGCTTATAGAGATCTTAAAATGCACGTTGTCTTTTTAGCTAAAAGTGAAAGAACTATTGCTGACGGCATACCTAACTTTGAACCAAAAATGGTTGGTACTAAATTAGGTCAAGCGGTTACTTATTTCTTTGATGAAGTGTTAGCTTTAAGGATAATTGAAGATCAAGACGAAGAAGGTAATGTAATCAAAAGAAGATGGTTGCAAACTGAAACTGGTCAAGGTCATGTGGCTAAAGATAGGAGTGGTAAGTTAAATCCATTTGAAGAACCTGATCTTACAAAACTTATTGATAAGTTAGGATTCGGAAAGACGAAACAAGCCACACAAGAAGAACCTTTAACTAAAGCGGGGTAATAATGGTAGATTTTGCAGACGTTGATTTCATTGATTCTGTTGATGAAATGCCTATTGGGCCAAGCGTGGCTCCAGAAGGAACTTATCCTTGTAAGGTAATAGAAAGTGTTAAATACCAATCTAAATCAGGTAACAATACTTTGAAAATTACTTTTCAAGTAGATAACGGTAAATATAAAGATCATGTTGAATACTTCAGTCTTTGGCATCCAACCGAAGATGTAAGAAGAATTGCAACTGAAAAGTTTACTAGATTGGCTAAAGCAGTAGGGTTTAAAAAGTACCCAGATGATGCTTCAGCCTATGTTGGTAAAGAATTACTTATGAATCTCAGAAATGTAGATGAAGATTGGAAAGATAATGACGGTAATACTCGTACTACGACTAAAACTGTTGTGAGGTCTTATGAATTTAAGAATGACTTTCCACAAACTTCTGAAACTAAATCTGATGAGGCAGAAGTAAGTCCACCTCCTTTTTAATTAAAAGAATGTTTAGGGGGAGTCTTGTATATGCTCCCCCTTCTCAAGAATCCCCTTAGCTCTATCTAAATTCATTTGCAACAAAGGACAATAATTTTGTTTTTCTTGTTGTACTTCTAAAGCATTTACTAAACATTGAAAAGCAGTAGTTAACTCTTTTCTTTCCTCTGCCATTTGATCAATTCTTTTTTCAAGATTGATTACATATATTTTTTTATTTAGTTTTTTCATCTTCCTTGTCCTCTATATTTTAATTTTGATTGTCTCCTTTTGTGTTTGTTCAAAGTGCTAGTCATAGTATTTTTATGAATACCCTGGCTAGTTTTTTTTCCTCTAGAACCACAAACCGAATTATGTTGTTGAAAGTTTTTTGTTTTTTGCATAACTATTTAAGATTTAATTTTATAATTTCAAAAGCAACTGATACTTTTGCTAATTTTTTTTCTGCTTTTTCTAATTTTTGTTGATGGCCAGTATCTGTCCAATCATGTGCAACTTCGTCTATAAATTTTTCCATAATATCTACAGCTTCATTAACCGTATTTACCACCTCAGATTCTTCATATTGCTCTTTCAAAGTATTCCATAAAGCTTCGTTATATTCTTTTTCAGCTTTTTTATTTTTCTTTTTACGCCTTGTTATTTTCATAATTCCATATTTTTCAAGATGTGAGATATAACAGAGACTGTAAAACCATTTCCAAGCATTTTAAATCTTTGTGTTTTTGAAACGCAGTTTGTGTAATTATCTGGAACCGTTTGAAGGCGCTCACACTCTATTGGCAATAACTTTCTCCAAGATAATTTTTCTTCGCTTACAGCTACGTTATCTTTTTCTACTGAGCTCAAAGCATTACTCTTTTCATCTTTTCTAAGTTCTAACATTTGTTTTGGTTTTGTTTCTTTCCATTTAACTCGTTGTCCTTCATCATCATAGGATCTAGCTCTCCAAGCACCAGACAGCACTTTAGGCTCTCTATTGCCACCTTGCATAGTATTTAATGTAGGAGACTTGCCCTCTGGCGAATAAACTCTTTTAAGTATGTCATGTCCATTTATATCAATAGCTACGCCAACTTGTTTTGGCTCCTTCAAAGCAAAAAGACTATCGGTTGATTGTTTGTGTTGATTTGCAAGTAAGGCACCGCTTTTCTCTTGATTTGGTTGAAAAGCTCTGGATCTAGGATTGTTTGTCAATCTATCGTTTAATTTGTCAGATATTTCTACATCTTTTTTTATCCAACTTTGAATTTGTCCTTTATACATAGTCGCTGTTAAAGTCTTAGATTTGCCAACATCAATATGCCTTACTTGGTTAGCTCTAGGCTCACCATGGAAATGATTTTGTAGGTATTG
>CETF01010668.1_pt1 | contig 11815 bp, 9 predicted proteins | sample 326991 | NCBI WGS metagenome assembly CETF01 (sample SAMEA2622331, study PRJEB7988) | marine metagenome | biome: marine biome (ENVO:00000447); feature: surface water layer (ENVO:00002042); material: "saline water (ENVO:00002010), including plankton (ENVO:xxxxxxxx)" | depth 5 m | reverse complement strand
CCGGCCAAGCACGACACGTCTGGTTTCGTTGTCGATGTGAACGCAGTGCCTACATTCACGGTGGCGGCGCTATCGGTAGCCTAAAGCTTGCGAACAATATGCGGGAGGTCTTATACTCGGGGCACGCTGTAAACCGCAGCGCAACATAGGAATAAAGAACAATGGATAAAGAGATTAAAATTCGTCCCGCTCAACTATTGCTCAGTTGGCAGTTTGACCCACAGAAACAGTACCCGTTCGCTGTCGAAGAAAGTTTTAAACAGAGTTGCGGATTGGTTCCCGACTACTTCGAGCGGGCGATTTCTGTTTGTGAGGTCGTGAATATCGAAGAAGTCGCGCTGATAATGGACGACCTTTACGGTTACGGTGGCTTCGCTGCACGCCCTCTCAAGGGCAAGTTAGAAGCTAACGGGGCGTATTCTAGCGAGTTCGATGAGCCGGCCCTGCCCGCATATGTAGCACTAACGAGCGTAGACCCGGCTCGCTGCGACGTCGAATGCTTTATATATCCTTACGATATCATCGGGCTACGCGACAGTAGCGGTAATACAAAAGTAGCGAGGTTCGACTAATGATCGTTAAGTTACGGGCTTTCGAAGGCTACAAAACCATTCTCGCTGAAAGCGGCATAGCCGATTCCCGGCACCATGATCTGTGCCGGGCGATGGATGAATTACACCGCGCGTTCTGTCAGTTGGACTTAACGCAACAACGCGTCTTTCGTGAGGGGTTAGGCGAACAATCGCTAATAGATGCTATACGCCAATATGCGCGATCGAACCCGCTCGCTAACGAGGATTTCTAACAATGGCCGTGCAAAACATTTTTAATATCGATTGGTTCACCTACGCAGAAATGCGCGAAGAAATGGCGACGATTTTAGCCGAAGAGTTAAACGATCAGGCTTTGCAAAGGATCGTCGACGATCACGGCAACCAATTGCTAACCCATGAATCGATTGATCGTTTAGAGGCCTACATGGATCAGGCAAAAGAAATCCTGAGCCGATTGGGCATTTACCAAGCCGAACCGTGACGCGATGCGACCAGCGCGACAAGCCCGCCTCGCGCGGGCTTTTTTTTGCCTGCCGTTTTAACAGTGCAACTTGCCCGGCCCGCCTTCCCCGGGCGGCCTGATTCGTACCGCGACCCCCGGCGCGTGATCCCGGCCCCGCGATCCCCGGCCCCCGGGCAGTGATCCCCGGCCCGCGACCCCCGGGCAGCGGCCCCCGGTTCCCGGCTCGGGTCCCCCGGGCAATCGAGGCTAAGCAACGATCCTTAGCGCGCTAAACTTGGCCCGATCCTCTAGGACGACGGCGCGCGCACACAGCACGCGTACATGTGCAGGTTTTACGCAAACAATTCACAGTAAAAACCAACCAAGGTCCGTGAGCCTTTAACTGTGATAAAAAAGTGCTATATTTGCGTCCCAAGTCAGCTTGGTATGAGATTTGGCGCATGGCTAAAGAAGCAGGAAAGGTAGAGACGCGGGGTCGTCCGCGAGTATCGGAAAATAGTCGGTTGACCGGCAAGCAGATTAAGTTTGTCGAGTTGGTTGCGACGCGAGAGGGGCAGGATACGCTCCGTAATCTGGCTGCAGAGGCTGGGTTTAGTGTGAAGGGTGCGCACACCCGTGCGTATGAGATGTTAAATCCGAACAAATCGCCGCATATTGTGAAGGCGTTACGTGAGCGACGCCGCGAGTTAGCTGAGAAGTATGAGGTGACGTATGCGCGTCACATACGAGATTTGCAACACATACGTGATACGGCTTTGGAGAATGGTGCGTACAGTGCTGCGGTTCAGGCTGAGAAAGCTCGGGGCTTGGCCCAAGGTGATATATACGTCAACAAGAGTGAGATTCGGCATGGGTCGATAGACCAGATGTCGAAGGAAGAGGTTGTGAAGGCGTTGAATGAGTTGAAGGCTCAGTTGGGTGAGAAGGTGATTGATGTCGAAGCGGACGGAGTCGAACTTCTGGAAGGCGCTCAAGGCTAACGTTGAGAAGCTGGACGCGGACGTTGTACTGACGCGTATTGAAAACAGTCAGACGCCGGGCATACCGGATTTATTGTTGATGGACCGTAAGAAGCGGTTGCATTTGCTTGAGTTGAAGGTTGCGAAGGGCAACCAGGTGAATCTTTCCCCGTTTCAGGTGAGTTTTGCGGTTCGGCACAAGGGCAGTAATTGTTGGGTATTGGTTCAGCGGTGGCGTCCTGCGGACTCGAAGCCGGAGTGTTTGTTGTATTCTTCGGATCAGGTTATGGAGGTTTCAGCGAATGGTATGCATCGTACGGTGCCTTGTTTGACTTTCCCTTGCTCTGGCGGGTATGGCCCGTTGGTTGAGTATTTGAGTGGGGCCCCCTGTGAGCCTTAGCTTAGATTCTACGACGGACGTTCAAAAATTACGTTTGGAGTTGCGTTTGAAGCAGCTTGAGCGTGTTGAATCCTGCCAAAATAATTTTTTACCGTTTGTGAACGCTATGTGGCCCCAGTTTATTGCGGGTCGTCACCATCATTTAATTGCTGAAAAGCTTGAGCAGATTGCCAGTGGTGAGTTGAAGCGGCTGATAATCAACATGCCGCCGCGTCATACGAAGAGTGAGTTTGCGTCGTTTTTGTTTCCGGCGTGGATGATTGGGCGCAACCCCTCGATGAAGATTATACAGGCGACGCACACGACTGAGCTTGCTGTTAATTTTGGTAGGAAAGTCAAGAACTTACTAGAGCAGGACGATTATCAGGAGATTTTTGATAATACTGTTTTGTCTGCGGACAGTAAGGCGTCGGGGCGCTGGGACACGAAATCCGGTGGTATGTATTACGCGGTGGGCGTTGGTTCGAACCTAGCGGGCCGTGGTGGTGACTTAATTATTATTGACGATCCGCACTCGGAGCAGACAGCGATGTCGGCGAGCGGGTTTGAGAACGCGTGGGAGTGGTACACGGCGGGACCTCGCCAGCGTTTGCAGCCGGGTGGCGCTATTGTACTGGTGCAGACGCGTTGGTCTGAGAAAGACATGACGGGTAATTTGATTCGTCAAATGACCCGGGACCCCCATGCAGATCAGTGGGAAATTGTGGAGCTTCCGGCCATTTTGCCGTCTGGAGAGCCTACGTGGCCTGAGTTTTGGAAAAAAGAGGAGTTGGAGTCTGTAAAGGCGTCGATTCCGCCGTATCAGTGGAACGCTCAGTACCAGCAGGCACCGACGTCTGAGACGTTAGCGATATTGAAGCGTGAGTGGTGGAAAGTGTGGGAAGGCACCAATATCCCGAACTTGCAGTATGTGATTCAAAGTTATGACACCGCGTTTTCAAAGCGGGAGACTGCGGACTACAGTGCGATTACTACGTGGGGGGTATTTTACCCGGAAGAGGCTGGGGGCCCCGCGAACCTTATACTGCTTGATGCGAAGAAGGGCAGATGGGATTTTCCGGAGTTGAAAGAGATTGCTTTGGAGCAGTACAAGTATTGGGAACCTGAGACGGTAATTGTTGAGGCAAAAGCTACGGGGACCCCTTTGACTCACGAGCTCAGGCAGGTTGGGATACCGGTTGTTAATTTCACACCTAGTCGTGGAAATGACAAGTTATCAAGAGTACATTCTATTTCTCCGTTGTTTGAAGCGGGGATGATCTGGGCTCCTGATGAGAGTTGGGCGCACGAAGTTATTGAAGAGTGCGCTGCGTTTCCGAACGGGACACACGATGACTTGGTGGACAGCACAACGCAGGCGCTGATGAGGTATCGTCAGGGGAACTTTGTAAGTTTGCCCAGTGACGACTGGGAAGACAGTTATGAACCAAGTCAAATGATATCGGCGGCGAACTATTATGGCTGAACGTACACAAGCGGAGATGCTGGCGGATCTGGAGCGTGCTTTGGCGCGACAAGATGCAGATCGAGAGTTGTTTGAACGGCCAGCGCCTGTAGAGCGCGAGTTCGCGTATGGCATCCCTGGTGTTGAAGAAGAGGGTACGTTACCGTCCCAGTTGTTAAGTTATTTAATTCCTGCCCGCACGGAAGTGTTACAGCCCCCTGCAACAGAGTTTGGTGAGCCCCGAACCCAACTGAACCCCATAACAAACCAACTTGAAGAGGTCGTTGACCGAACGATTACTCCCGGCGTGTATGGCGAAACAGAGTTTGGCCTGCAATACACCCCGATAGTTCGCGGCATAGGATCGTTAGTGGGCTATGGACAACAGCTTATTGACAGTCCTGAAGCCCGCTCTCGGGCAATGGAAGCGGTCTCACGGCTCCCGGAACAAATGAAACAACAGTTGGTTGGTGGCGCGGAGGCACTTGAGCGCGGTCGCTTACAAACTGTCGATCCAAAAACCGGACAAGAGTTTTCTGCAGCAGAGGCTTTGTTGGCTGCCCCTGTTCCTTTAGCGGCAGCGCGCGCGATTGCCGGATCCCCTGAAGGCACAGCTTTAGGAGTGCTCGGCGGTGCACGAGGTGTTGAAACCAGCAAGACCATTGAAGAATACAAAGACCGGGTGATTAACGACGCAGAACCTCGTCGAGAGGTCGAACGGGATTTACAGGTCGGGATAGGTGCGGATGGCTTGCCACGCGCTTACATGGGCGATTTTGATGTTAATACCGACGTGCTTCGAGAGGCGCTAAGCAGACCGGGTGAAAAGACTACCCTCGGAGCGTTAGTCGCGGCACCTGCATATTTCAAAAACTACCCAGAAATGGCTCGGGTCGAGGTTGATCTTGAAAACGCCGCAGACTCTGCAACTCAGCTCGGATTACAGTTTGGTCGGGCGGACATGCTACCTGCTGGTGTCGCCGAGCGCAGAGGCTTAGTGCCGGGAGAGTTTTTTCCAAGGCGCGATTTGGATTTTTACGATAGCGCCACTAATACGGTCTTTGTAGGCGGGGGAGACATAAAAGATTCTTTGCGAAAGTCTATGCAATCTTTTGTTTCTGAAAAAGAAGGGTTTATGCAGCCGAAATCGCTTCGACAAACAGCCGAGGCTGTAGCTCCGTTAGCGTTGCCTTTAGCCACGGCAGATGCTGCTGTGAAGGCGTTCCAAGATTTATTCAAAACAGAAAATTTTTTAGAAATGCCAGACCCCCAAGGTCTTGTGGCTAGCACTTTTACCGACGATATTTTTTCACCCGGAGCCAGCACTTACAAATCGCTATCAAGTGTTTTGCCGATTGACATCTCCGACACCAGAAGAGCTCTAGGCAGGGCAGAGGGTCAAGCCGGAGAGCTGCGCAGTCCTTTTTCTACAGCGATGTATGAAACGATTGATCAAAAACAACTCTTAGCCGCATACAAAGATGGTTCCGCCGGGCGTTATTTAGCTCAAAAACTTGGTGAGGCAATCGATAAAATCCCAGAAGAACCGCTGCCAAGTACGGGCATATTCGCACGATTTGCGAACCAAACGCCAGAAACACCAAAAGACCAAGCTGTCAAAACGTTAAGGGAGCTTCAAAACAAATTAGAAGCTGTGCCGCCTGCAGCGTTTATCACACTTTATGAAAATGCTACGCGGCTTGGTCCTAGAGCGGCGGCGGTGGTGGAAACTCTGGAGAAATCAGGAACGAACCAGTTGCGTCGTCAAGCTCCGTTTGATATTGGCATGACGGATGTTTTCGCTTCAAAAAGCATGGCTAGGCAAGATGATGGAACTTTACAAGAGTTTTTGCAGCCTGCGATTGACCAAGCGGCTGTTGTCGACAAGCGAGGTTTTGCAGAAGCTCGCAGTGCTAATCTCAAAAACTTTGGCATACCGGAAACGGCGCAAAACATCGGACTGTACGACATATTCAGCCCTTTTACCTCGCAAACTCGACGAGCCTTAGATTTTGTTCAAAGGACACAAGGCACACCGGAACAGTTCGTTGCAGATTTAAAAAAGGTTGTTGAAAAACAGCGGTTGGGGGTACGGCCCAAAGATTTAGAGGCAAGTGGTTTGTTACAAGCTTTGCAACAGACCGCGCAGAAACAACGTGGCAAGCTCACGAAGGATGACGTTGGTCTTTTGCTGACAAACATCGACAGGCCTCCGCAATTTTCGAGATACACCAGGCGGATGGCACCGTATTCCAGCACCGCTTTACCCGGCGATACTAAACGACAAGAAATGTGGGTCTTACATTCGCCCCCAAGAGCAGATGACAGCCTTGCTTTCGCTGAGTCTCATGTCAGCGGACGTAACAAAAATAACTTCGTAGCAATTTCAGAGCTAGAAAACTCGGAGGTCGATGTTCCAAACGTGTTGGTTCATCTTCGCGGCAAGCCCCACACTCATAATCTTGAAGAAAAAGAAGTTTTCGTCGTTGAAGAATTACAATCTGAACTCAAACAACGAGAGTCGCAGACGGCAAGTGAACAATCCACGCGACACGGTGGATCAATTCAAAATCAATACAACCCGCTGACAGTACCCGGACGGTATCTGAAATCGTATGAAACGGCATTGGAACGCATGTTGGTGGAATCTGCTCGTAACGAGCAAGACTTTGCAGTGGTCAGTGGCTCACAATCGAATGTTGTTCAGAAAAATTTAGACAAAGATTACAGCACGGAATACGACAAAGAGATTCCAAAAATAATGAAGCGGTTGGGTGAAAAGTATGGCCTCGAATACAAAGACATCGAGATTGAGCTTTCAGATCGCAACGGTAATCCTGTTTCCAAGCAACAGTTAATTGAAGAACAGTTGGGTGCAGATAATGGCGAAACTCGTTTCAGAAAGCTCGGTGCGGAAGAGCGTTTTGACGACGTGGATGGGCGACCCATAGTGGTTATGAGGGTGAAAGGTTTTGAGCTACCGCTCGAAAAACGAAAAGAAATCTTAGGCAAAGGCGTACCCTTCTTTGCACAAGGAGGCGAGGTAAATCAAATGAGAAAGCCGGTTATTTCATCAGGGCTCTCGGGCCTACTGCGTGGTTATACCCAGGGACCCCTTGCACGTGTTTCACGTGAAACACAAGAACCTGTTGGCATGTTCCGTGGAGGCATGATGGGGGGCTTCGAGCCGGAAATAGATTTTTCTAACCTAAAAATCGACCCTTCGGTTTTGCCTGCATACGCGGTTCCGGCACAGGCTGCAGAGGCTCTCGCTGCACAAACGGTTGCGCAAGCGGCTCCTGCACAGGTCCAACCTACGTCAACTGTGCAGGCAGATATTGCAGCGCAAAGAGCGTTAGAGCAGGCCGCTTTGAAACAACCACGGCCCACGGACTTTGGTGCGTTTCAAAACCCAGAGGGCATGCCCGAACAGACTATCTATGGCTCTGCGCCTAACCAGACACCGTTTGAGCCGGGCATGCTTTTATATGAAGGCAATGACGTATTGTTGTCTCCAACAGCGCCTGTGACGACTCCGGTTGCGACCACGCCTGTAGAGACCACGCCTGTAGAAACGACACCCGTCGATACTGCCCCCGTAGAGACGACACCAGTAGACACGGCTCCTGTAGCTACAACCCCCGTAGAGACGACACCAGTAGACACGGCTCCTGTCGCCACTGCCCCGGTATCTACTACCCCGGTATCTACTACCCCGGTATCTACTACCCCGGTATCTACTACCCCGACCGAGCCCGTTTATTTGCCTCCTGTTGTGGCAGAGCCTGTAGAGACGGGTCCTACTGCTGCCGAAATCTTAGCAGCAGAGCAAGCAGCTAGAGATCTTGCGGAAGCGGAAGAAGCAGAACGCATAAGGATTGCTCAAGAAGAAGCGGACCGCATTGCAGCGGAGCAAGAAGCCGCCAGAATCGCGCAAGAGCAAGCTGCAGCGGAATTATTGGCTCAACAAGAGGCAGAGCGCATCGCTGCTGAACAGGCGGCGGCCCAAGAAGCAGAAAGGCTTGCCGCTGAACAACTGGCTGCCCAAGAGGCTGCTGCCCAAGCGGAAGCCGCCAGAATCGCGGAAGAAGAAGCACAACGAATTGCAGCAGAGCAGGCTGCAGCAGATGCGGCTGCGGCACAAGCACTTGCTGACGAACAAGCCGCTCTGGAGGCCCTTGCACAAAGACAAGCGGCAGAAGAAGCAGCGGCGCTGGCCGCTGAGCAAGAGGCCCTCGCTGCGGCAGAGGCGGAAAGAGTGGCGGCAGCCCAGTTGGCCGCAGAACAATTAGCCGCGCAACAAGCAGCCCAGTTGGCTGCAGAGCAGGAAGCAGCGGCGCAGCTTCAAGCGGCTGAGCAATTAGCGGCGCAACAAGAAGCGGAACGGATTGCTTTGGAAGCTGAACTAGCGGCGACGCCTGACCCTGATCCAATTTACGAAGCGCCCACACAAGGCGAGCTTCTACAGGCCGCAGAGACCGCTCAAGCGGCTGAGCAGGACCTTTTCACAACGCCCACGGAAACTAACACGGCTATAGACCGTGGCGCTTACGGCCAAGTTGCAGACCCAGTCACAACGACAACCACTACGGCAGAGCCTGCACAGCAAAATACGTCAGCGGTTATAACGGAGGCCAGCGACGGTACTTTTCATCCGACCCCGGCTGCTGCTGCAGCTTATGAGGCAGAGCTTGCTTCACAGCGACAATCTTCTGGTTTAGGGCTTGCTGGTATACAAAGTTTGCTGAATCGAGTAAATCTCAACGTAGCAGACCAAATATCCGATTACACGACCGGATACCCAAGCAGCCAAGGTATGGAAATCCAACGTACTTACATGCCGTTCGAGGGAACAGAGGAAGAGCGTGCTACGGGCTACGTGATGCCTATTTACAAGCCGGTCGCTAATCAGCGGCAGATGCCCGCACTGTTTCGTCCACGAAGCGCCATCCCGCAAAATCAAGATGCATTTACACAGGGATCGGCGGCCCCCGGACCGGATTCGGGAGTTGTAAATACTGGCGTGCAAGGAACGGCCCCCGGAGCGTTTGGGTTATCGCCAACGCAAAGTTATCAATGTGGGGCGGGATACCAGCTTCAGTTTGTCAATGGTCAACCCACGTGTGTACGTGTGGGCGGAGGTGGACCCGGCAAACCACCTACAAAGCCGCCGGAAATTATTGACGTAGCGAATCCGGGTGGTATGCGATACGGCGGTGGGGTAGGCTTGAATACCGGCATTGGAAGCTTGGGAGCTTAAATATGGCAAATGGTGATACCCCTCCTGTTTCGTTGATGGACCGACAAGGTCTGGATCTTGACGTGGAGGACTTGCAGGCGGTAGAGGTTGAGGCTTTGCCGGGTGATCTTACGACTCGAGTAGAGATCGAAGGCGTCGAGATTGTTCAAGATGACGATGGTGGAGCCACGTTAGATTTTGATCCGTTCCGCAGCAGAGAGCGAGAAGACGATTTCTACGACAACCTAGCGGAGTTTTTGCCGGATTCTGTGCTGGCACAGGTTTCAAATGAGTTGATGGAGCAATATAGCTCGAATCGTGCGTCGCGGCAGGACTGGGAAGATGCATACTCCAAGGGCCTTGAGCTTTTGGGGTTCAATTATGAAGAGCGCACAGAGCCTTTTCGAGGCGCAACCGGTGTTACTCATCCACTGTTAGCAGAAGCGGCAGTACAATTCCAAGCGCAGGCGTTCAACGAGCTACTGCCAGCCAGCGGTCCTGTGAGAACCACGGTCCTTGGATCACAGACCACGGACAAAATGGACCAAGCCAAGCGTGTTCAGGACTTTATGAACTACTACATCACCAATGTGATGGAAGAATACACGCCAGAGTTTGACCAAATGCTGTTTTATTTGCCTTTGGCAGGGTCTACATTTAAAAAAGTCTACTTTGATGACGCTTTAGGGCGGCCCGTTTGTAAATTTATACCGGCAGAGCACCTTGTTGTGCCTTATGAGAGCAACGATCTCGAGACATGCCCAAATATCACGCACGTTGTGCGTATGTCTTTGAACGATTTGCGCAAACAACAGGTTAGTGGGTTCTACCGGGACATCAAAGTGCTGCCGTCCCAGCCAGATTCGACCAGTGTAAGCGACGAAATAGACTATATTGACGGCACTCGAGCCACCGGAATCGATTACGACTGCACTTTATTGGAATGCCATGTCGATTTAGACCTTGAAGGGTATGAAGATACGGACGAAGAGGGCGAAATGACCGGTATTAAAGTGCCGTATGTCGTCACGATCAGCGAAGATAACGGAAAAGTGCTGGCAGTTCGCAGGAATTATCGCGAAGAGGACCCTTTGAAGTCCAAAATACAGTATTTTGTCCACTATAAGTTCTTGCCGGGCTTTGGTTTCTATGGGATGGGCCTAATTCACACGATTGGCGGTCTTTCTCGCACTGCGACGGCTGCTTTGCGTCAATTAATCGACGCAGGGACGCTTTCTAACCTTCCTGCGGGCTTCAAAGCGCGAGGATTGCGTATTCGAGACGACGAAGATCCTCTTCAACCCGGTGAATTTAGGGATGTAGACGCCCCTGGAGGCGTTATACGGGACAGTTTGATGCCTTTGCCGTTCAAAGGCCCAGATGGCACGTTATTTCAGCTTTTGGGCTTCGTAGTCCAAGCCGCACAGCGTTTTGCGACGATAACCGACATGAAAATAGGTGACGGCAATCAATCTGCGGCGGTCGGAACGACGATTGCGATGATTGAGCAGGGTGCCCGTGTAATGAGTGCGATTCACAAACGCCTGCACTACGCAATGAAGGTCGAATTCAAGATCTTAGCCCGTGTAATGAACGAAAGCCTGCCGAATGTGTATCCGTATGCTGTTGCAGGGGCTGATCAAGCGGTTAAAGCAAAAGATTTTGACGAACGGGTGGACGTTTTGCCTGTTTCTGATCCAAATATCTTTTCTCAAAGCCAGAGAATCGCCTTAGCACAGACAGAGCTTCAGTTGGCGATGCAAGCGCCCCAAATACACAATATGCCGCAGGTTTACCGTCGTGTGTATGACGCTATGGGCGTAAGAAACGTAGACCAGATTCTGAATGCAGAGGTGCCGGACGAAGTTCGTCCAAAAGATCCGGCACAAGAAAACATGGATGCCCTCGAAAACGTGCCTTTAGAGGCTTTTAAGGGTCAGGATCACATGGCGCACATACAAGCGCACTTGTTGTTTGTGACGGGTGGTGTCGCTGCTACGTTGCCGCAGGTCGTGTTAACGATCCAAAAACACATCCTGAACCATATTCAGCTAATGGCGGAGGAACAAGCAGAGGCGGCTTTTGCCCAGCAGAATCCGAACGTCGCGCTAGCAGATCCTGCAAACAACGCGCCTTTCCAAGCTTTGGTTGCGCAGTTCGTTGCACAAGGGATGCAGCAGGTTGTCGCCCTTGGGCAACAGATCCAACAGGCGGGACAGCCGCAAGAGCAGCAGGGGCCTGATCCTTTGATTGCATTGAAACAACAAGAGTTGCAACTCAAGGCGCAACAAGAGCAAAACGACGTGTCCGAAGAACAGGCTAAATTACAGCTTGAGCGCGAAAAACTTGCTCAACGAGAGGCAAACTTCCAACAAAGGCTGCAAAGCCAAGAACTACAAACTCAGGCACGTATTCAAGCGGGCATCGAGCGTGAACTACTCAAGCAAAGAGGTAACCAATGAGCAAAGTTAAAGTAGATGGGGTAACCCCAAAAGAGCCGCCAACTCCTGTGGCAAAAGCTGAAATCGAAGGGCAGGGCAGTATTCCATACGCTGTAGCTCAAGAAGAGGCAACGCCGAACACGATGACGGCAAAGATAACCCGTGGTCAAAAACGTGGCATGGGGGCTGCTTTGCGTGGGGGCCGCTTTACAATCGCATAAAAAGCGATAGTATCGGAGTTACTCAGAGAGTAAACGACAAGGAAAATCCTTGAACGATCTAGATGTTGTGCAATTTGTGCAACAAACATTAAAA
>CETF01030927.1_pt1 | contig 11821 bp, 13 predicted proteins | sample 326991 | NCBI WGS metagenome assembly CETF01 (sample SAMEA2622331, study PRJEB7988) | marine metagenome | biome: marine biome (ENVO:00000447); feature: surface water layer (ENVO:00002042); material: "saline water (ENVO:00002010), including plankton (ENVO:xxxxxxxx)" | depth 5 m | reverse complement strand
ACAAACTTCTTGCCATCGACCTTGCCGCCATTGATGACCATTGACTCGACGATGAAGGCGACAATCTCGGGAGCCACTGCTGCGAGTTCAACTTTCCTAAGACCAATGGCTCCATCACGTGAAAGTCCTGAAGGAGAAAGCGAGTAGGGAATGCTAGTGCTGGGGTCGCCAAAGATATCTGACAAATCCAGTTTGCCGTCACTGTTACGCATTGCGTCAGTAATGGCGTTGATCTGGTCTTTGCTCAACACGGAGTTGCCGTCCGCGTCTTTTAGTGCAGCCAAAAAATCGCCAGCCCGCTGGGGGTTGTTCAAGCCACGCAGGTGGTTAAGGACTGCGATAGTTCCCCTAACACTTGCACGGTTGCTAAACCTAGTTTGCTGCGTCAGTTGCTGGAGGCGCATGTGCCGCAGGTATGCAGCCTGTACTTCCTGCAGGTTGTCTTCAGTGACTTCTGGAACAGTACCGCCTTCGTAGTTGGCCGTAACGACTGGAATCATCGTGTCACCAACTGCGATGGGGTTGTGCCGCATCAACTCAACGAACGACATACTGGCACCCACGGGTCCAGTGGGTCCACCCACAGCAGCAGCAACAAGCGCTTCCTTGAGGAGTTGTTGCATGTATTCGTCAGACCAAAAGTTGCCAAGAGATTCTGGATCTCTCCGCACATAAGTGGTAAACGCGCGGCGCACAACGCTGTCCAAAGATTCTTGGAAAGATTCTCGGGCTGCACCAGCAGCCAGTGAACTGGTCAACCCGGCAGCCGTTTTGCCCAAGCCACTCCTGACAAAGATGTCCATGTCGCGAGCCAGTGTCTTGGTAAGCAACGGCCCGAACCCGGGCACCCTTTGGATCAAACGACCAAGGCCACCAGACGTTTGCTCTGTCAGGTACGTGATACCTGCAGCGACAAGCCCGTCTGTGAGGGCCATCTGCCTGCCCTCTTCAGACAGTTCACCATTTTCGTCTACGAACCCTGCGGATTTGTAATACTTCTTGCGTTCTCTGAAGAACATAGCGCCTGAAAAACCTGCGCCGGTTACTGCGAACCCAACAAAGCCCAACTTGGCAGGAGCCAGAAGTACGGACACACCCAACTGCACCGCCATCTGTGCGCCACCTTGGCCGAAAGCAAAGGCAAAAGAATCCCGGTCTGCCGTAGACAAAGTTATGCCGAGGTTTTTCTCGACACGTTCAAGGTGCTGGTCTACTTTCTTTTCGACAGACTCCAGAGAGTAATTCAGCGCCGCTGTAGCACCTCTAAGTTGAGGGTTATCAAGTCGGTGCGCAATCCTGCTGTACGCTTCTCCAATAGTTTCGCGCTGCAGTGCGGCAGCGAAACTAGCCAGTGACGGCAAGTCTGCCGCAGCAAACTGAGTAACACCTGCAGCAGCCTTCTGCGTGAAGAAACTCAAATCCCTGAACTGCTGCTTGTAGTTGACAAGGTATTGACCAATGCCTGTCTCTGCAGCCACGTAACTTTCTGGGTCTTGGGTGAGGAACCGCTTGCGTGCGTTGATGCGCAGTTCTTCTTCACGTTGCACCGCAATCTGTTCTTCAAGAGTTGCAAGCGACTCAACCAAGTTATCAGGACTGAGGGCTAGTTCCTCTGGATCAAACAACCGTCGCGTGTACTGGCCCGGTGCAGATTCATCAAGAGACTTTGCAATCTGCTCAAACTTTTCTTTGGTAATGACGTTGTCTTGGGGCAACATCCTAAGCACGGACTCATAGCCCGGCAGGACAGCAACATCTTCACGAAGAACAGAGCCGTCGTGACGCATGGTTTGTACGGCTACGCGAACACCTTGAGACGGATCGCGGGGCAACTTGTACCCCGGTCGCATCTTGTATCCCCGAGCAACAAAACTTTGTGGCCCACGCCCGAACTGGATGTCGGTGCCCGATGGCTCACCTCCAATCGCTTCAAGTCCGAGAGAGATTGGGTTGAATGTGCTTGTGCCTACGCGCTGGATGCCGCCCTCTTGGAAGGCAACACGAAAGTCGCGGGCTGCAGCGTCGGCGGCTAGTTTCTGCTGCGCACTTTGCAGCGTCTCGTCAAAGTCTTTTGGTACCTGCCTTGCAACATCAAGGGCAGCCCGAGACTGCTCGTTGAGTTCTTGGTCTACTTTGAAGTTTGCTAAGTCCGGGACTTTCGGCCCCTCCGGGGCGCTGCCAAATCCTAAATCGTTGCTCATTATATTTCCTTATCGTGGCGAAAACGCTTGACCAGTTGTTGCGACTGCAACAGGATTGGCTTTTCCCGCAGCCAATGTTGATTCTTTTGCCTGTTGTTCCGCTTGGAATTCAGCCTCGCGGCTAACTGCACGCTGTCCAGACTGTGCGTAGATAGTAAGCAGCCGGTTGCCAATGTCTCGGATGTTAGACTTGAATGCTGCGTCCAAATCGCGCTGGTGCTGTGGGGCATTTACAAATGCTTCGTACTCTTCAGTTGTAACTATGCTTTGCTCTTGCGGGTTTGGTGGACGGAACTCTGACGGGTTGGCAGCAAGGGCTTTGTATGAAACGTCATACCCACCAGTCTCGGTAATATCTTTTCCGGCTTCGAGTTCACGGCCCATCATGGTCAGCGGCAACTCCATTGCGGCGCTGCCCTGACCAACGGTTGGCGTGCGTGGATTCACGCGACGCTCAACTCTTCCAGAACCTTGCGCGGTTTGCGGAGTGCTGGCCTGCGTCAAAGGTGGCGGCTTTTCACCGTGTGTTCTCTCGTACAAGATTGCACTGCGCGCCTCTGGTGGGTACATTTGCAACTCACGCAAAGTGATTGGGTTAGGCGCGCCGGGGTTCATAATTCGACCTTGCTCCAACTCGCGATTGATGCTGTTGCTCAATCGCTCCATCTCCGCCTCAACAGCGACCAGAGCCATCTGCTGCGGAGCAGTGCGTTCGTCAAACATATCTATTGCTTCGAGCCGTGTGATCACTGTGCCATCTGGCTTTTTCATGCCGACCACTGATTCAATAAACGTGTCAGCCTGCGACAAGTGTTGCACTAACAGTTCGCGCCGGGCGTGGTTGCGGTCGTATGCCAGTTGCATAGGCAGCACGGCATCCTGTGTGGCAGACTGAATGTGGTGCTCGGTCATGCGGGCACGCGCAAAGTTTTCGTAACTCATCATCACTGGCCTGTTAGGGCCATTGGGGTACAAGCCCTGTGCAGCGTTTTCATCAAAGGTTTTTATCAACGCAGCGGTTTGTTGTTGATATGCGGCAAACTGCTGCTGGAGCATGCTGCCACCCTGCGCTGTGGCTGGATTGGATGCCTCTCTGTTTTGCCTGTTTGTTTGCACAGTCTGCTGGTGGCCCACATCTAGGGCTTGAAACTTTTCCTCCAGTTTCTGTGCAAATACACCAGTATCCAAAACCAGTTTGTTCTGGGCTTCTTGCAAACGCTGTACTGCTTCGGCTTGGGTAGCAACTGCCTGCGCACTCTGCATACGCTCCTGCAAGTCTCGCGCTTGCCCTTGCAGTCCGAGCAGCGCTTCAGTACGCATGTCCTCGTCTAGTGATGTATCGGTGTTGACAGCGTCCATTTCACGCTGCAACTTCTGCACATCGCCAAGCATCGCAGTGTCGCCAGTAGATCCTGCGTACCGTTGCACGGCGCTGATAATCGACGGCATGCTTTGGATGACAGTCTTTTGGCCTGCGGTCGGGCCAGTGCTGGTTTCTGGCACAACAAATCGGTTTTGCTCTGCGCTAAACTCTACGTCAGTTAGGCCGTCAATTTCTGAGTCATAGCGTGCAAACTTGCCACCGCCCATATTGATGATCTGGTCATCCTTAAGGCCCGACGTATCTACCTCACCGCCATCGGTGTACTTGGCATCGACGGGCTTGTTGAGATCGGGAGCATCTGGAACAGTGAACTCATCCTGCTGTGCAACGGTTCGGAATGCGCCTGACCTTCCACGCTTGCGCTCACGTGCCTCACGGGCTGCTTTACGTGCAGCATCGCGTGCAGACCTGTTTGCTGCAGCGGCTTGGTCGCGTATATTTTGATCATAGTCACTGCTATCAAGTCCGGCTTTTCCGTCGAGATTTCGGTTGACCTCTCTCATGCCCCTCACATCGATGCGCGTTCTAAGTTGTTCCTGAGTTAACTTAGCCATGATTACCTCTTAGCAGAGTTTGCGATTGACGAAGCAGGCTGCAGCACTGTACCACCAGCCTTGGTCAAGGCCGTGAAACTCGTCAAGTTTCCTGCAGCAGTTTTGTCAATGACCCCACCAAACAATTTGACGTTGCCGAGTGCTAAGAACTCTCCAGATGTTTTAGCCCGCACCTTACTAAAATCAGCCAGACCGTTGTACACAGCCAGTCTGGTGCTGTCGCCTGCAAGATCCGCGTCGCTTTCGTGTCGGTAGGTTCCACCGACAACAGTGATTGCAGCAGGGGCAACACCGAGTGAGGCTGCATTTGTAGCAATCTGCCCAGAGTCTTTGGTGACAAACGTGCCGCCTGAAATCATAAGGCTAGACTTAGCAGCCTTGGTTACAGCACTGCATTCGACCAGCCCGCTGTCCATTCGGATATCACCAGTGTTGGTAGCGGTGCTTGGAATTACCACCTTGCACGCAGGCGACACGTTGCTCACCGTCAAAGCATTGCCATTGGTCGTACTGTCTACGCTATCCACCGTAATGTTGCCGGATACCGAGCCGCCGACAAGGTTGGTTTCCGAAATCTCACCAGCAATCTTGAGCGTGGCACGGTTGCTGGACACGTTGACGATGGGGAAATCGCCAGAGAAGTTGTACATAAAGCCAGACCCTGCAAGGTTCAGGGTCTGCTCTGCATCTGCATGAGACGCATCAGTCTGGATTCGCAGCGCTGCATTGCGCGTGCCAATGTTTCCGGTAAATCCTTCGGACACCGACATTTGGTACAGCACGACGGCTGACTGGTCGAGGCCGTACAGCACATCGAAAGACCCATCGGTAAAAGCAACCAAGTCATCACTGGCAGGCTTGGTGCTGCCGCTCCAGTTGGCTGCAGTGTTCCAATCGTTTGGTCCTGCGTTTGCTGTTGGGTCCGCAACGGTGTACGCAGTTGAACCGTCATCTGTTACAGCCAGAGTAAACGGTCTGCCCGCCAAGGCTGCAGTGACTGTCACCGTGTCGGTGGCGACTGTAAACGTAACCTGCTGGAACAACGACTGGCTGCTGCTTGCACAGGCTGCCTGCACTGCCGCCGCAGTTGTGTTGTTGTTTGTGTCCGCAACAGTATGGGTCACAGCCTGCGTGCTGCCGTCTTCAGCAGTCATGGTGATAGTTACCACATCACTCGCCGCTGATGTAGTGAACCGAATAGTCTTGACTTGGGCTACCGCTGTGGCCCCACCGTTCCATCGTCTGTAGTTTGGCATTACTGGAGATACACCGAGATATTTGCAGATGGGTCAGCACTTGCATCTGCGGTAGTAGTGAGAAGACGCACCGAGTGCACGCCCTGAATGTCAACATTGAACACTCCAGTGGTGCTGCCACTTAGAGTCTTGGCGCTGTTGGTAAAGTTCTCGCCGTCCGCAGAGAACTGGACCGTGGCCACACCGGAACCAAGGGTGTACGAGTTGTCGGGGTCTGGGAAAATACTGGCACCCATGTAGCGGTACGATGCCACCTTTGCCACAGAGGAGGCACCGGCAGGATCAGCCAAGTTAATTCTCAGACTTGTCTTTATTCCCATACTTGAAAACCTTGTTTAATTTCTCCTGCCGCTTTTTACAGCCGCAGTCTTTCTTCTTATATCTTCGGAGTGGGGTCTGGTTGATTAGGGCAGCAATCGAGTCCCCTAGGCCCCTAGACTTGTTTCTGCCAGCCTCCATACAGGCGCTGCACTGGTCTGAAGTAGGCTTATCGTGCCACCCAAGAAGGCACTTTCCGTCGTTGTAAAACTTGCAGTCGCTCACTGTATGCTCACTGGTTGTAGGATTGTCAATCCGTTTCCTGATTTAATTAAGAACTCTTCGCCATCATCGGTGCCCGTCGCTTCATCTCGGAAATCGCTGGCTAGTTCGCTTATCCCCACGCCCATGAAGTAGACGCCCAGCCCGTCAATCGGGTTCGGGAAGTCTCGTCCACCCTGTGTTTTGACATAGCCATCTGCAGGCGGGAACGCACCGAACAATGAACACAAACCTGCAGAGATATTCATCCTACCGTTGTGAGGATGCACAGCAAGTAGACGCGCTTTCTGACCAAATCCAGTTGTGCCATTTTGCAAAAATATGTTGTCTTCTGGACACGATTCAACCGGATCAAAAAAGGGTTCCTCACAAGGCAGGAATGCGCCAAGGTTTTGATATATCAGCCCTTGAAAAACACCTTGATCATCTGGCACTTCACCCTGAAAAAAGGAAAAGAAATAAGGCGGGCTTGGCTCATCGAATGTGCCGTCACACTGCTCCTCCAAACTGATCACTTCTGTGGAAACCATGACAAGATCCAAAACGTGCAGAGGGTGTATGTAAGTTTCGCCAGTCCCGTAAATACCTTCTAGAGTACTCGGCCCGTAAAACATACCCCCAAATGCACCTAATTGAACAGGGGCTGAAACCTCTCCTGACTCTTGCTCTCCTATGCATTCTAACTTTTGCACTACGTCAGGGTCATCTTCGTAAATAATTCGATCCATTTCTACGGGCAGACCCTTGCTGGTAACAGTAGGAAGATCATTTGCCATAGCAAACGTAGGACGGTAGTAAGTCGAGTAGGCGTAGTTGGTTGGCCCTGCAGTGGAACTCGGCCCCGGGTCAGGGTTCATAGTAACAGTAAACCCAGCGTTATTGACATCGGTGCCTGCCTCGGTAAACAACGCAGTGCCAAGATGTGTGATGCGCAAAAACTTGCGGCCTTGGAAATTTTCAAATTCTTCGGTGAAAGAAAATAGCGGAGGCGGTGCTCTATCTAGTGGCGTATTTGGTGGTGAAACAACTTTAAATCTTCCATTTGGCGCAGGCGGCGCAAATATTGGTGGGTCTAAATTTTGCGGACTTGATGCGTCGCCCAAGAAATCGCTGCTGTCATCTAATACCCACAGTTGAACTCCATCGTGCCAGTAGGCTTCGTTGCCGTTTGGAAAAAAACCCTGATCAATAAATCCTTGTATTTTTGCTTCACTCAGATAGGTCATAAACTGCGCATCGTCTTGCAATGCAGGAAACCCCTCATTGCTAAAAGCGTCAGCGCAATACACTGGTTTGCATGTGTACCAGCCAGCCGGGTTTGTTTCGCAGCAACAGACTCGTTTGAGCAGGGCGGACACTAGTCACACTCCACAGACAAATCGGGCTTCGCATACACCACGCAATAAACTTCGCCCTCAGGAAAATCAGCATCTACTTTTTTTGCGAACGCAGGAGCCGCAACAAAAGGGGGAAAGAACGTAACCATTACACCGCTTTCAAAAAAATCTAGTACGGCTATATCTGCACCCGGCACGCTGCCTACTGCTACGCCGTGCAGTGCTTGTCCCGGTGGTGGTGCAACAACCCCGTTGATAACGTTGGGGATGCCAGATATAGAAGTTGGCAAAGACTCCATCCACTCTTGCACCTCGCCAGTATAGTTATTGATAGCAAAGTCACCGTCGAACACAACGTCAACGCTGCTATTATCTCCGCCAACTACCTTTGCAGGCAGCATGACAGGCGATTGGCCAGAAACTTTTTCTGCTGCACCCATGCGGTCAGTCAGTTGACCAAGGTCTGCTGACACAATATCGAGGGCATTGGTCAACTCCTGAACCTTGCGCTCAAGAGCCTCTATGTATCCGTTAAAATCTCTAGACAACGGATGTGGGGCTGGCATCAGAGGCTCCAGTTTGCAGGCTTGTACTCGGGCGCTATATCAATAACGTGTTCCTCTTCCTCTTGTTTGAACCCCTGCACCGGAAACGAGTTGAAGTCGTACACCAGTGACATCTTGTACTCGTATCGAATCTGGGCTTCATTGCCGGGCACATCAATGGCCAAACTAGTAGTAGCAGTAGATTGCAGCCCCTCCAGCAGCAAAGTGCCGGGTGCACAGGTGAACCCTGCAATATCGACTGAGTTCGACGAGACAGTTCGAATAAACTCACCAAATATGCGCATTGGGTTTGCCCCGACGCTCACCCTGTCCAGCGTGATGCGAATCGCAGATCGCGGGTGTGATCGGGTTCTAAGTTCTGTTACTTCTTCTGCAGTGAACTTCTTGCTCACTGGAGACCCGTCAATCATCGCACCGAATGGCAGGCCAAACCTAAAAGTGCCCGGCCCGGAATCCCCTTCATCCTTGGCTTTGGTATAGATCGGGGTCGGCAGCGTAATTGTAGAAAACGTTGCCAGTTGCCTGCTCGTAAATACCGGCCTGCCGCTGTAGTCAATCTGCAACTCGACAAGATTGCGTGCAATCTGGCGGCCATTAACCCGAGACACCGGCAGCCCATTGTGCCCGGGCGAATAGTACCTTCCCGCGTCTTCTTCAAAATACTTGTTGACTGCGTCGCGGATAAGTTGAGGGCCATCGGTGTCACCCTCAGGATTCTGCACAATAACCATAGCCCGTACGCGCATCTGGTCATTCAAACCATCTGCGCTGTACACGCCCTGCGTGCCTTCGTAAATGTTGTTCTTGACACGCAGGTTCATGCGCCCAGTTCCTCAGCAATGCGTCGCGGCAGGCTTTCAAGCAACTCAATAACCCTGCCTAAATCACCGTCAGACCTACCCTGAGCGGCATTTTGAAACAGTTCTGGAGCCTGCGCTTGCGTGATGACATCGCTGCCAACACGCTCACGCGCCTCTTTCGCCAATGACTCCAAACTCGGCATCTCAACCTCACGGCCTTCGAGCAACTTCATCTGCTCGACAACTTCTGGGTTGTCCATAGGGTTAGCCATTATGTGGTTTGTGCTCCAATAAAGTCATCAGCCGCTGCACACATCATTTTACCTGCCAAGGCAATTCCGACAACTGGCTGCTTTGGATCGTGCTGAATTTGCATCTGTTGGATAATGCACGGCATGGCTTGGAAGGACTGACTATTGCCAGAAGCAGCAGCCGTTCCGGAGAACACAAAGTCAATCTTGATATCATTAGTAACAGTGCCAGCATCCGTGCCTTCTACCCGTTGTTTGACTAACTTCTGGATGCCCGGTGCTTTTGTTGCAACCATTACGCCAGTCAACTGGAAGTCACAGAGAACCTTGTCCCCGTGGTCAAACGTGGTGCGCGTGTCCCCTGACCCAGTAGTCTCTACAACAGCAACGCTGAAGTTGAAAGTTGCACTGGTGGTCTTGATAAGAAAGACATCATCAGCGTCGCCCTGCTGTGTCGCATCAGACGTAATGATAGCGCCAGTAATGCTACCGTTGTTAGCATTACCAAGCGCAGTTCCCGGACGGGCTGCAGCAGCATTAGCCATTGGTTACTCCTATCAGGTGGCGTCTACGGCAACCCAAGAGTTGGAAGAAGAATCGGCCTTGAGGTACAAACGAGCGTCGGCGCTTGTGCCTCCCGTGTACAACCAGATCCAACCTTCGTCGCCAGTAGAGGGGGTAGCAGAATTGACTACAAACAAAGGCTGGCCCTTGAGGTCGCCATCGTTTGGAACGTATCCACCAAAGGTTTCAGCCAGTTGCTGAATAATGTTGTGACCAGACATTAGTATTGAACTCCATTAACAGTGACAGTATTGTCGTGCAAGTACCGACTCAACCGCGAGTCAGTAAACCCAGTGATTGTGCCGAACTCAGATGGATCAGCGTTGTAGCCAAGCGTTTCCGAACGGATGGCCTGTCGATCCAACTCGATGCTAGCGGCCAAGCGGCGACGATATGTGGCCACGTAACCGTGCGGTGAGTTGGGCAAAAAGAACTGCTCTGCCACTGCAAGGCAGGAAGCAATAATTGTTTCGCCGTGCAGCGGGCCGCCCAGTGGCTTGCCAGAACTGCTGTACTGCGGCTCGTTGATCATTTTGTACTTTAGGACATATGCCGCATCTGGGATTGGGAAGAATGCAATCCGGTGCGTGGTGCCTGCAGTAGCGCTATCAGCGTTCATTGAGTAAACGGCAGCCACACGCGGCTTATCGTCACGATCCTCCAAGTATTGCATCATGTCCCGCAACTTGGATTCACTGGTAATCTCGATGGTCTGATCTGCAATGTTGGGATCAGTGCCGTAGAACGTGTCGTAGGTCAGCGGCCCTTCGATGCCTGCAAAGTCTGCAGGTAGGGCGTAGGTGCCGTTGTAGTGCACAGTGACTGTAGCCGCCCCATTCCCGACTGCAGCGTCAATAGTACTTGAAGTCATTGCAGTGACCAGATACTTGACGCCAGACACCGTAATGTGGGAAACCTCAAGGTAGTCACTTGTCAGAAATGTGCCAGATGTGCGAGTAAACACGCCGCTAGAAAAAGTGCCTGCGGCTTCTTCGCTGGCGGCATGAGTGTTTAGGGTTTCGATGCTGCGCAAGAAAGACCATCGGTGCCCTACGCGCTCGCCCTGCAGTGGCTCTGGCGTGTAGAACTGCCGCAGCCCACGCTTGACGCAGGCTGTGATGTCAGCGTTAGTCGTGCTGCGTTCGTACCCGAGCGCCCGCGCGACTTCCGCCTCAATGTCATCAATGGTTACTTCTAGGCTCATGGTGCGATGTAAACGTAAACGTCAGCGGTTCCGCCGCTACCAATGGCACTGGCGAAAGTCACAGTAATTGTGCCTGCAACAGCGGTGCCACCCATGTCGGTTTGCACATATTGCTGCTCTGTAGTTGTGGCGCTGTGGTCTGCGTTGCCAAGAATGTCCATGCCATTGGAGTCAACCAAGGTTTGAATAGCCCGACCAGTGCCACTGTTGTTGTCGACAACTACAGCAATGACTGCGCCAAAATGCTCGCCATCGGTCGTGGCTGTGGTGCCGCTGGCGGCTACGGTAAGTTTTGCTGCGTAAACTTCTGAACTCATGTCACTTTACCCAAGCCCCAAGGCTTTCCCTTTTTGTATTTGTGTGTCGCTGGAAGACTGGCAACCGTGCCAAATCTGTCTGCTAGATACCCTTCGATAGCAAGAATTTCCCCGTCGCTGATTGAGCCGCCGCCCAAAATAATTTCGCCAATCTTGCCGTCAAAGGTTGCAAGGTTTCCATTCGGACCCTGACCTGCAACATGGAAAGAGTTGGCGTTGCTAATTTCATTTAGGTTGGTCCTACTGCCATCTTGCGTGCCATCAAGGCGAACAATACTTGTGCCGCTAGAACGATACCCCGCAATAATGTGAGTGGCTCCAATTGTAACCGAAGTCGTTCCGGTGACAACTCCTCCACTAACACTGCCTATGTATTGTTGAACCTTATTGCCGCTTGTTATGCGAAGCAGGTATTCATCAGCACCAGTATGCTTTGCCAGCAGGGCCATGTGGTTGGGAACCGAGTTGGGCTGCACAACAATAAAAGTGTAGAAGTCGCCATCGTCAACGTCCATAGCATCAATGTCGCCGTAATCCATGTGGTCGGCCTCGGATCTGGTAAATTCAAGAACATCCAAGCCATTTATGGTTGCAGCGGCAGGTTGATCTCCACTGGCGAGTTGCACAAGATTATTGCCGTTGCCAGAAGAGTCCAACCAACTGAGCACCTGAACACTAGTGCCGCCCTGTTGCCAAGCCGTAAGCGGGGCAACCAGATCGCTAGGCGACCATGCCTTGGCGTAACTACATGGGAGACAAGAAACTGCGACCATTACTTGCGAACCTTGCTCATCACCCAGTCATAGAGCGGGCGACCAGTCACTCCGCCGAGGACGTAGAAGAAGAA
>CETF01007650.1_pt1 | contig 11849 bp, 13 predicted proteins | sample 326991 | NCBI WGS metagenome assembly CETF01 (sample SAMEA2622331, study PRJEB7988) | marine metagenome | biome: marine biome (ENVO:00000447); feature: surface water layer (ENVO:00002042); material: "saline water (ENVO:00002010), including plankton (ENVO:xxxxxxxx)" | depth 5 m | reverse complement strand
GTCGGATTTTGCCAAAAGAAAAGGGCCGGGATCAGTGACAGGGGCGTCATGATCATGCCCATCCATGTCACGATGGCGTTGGCACTTTCACTGCGCGAGAGCATCTTGACCGTTGTTACGGCAAAGGCAGTAAACAGGGTCGCCAGAAGGGCAAGGATCGCACCGGTTTCAAGCGTTTGTCCGATCGGACGCACAATGATCATTGCGCCAATAAAGCCGAGTGCCACAGCCGTCCAGCGGCGCGCCCTGACGGTTTCATGAAGGATCAGGGCAGCAAGGATGGTGGTCAGGATCGGGACCGTGAAATTGATTGCAATCACCTGTGCCGCCGGGGCAATGGCAAGTGCCGAAAACAGGCATAGCATTCCGGCCAGTCCGATGACCGCCCTGATGAAATGCAATTTCAGTTTCAGCGTACGCAGACCAACCAACCGGTCGCGCAGCATCCAGGGGATCATTGGGATCAACCCGAACAGATTACGGAAAAAAGCTGCTTCGAAGGGATGAACTTCGCGTGTGATGTAGCGGATAAGCACCGCCATCGCCGCAAAAAGGATTGCAGCACCGGTCATTAAAAGGGCGCCGCGAAGCGCATCGTCATCCCGAGAAACACGAAAAAGATGCATGATCATCAACGAATAAGACTGATTTTATAAAAAATCCAGTCTTGATCAGCGAAATAGTCCTACCATTTGTTGATGGCGACCCGAAAGTTTCATGCCTACACAGTTTTCGTGTAAGATCGTCTGATATTGATAAAAATTCTTCAGGGGGATGTTTTATGGATGCCATTGATCGCAAGTTGATCGACATTTTGCAGGATGACGCGTCTTTGTCTTATTCGGCGCTGGGGACGAAGGTCGGCCTTTCTGTTTCGGCGGTGAATGACCGTGTGCGCAAATTGCGCGAACAGGGGGTTATCAAGGCTTACCGCGTCGAAGTTGACGGCAATGCGATTGGTCGCGCACTTACCGCAATGGTCTGGTTGCGCACCGACCCGGCCAAGGGAAACAAGAAACTGGTCAAGTCGCTGATCAAGGCAGACGAGGTTCTTGAATGTCATCACATGACCGGCCGATTTGATTTTCTGTTGAAATTGCGCCTGCGCGATACTTCTCATCTTGAAAGCTTTGTGACGGATACGATCAAGGAAGTCCCCGGCGTGGTCGAGGTTATTCCGGAAATTGCCCTGTCTACAGCCAAAGAAACCGGCTTTGTTCCGGCAATGCTTGATGGCGATAAATGATTGGCTGTGCTGAATTATAACCGGTGGAGAGAATTGATTTCATTTGCCTGATATTTGACCAAATATCGGGTAATCCTGCCGCAAGAATGCCGCCTTTGCGCGCTTTAAGCACATCATTGCAAGATGAGTTGCCGTAACGCATTTCAAACTTTCCTGTCTTGGAAAACATTTGACAGGAACCTGACGGGTTTTTCGACCTGTCTCACGATAATGACAAACAGGATGGAGACGCGAGTATGATCGAATCGATGAATCTGGTGATCCTGATTGCATCGGTTCTGGTCGTTGTTGCGGTCTTTACCAGTCTGATCAGTTTCCGGGTTGGTGCACCCTTGTTGCTTGTTTTCCTGTTTGTCGGCCTTGGTGCTGGCGAGGACGGGATTGGCGGCATCAATTTCGATAATGCGCCGCTGGCTTATTTTATCGGGTCCATTGCGCTTGCGATGATCCTGTTTGATAGCGGATTTGAAACCCAGCTTCGAACCTTGAAGATTGCAGCCGCACCCTCGCTCGTACTGGCGACGGTCGGGGTCATGTTGACCGCGTTTGTCGTTGGCGGGGTCACCTGGCTTGTGCTTGATGTGCCATGGCTGGTGGCCTTGTTGTTCGGGGCGATTGTCAGTTCGACGGATGCGGCGGCGGTGTTTTTCCTTTTGCGGGTGGGCGGGATAAATTTGCGCGACCGTACGCGCAGCACACTTGAAGTCGAGTCCGGTTCGAACGATCCCATGGCGGTGTTTCTGACCATTTCGCTGGTCGAACTGATCATGCAGGGCGGCGGGGATAATCTGGCGCTGGAACTGCTTGAACGGTTTGTTCTGCAAATCGGACTTGGGGCTGTTTTGGGTCTTCTGGGTGGCATGGCCATCGTCCAGATGATCAACCGGGTCAAGCTTGAACCCGCACTTGTTCCGATTGTAACGCTTGCCTGCGCGCTTAGCCTTTTTGGCGCAACCAGTATCGTTGGTGGCAGCGGCTTTTTGGCAGTTTATGTCGCCGGTCTTTATGCTGGCAACAGTCAGATGCGCATGAGTGTCGGGGTGCGCCGGTTCCAGCACGTAACCACCTGGCTGGCGCAGATCGTGATGTTTGTCACCATGGGGTTGCTTGCAACACCGTCACAGTTTGGTGATGTGATCATTCCCGGGGTTATTCTGGCGCTTGTACTGGTGTTTGTCGCCCGCCCGGTTGCGGTATGGCTTTGCCTGATGTTCTTCAACTTCTCACGCAATGATACCGCTTTTATTTCATGGGTTGGTTTGCGCGGGGCGGTTTCCATCCTGCTTGCGATCGTGCCGATGGTGGAAGGTGTTGAATATGGCCAGCTTCTTTTCAACACGGCCTTTATTGTTGTGATCACGTCGCTGCTGTTGCAGGGGTGGACAATCCGGCTGATGGCGCGCTGGCTGGGCATTATGATTCCGCCGCGACACGGGCCGGTCGATCGTATCGACCTTGAACTGCCGGGCAACGCCAATCAGGAAATTGTCGTTTATCGCGTTCACAGCGAAAGTGCGGTGGCAACCGGGCAACGCATTCCGCGCTGGGCACGGCCGAGCCTGATTTTGCGCGATGGCAAATCGTTACGCCCGCACAGTGCCGGGCGCATCGAAGGCGGTGATCAGGTTTATATCATTACCCCACCGCGCCATGTCGAACTGCTTGATCAATTGTTCGCCGGTCCGGCCGAGGGGGCAAATGACGTCGACCTGTTTGGTGATTTCAGTTTCCCACCCGATACCCGTATTGCCGATCTTGGCCGTTTGTATGGCTTTGTGGTTGGGGACGCGGACGAAGAGGCGACCGTTGCCGAAATCCTTGAACGCAACCTTTCGGGCGATATCGAACCTGGGGACCGGGTTGCCTATGGCATGGTTGAACTGATTGTTCGTCGGATCGATGATACGCACGAGATTGTCGAAGTTGGCATGGCGGTCGAACAGAAACCGGTCAAGCCCAAACGCCATCTGCCGATGTTCCATTCGCGCACAGAATTGCTGGCAATCTGGAAGGAATGGCAGCGTCGTCGCCTGCGCGAAAAAATGCGCAAGAAGCGTGGTGATGATGTTCTTGATACCGATGACGCCAAAGAACCCGGAGATGACATGTCGATTGTCGACGATGCCGCCAATGATGGCGAAAATGATGATATCGGGCCGGTGCGGGCAGAATCGGGAAAAAGCGATAAATCTTAGGGATGGGACGGAAAGTCCATTAGTATGTCTAATGGATAGATGAGTTTTGCTGGTTTGTCTGTTTGGCAAAAACTGCCCTAAATACCAACGATTGATTTCGTTGGAGTGCCGTCATGGGCCCGCTTGGATTATATAGTGTTGTCGTTCTGATCTGGGGAAGCACCTGGATCGCAATCCAGTATCAGCTTTCGGTCGGGCCGGAACTGGCTGTTGCCTATCGTTTTGTCCTGGCGGCAGTAATTTTGATGGCATGGTGTGTTATCCGCCGTTTGCCTATGCGCTATTCCCTGCGTGATCATGTGTTTATGGCGGCCCTTGGCATATGCCTGTTTTCGCTGAATTACGTACTGATTTACATCGCAAGTGCGCATTTGACGTCGGGTCTTCTGGCGGTAGTGTTTTCGACCATCGTGATCATGAACATGATTAATGGTGCGATCTTTTTCAAGCGACGCCCGGAAACCCGGACATTGATCGGGGCGGCAATCGGGCTTGGCGGGATTTCGCTGGTGTTTGCGCGCGATCTTGCAACGTTTGATCTGGCAGCAGGTGGTAGCGTTGGGTTGCTGGTTTCGCTTGCGGGCAGCTATATCGCGTCGCTTGGAAATATGGCATCGGCGCGCAATCAGGCGCGCGGCATTCCGGTCCTTCAGGCGAATGCTTATGGCATGATGTATGGCTCGATCCTGTTGATCGGATACATCCTTGTTACCGGTATTCCGTTTACCTTTGACACCAGTCCGTCCTTTGTCGCTGCGCTGATTTACCTTTCCCTGTTTGGCTCGGTTCTGGCGTTTGGCTCCTATCTGACACTTCTGGGCAAGATCGGCCCGGATCGCGCGGCATACAGTTCCGTCATGTTTCCGGTAGTAGCGCTATTACTGTCGACCTGGTTTGAAGGATTTGTCTGGGACAGCAATATCGTTCTAGGCGTTGGCCTGACTTTGCTGGGTAATATCGTGATCCTGACCAAACGGATGCCCAAACCGCCCGTCCTTGCCATGAACACAACAGCAGATGCGACAGGTGGTGCTAACCAGACGACAAGCCCCTGTGACGCAAAGGCCGGATAAAGCTTTTGAAGTGACGGGGGGAGGCGGAATCAAGATGGATGAAATATTATGAACGGAGTTGCCTACTTTCAACGCATGGCCAATTATAATGCGTGGGCGAACCAGCATATTCTGGACGCATGTGCGGGTCTTGAAGCGGGCGAACTTACCGCCCCGCGGGCTGCTTTTTTCCCGTCGATCATCAAGACACTGAACCATCTTTTGGTGGCGGATCGTCTGTGGTTGGGGCGTCTGGTCGGGGTGCCTGAACGTCTGGCGCTTGATGCCGTGCTGTACGCCGGATTTTCAGAATTCCGAACCGCGCGTAAGGCACAGGATGCCAAAATCATCGCCTTTACCGAACAACTTGACGCGGACACATTGGCAAGTGTCGGTCACCAGATTTCCTGCGAAAATATTATTAAGCTATTTCAATCAGGTAATCGTCCAGAATTGATGCGAAAATCGCCGCAGTGACTAAGAATAGATCAAGGTTGTTGCGAAACAGCATTGCGAATATTTTATGCAATCTAGAAATGTATCTAATATTATCACTCATGATCGAAAGTCATAAATGATACTATTCTGGAAGACCTTGAAAGGATGCATGTAGGCTTAGCTCTCCGCCCATTCTTTACTGAACCTTCATGCCAAGCCAAATGGCATAATTGGCAATGGCATCCACAGTTTGGTTATTCGGCAGATTTGCATTCTGCGCCGGATCTTGAGCATTTATGCCGTAGTTCGCCAGTTGACTTTCAACGGCATCAGCAGCAGCATCACCGACGACAGCCGGATTTACCCCAATTAATATCATGGAGGTAATCGTCGCTCGAAGTGCGGTGAATGAAATTCCGTTATATGCTGGAATGCTTGGTGGGTCGTCGGCTATCCCAATCCCTGCAGCTTGGCGGGTTTGCAAAGGATGCACCCAATCGCGCAAAACATTAAGGCCCTGTGATGCCCATTGACTGATTGTCTGAAGAAGATTCACGATGGCTTCGTTGTCAGGATCATTTCGGGGTTTGTTGAGATACAGCAATACCGTGTCAGGCTTTCGCGTAATGTCCGGCCCTGCGACCTTGAACGATGTCAATTCAGGTACATTCTGCTTTACCAGCAGCAACCAGTCTTCAATGGCCCCAACCGTCCGGCAGGGATGCACATTGACAGCTATCCTGATCATATCTTGAGGCTGTCCGGACGGATAATTAAAATGAAAGAAGCAATTGCACAACCTAGCGCTGGGCAGTGACATGAAGAGGCTCTCGTAGTGCTGTCGTTGCGGCCCTTGCGGTGTCAGAAACTCACGGTCCTGAATGCAAACGCCCCAAGCCTGATTTTGATTCAGAAATGCCTGCTGTGCCCCGGCAAAACCTGCGAGAAGATGAATTTTGTCGGTAAAGTCGATCGGGTCCCGGGGATCGTAGGGAATGTTCCCCGGATGATCGAACGGGGAATTAAATGACTGGTAGAGTCTATTGCATAGTCGCTTACAACAGATTCTATCGCCCATGCTGACTGCTTGTCGTTCTTGCAACGACATTCCATCCCACACAATAGATATACGGCCTTTCATATTTTGAAGCGTTGTCATTGGCCGCTCCTCCCGATTGATATAGGTCCAGGAGGCATCGAATCAGCAATGAAGACCATTCCGCCAAGACGGGAGAGCAATTGCCTCAAATCTTCGAGAAGCAGTTTTCCGGTCTGAATCTCCTGTTTAAGCAAATCATCGGGAACGGTTTTTGAACGATTTAACGGCCCCATCTTGATCATGTTGAAATCGGTCAAGATCAGACCTTCAAGCGGATCAATATAGACTGCCTTCATCGTAAGTTGGAGCTGATGAGCTGCATCTTCACTGCTTGGTAGGCCAAGCAGATCGCTTAGCTGCTGAAGAAGACGATTGAGAGTCGAGATTGCTGTTTGTGCTTGCAGATTGAGCGTCGGGCGTCGTTCGATAACGGACAATAGCTGCTGTGCATTTATCCCGGCCGACCTGATGATTTCCGAAGTTTCCGCCATACCATGCTCCCGAATTGAATGTCGAGTTTATGACGGAGAAAGAAGAGATCCTGTGAAGTCAGAATGCTTCAGTCACGATCAAGGATCGTGATAGCAAATGTTAATTTTTGCAAAACCCAAGTGGAGCAGGTCAAGATTGAATGAATACTCATCAAAGCCAGCAGCAAAGCTCTTTATTTGTAAAACTTGGCTTTGCCATTCGTTGTTATCTATTTGTGAATATTCAGAATAATGCTGTAAGCCAGCATCCCCAATGAAGTAACCATAGAAAGGCAGGCTGCGCTGACCAGAGACCAAATGATAATGAAAGTTGTGTCAGAACATCCCATAGTCATACAGCCCAATCACAATACTTTTTGGATAAAGTCACGTTTCGCGCGGCAGTGACGCCGGGAAGTTCTGCACATACCTGTCTGATTACAGCCTCAAGCGTCAAAGGTCGGTGTTCGTTCAAGCCAACCTCAATCGATTCAATAAACTTCAATTTAAGCATCTCAAGTGTTTCGAGGACCACCTCGGTGCAGGCAAGCATTAGCGGACTAATCCGTTGCTCAGGAGGAGTTCGTAACTCGGTTTGGTGATGAGAATAATCATCAACATCGGCACGCAAACGGCTGTCAATTAAAATGGCTTTGAAAAAGGTTGAGCCCACTTCATCAATATTGGTGTCGGACGGCATTTGCATAATGGTACTTAGCTCATACAGCGAGCCGCCATGCAACTTCACCAAAGCCTTTACCGGCGTACCTGTTGCCTTGATCTTATCAAATATCCGCATCCGAAGAGAATCCCAGTCACGGGTCAGCACAATCGCTGCATCAGCCGCATATATCGTGTTTGAATAGTGCTCAGTATTCTCCAACCGTCGCGAGACATCTATCACCAGGCAATCGAGATCAAGAACGCCGCGACCCGCATCTGACAAAAGTACGTTCAACTCTGACAGATAGTTCTCCTGTTTAGAAGATCGGCCACCAGATGGTTTGCGAAACAACGAGCTGCGAAGGCTCCATCGCACGTCAATTGGATCCCTGCCCGCATGATAGCAATCAGCTCTAAGTCCGAACTCGCAAAGCAAATGAGCCAGCGTTACAGCAAAAGGGCTGACACCAACGCCACCATCAGTGCCGCACACCATGATCACTTTAGTTTTAGAAGGCTTTTGGGCGGAAGGGAGTGTATCCAACACATGTTGTTTGAGGAGAAGTTTAAGCTGCGAAGGGACAGGTGTTGCGCCAGACAACCAACGATGTGTTGTGGACCGGTCGTGCGTCCCCTCCAACTGAAGAAGTCGTGTCAGGTCGCTAGGCTTCCAGCCCAAAAAAGAAAGTGCAGCGCGAAGAATTTCAGCGTCAGTCATAAATGATCTCCGACAAGTGATTATCTGACGACCAGGCACTGAAATGCGTCCATCCTCAACATAATCTTGCAGAGATTTTCAATCATGTTGCGATATACAACAGCCAGCAGAGTTTGTCTGGGTGTAATGAGGTTTTCCAGCAAGTTGGCGTTGCATTTTACGTCCACCAAAATCAGAGCCGACTGGCTTGTTATTTGGAAATCCCAAAAATCAGAAGTCTGGTTTAAAGACTCGCAAGCGACTGGTAATCGTATGTCATCTTGAAATGAAGCGCATCAGCAAGATGTGCCAGCGTGTCGGTAGAGGATTATCGATCCGGCCGGTTTAGATGGTGAGGAACAATGAGATCAACCCCGGCCGACGTAAGCCAGGCGCCGCAACCAAACAAGACATAAGACGTCACAACTCCAATAATTGCCGCAGTATGAAAGGCAACAGCGCAATACTGTACCCAGGATTCCTTTTTCGAAGGTGTGGCATAAATTTCCTGATAGAAATACTGGCTTACGTAAGTGAAACCGCCCGCAGCGGCTACGGCCAATGCCCCAAAGGCAAAAAGCAATATGGCATTTGCAATATGGCTGGCGGCATTAACATCGAGCTCTACAAGTTTTCCGACAAATGCAAGCATTGCGATTGCAGCTCCCCCATTGAGTAGCATCGCAGCACGCATTGCACTTTGTCCGGATGTAATAATTGCCCGAAACATTTCCACTGCAACGTTTCGGTCATGCTCTAAATCATGGGTGTAATCAGCAAGTTTAAAATCATGATCGGGTTTCTTTTGAGCGATCAGCGCTTCAAGAGCCTTTAACAGGGCTTTCGCATCTACAGATTGTCCTTTAGCAATAATACCTCGGACCTCTACACACATTTCTTCCAACTGGGAAATTATTGACATCGATCCATTCCATAATTTTCAGCTTACGGTATGAAGAAACTGAAACCCGTCATAACATACACACTTTATGACAGCTGAGTGATTGATATTAAATAATTTTTATGTGATCTCCGCCTTTTTCGCTAGCTTCCGGCCTTTGCATCAAAAGAAAAATTCCTGGGAAAAACCAATCACCGTACAACCAGGTATCCGTGAGAAGCTTCTCAGGCAAATACCATGCATAGGCATCAAGTTCGGTCATGCCTTCCACGATTCTCATGAGATCGATCAGATACTGATCGGCATTGCTCAAACAATCTCTGTGCATGGTGAAAATCACGAAACCAATACCGATCGGATCACCTAGTTCGTCGCGTGGTCGGGACGAATTGGCAGCTTTAACAGCGTCTCGCAAAAGTGAACGTAATTGGCTTGCCAGCCTTTCCGGTGGATCGGATAGCTGCAATCGCATTTGCTTAGCTTCGAGATAAAAGTCTCGTTCTTTTGACGAAATATAGAGGTCGCCGCGGCCATCCCTTTCCATATCGGGATTCAGCTGATCTTTGCGGTGCTGAAACTCCGAGAGGGAAACATACCCAGCCTGCCATGCGGCAGTCGAAAGAAGGCTACAATTGGTGATTTCCGTCCACCAGAATGCTTGGTCCTTGGTAACAATTTCACCATACTTACCGAGCACCTTCAGCCATTCTTGCAGCACACGCTCAAAGATTGGCTGAAGGTCCGGGTCGGCGACGTGACACCCCTGCTCTGCATGGTGCCACGCCGCTATTTTTCCGGGTTGTTGGGTCATTCAGAAACAGAAAATGTCACGCCACTTTCTGCAAAGCCTGGGACAAAATGCTTTTCACCCGGGCGCAGGGTGAAATCAAACTGTTCTGACTGTTTGCCGGAAGCAATCAATTGGGCTCCATCCAGCAACTTCTCGCGGATTTCGGTGGTCATGCCGCCAAGTGAAGTTTTGATGTAGATTTCGGAGCCATACTCGCTCTCAAGATAACCGGAAACGCGATACGCTTTCCCGTCCATCGGCTCAACCTGGTATTGGATCGTATTGTTCACCAACGCATGGGAGCATTCGGACTTATCGGCATTGCAGTAGGCCGCGGCACTGAAATGTCCATAACATGAAGAACTAAACGTTCCTGACCAGTCATCCCTTCGCATTCCGAAAAACATTACTGGTTCCGGGTTATACGTGAACAGATCATTGCGAGGAATCTTGCATTCGAACGCAAGTTCCATTGGTAGTGAATTCGACTGCTCTACCGGGGCAGTGGCGCAACCAACGAACGCCAAACAAGAGAACAGGGCAACTGGCAGCTTCAATTCCATTTTTGGTCCTTTACGAGGGAAGAGTCTTTGTGATGAATAGTTCCTCATAAAGTGTAGGCCAAGCGACTGTTTAAATGGGGCAAAAAGTGTCGTGGCGCGAGACACAACGAAAATTTCTTTCACCCGTGACGAATAGAAATGTTCGGTACGGACAGAAACAAGGTCGGCGATGTGCCATGTTCAGGGAATCCCCCCAATCAAAACCCTTACAGACGGCCGCAGTTATCTCCTCGTTATTTAGAAAGTGTTTGTTGGTCACCGGTATTACCCGCGGCAATTCTCTCAAAGCATTCGATAGATTTGCAGGACATCAGCCCGGTAGAATTGGACGGATAGTCGTCGAATTGCTATTGCGCCTATCATATAGATGGCCCAGGCATATCAAGCGTAGGTTTTGGTCCCTCAACATAGAGCGAGACCCCAACAGGAGTATTTAAAGAGCGCAATTGTTCCGCCAATGCTTTGCGTTGATCCGACTTTGAACGATGCAGTGTGTCCACCGGAACACCAAGCGCCTCATCGCCGAACGTACATTCGAGAGTTGTTTCCAAGAGTCCTCCGATGTCCAATCCCTTATCGTTCAACCGGCCTTCATCAAAAGCAGTAGTCAAATTGTTATCTTTTTTGAGAGTGCGAACCACATCCTTTGCAGGAATGACCATGACACCGTCATTGTGGTAGAGCCAGACACAACTATGGGCACTAACTGAGAGCATAAACTCACATTCTGACTGAAGCTTGTCGCGCTCTTTCTTCGTCATGCGACCAGGCTTTGCTGAATGCAGTTTTTTCGCTTGGACGAGTAGCCCCTTAGAGATGACATCCTCCCCATTCGAAATGATAAACCCAATATAAATGTCTGCGCCAACTCGCTTCTCAAGGGCATTCGGCCCGTGCGCAGGTATATCAAACGTGACAGCCCTAACCCGCGCGTTACCTACCTGTAAATCGTCAAACATGCGCTCAAGATCAGCGCCAAGTCGCGCAGTGATTGGCGGTTCCTGAGTGCCAGACTTGTAGAGGTCCTCAGCAAGCAAATTTGTTTGAATTACGCTTTTTGAGATTGATGAAGCAAGAGCTCTAATATCTTGTGCGGCAAGAATGGGCATTTATGTGGTTTCCTCTTTCTTGATCTCTGTGCGACATTCTTGTCGTAAATAATCACTGTCTCACCGCCAATGATTTAGAATCTTGACGCTTCTGAAGGTATTCATTTCTCATAGCTCGTTCTCGAAAATAACACTGTTGAACAATTCATTACTCACAGTTGATCGTTTCGAAGCCTAAGCTATTTGGCGTGAGAGTTCGACGGAACTGCAATGCCTGATCGCAGGTTAGCGCTTTAGAATATCGTCAAGCGTGATCGGTGGATCGGTATCTTTGGTGATGAGAGTTTGAGACCACAAGATTGATGTTTGTTTCACGCTCTGACACTTGATGCCGTCCTCACCCTCAAACCAATGAGTGACCTCGGGCATTAGCGCAAAGGGCATAGGATGTTTAGCGAATGGATTATGGAAGACCTCTATTTCTGCGCACCAAGGCTCATAGCCATGTTGCCATAGTAATCGGTATTCTTCAGAGGTAATATCCATGCAGAAGGGAATGCCTTTCAAAGCGCCTGGGGTGCGGTCAAAAAAGTTGCCCATGCGCGTGTAGCGAAATCCCTTTGGTGCCCCCATACCTGAAATTGGGACGCGATAGAGTTTCGGGACAGTACAAGCATTGGTAAAGA
>CETF01008602.1_pt1 | contig 11853 bp, 6 predicted proteins | sample 326991 | NCBI WGS metagenome assembly CETF01 (sample SAMEA2622331, study PRJEB7988) | marine metagenome | biome: marine biome (ENVO:00000447); feature: surface water layer (ENVO:00002042); material: "saline water (ENVO:00002010), including plankton (ENVO:xxxxxxxx)" | depth 5 m | reverse complement strand
CACAGTCAAACGAAATCCTAGATGACTGCGTTTTTAAAGAAGGTAATCTACCTACTGGAGAACGTGTAGTTATCAGAACAGGTCTACCAGGCGTTTACTGGAGGGCACTTAACCAAGGTATTCCATCAAGCAAGTCAACAACAGCTCAGATTGATGAAGCTTGCGGAATTCTAGAAGCACGTTCTGAAGTTGACAAAGACTTGGCAATGTTAAATGGTAACACTGCTCAGTTCCGTTTATCTGAAGATACAGCGTTCTTGGAAGCAATGAACCAGACACAAGCTGAGACAATGTTCTACGGCAACCCTGGTACAGATCCTAAGAAGTTTCTAGGTCTTGGGCCAAGATATGGTGACTTATCAGCAGACAATGCTGTTAACATCCTTGACGCAGGTGGATCAGGTTCAGATAATGCTTCTGTATATCTAGTTGTTTGGGGTGATAACACTGTTTATTGTCCTTTCCCTAAAGGATCTAAAGCAGGTTTAACACACGAAGATCTAGGCGAACAAACTGTTTACAACAGTGACGGTACAAGACTACAAGCTTTTGCTACTCGTTATCAGTGGAAGAACGGTTTGGTTGTTAAAGATTGGAGATACGTTGTTCGTATTTGTAACATTGACATTTCTGACTTACTAGGAAGCACAGGTACACAAGCTTCTTCTGCATCTACAGCTCTTGTTAAATTAATGGCTAGAGCATTGTACAGAATACCAAACATGGCTATGGGTAGAGCAGCATTCTATATGAACAGAACAGTTCATTCTGGATTGTCTATTGCTGCACTCGATAAGTCACAAAACGTCCTATCAATCCAAGAAGGATTAAAGCAGTTTGGTACAGCACAAAGCTATCTATCATTCCTAGGTGTTCCTCTAAGAAGAGTCGATGCGTTGATCAACTCTGAAGCTCGTGTGACTTAATAGTTACTGAGTTTATAATTTTATTTTTTTGGAGATTATCACAAAATGATTACTGACAAACTGCTCCGTGTGAGCGAAGATCAAGCGGTTACATCTACTGCTGTTTCTACTGACACTATTGATTTAGTAGTTGCTAGAGATATCGGTGAAGGTACACCACTATATATGAACTTTGCTGTAACAACTGCAATGGCAGGTGGTACAAGCATTAAGTTTGAGGTTATTACAAGTGCTAATGCTAACTTGTCTAGCCCAACTGTTATTGGTAGCAGCGATGCAATCACAACAGCTAACCTAACACTAGGCAAAAACGTAGTTGTACGTCTAAACCCAGAGATCGCAGGCAAGGGCCAAAGATACTTAGGTGCAAGATACACAGTGTCTGGTACTTATTCTGGTGGTAAAATTACAGCAGACATAGTAGAGACTATCGGTGACGGTAGAAAGTACTATGCTTCTGGCTTTACCGTAGTATAATTAGGAGTGATCGATGCCAATTTACAAAGCTAAAATCAAATGTTTTGTGGACAATAGTCTACGTGAAGCAGGCGAAGAGTTTGAGTATAACGGTGAGTATTGCAAGCATTTAGAGTTAGTAGGTGGATCAAAAGCTGAACTGCCTGTGGCGTCAAACACAACCGTGGATTCGGTAGACGATACATCTATTGACTATGAAGCTATGACAAAACGCCAGTTAGAGGAATATGGTCGCACTATCGGCATTGAGCTAGATAGACGAGCTACAAAAGTTTCTCTAATAGAAAAACTTGAAGCAGCAAGTAAATAGGCTCGGTCTTCTTATTTGACTATTCATGGGGGGCTAGTAGTAACACTGCTAACCTCCTCTTTTATTAGGAATTGTTATGGCAACCGAAGTCGATATTTGCAACCTTGCCCTTGCACACTTGGGTGACGATGCAACAATAGCTTCTATAAAACCCCCAGAGGGATCAGCTCAAGCTGAGAAAGCTGCACGATTTTATCCAATAGCTAGAGATACATTGTTAGATTCTCATACATGGAATTTTGCAATGAAACGTGCGACTATACCATTGACTACTAATACATTAGACCAATGGGATTATGCATATACAGCACCCATTGATATGTTGTCGCCTATATCTATAATCTCTCCAACAGCCCAAAACGACTACGCTACAAGAATGTCGGCAGGCGATACACCAGGTGGCATAACATCTAACTACGCACCAACAATAGTTGCAGGTCAATATACTCCACAACAGTTTGCATTAGAAACAGATGCAAATGGTTTGACTTTAATTTATACAAATCAAGAAAATGCTTTGTTGCGATACACGGCATACGTCAGTGACCCATCTAAGTTTTCACCTTTGTATGTAATTACTTTGTCATGGCATCTTGCGTCTATGCTTGCAGGTCCTGTAATCAAAGGTGATCAAGGTATGGCAGAAGCAAAACGATGTACTCAAATGATGAATAATTATTTAGTACAGGCAAAACAACAAGACAATATGCAACGAGATATAAGCATAGAACATATAGTGCCTTGGACATCTGGGAGGTAATTAATGCCAACGACACGCACGTTTAGTCAAGCTTTTGCAGGCGGTGAGATATCACCAGAAATGTTTGGTCGTATATCAGATACTAAATATCAAACAGGTGCAGCAAAAATGCGTAATTTTATTGCTAAACCACAAGGACCTGCTGAAAACAGAGCAGGTTTAAAATTTGTAAAAGAAGTAAAAGATAGTACAAAAGCTACAAGATTATTATCATTTACATTCAATACCACCCAAACAATGGTTATTGAAATGGGTGATCAATATTTTAGGTTTCATACTCAAGGATTAACACTGCAATACACTGCAGGTGCTGCTTGGAATAGCAGTACAAATTATTCTATTGGAGCTATAGCTTCTAGTGGTGGTAATAATTATTATTCAAGAACTGGCGGTACTAATAAGGCTTTGTCTAATGCTACACATTGGTATTTGTTGCCTGCTGATTTAACCTACGAAATACCTTCAGATTATTTAGAAGCAGAATTATTTGATGTTCACTACGTGCAGTCAGCAGACATTATTACACTAGTGCATCCTAATCACCCACCTAAAGAATTAAAAAGATTTGGTGCAACTAATTGGCAATTAGAAACTATTAATTTTGGTACTCCTATTGCTGCACCTACTGGTGTGTCTGCAAGTAGATCTATACCAAACTCTGCCAATGTCCAAACAGATACTTATGAATCACACAAATATAAAGTTACAGCAGTTTTGGCAGATCAAGTTAGTGAAAGTTCTGGATCTTCTACTGCATCTGTAAGCAATAATATTTACGTCACAGGTGCTAAAAATACAATAACTTGGAACGCAAGAACAGGTGCAAGCACATATCGTGTCTACAAAGAACAGGGTGGTATATTTGGTTTTATCGGAGAAACTGCAACTACAACTTTAGTTGACAACAATATAGGACCAGACTTTTCTAGAACACCTCCAAAGTTTGAAAACGAGTTTCAATCTACTGGAAATTATCCTGGTGCAGTTTCTTATTTTGAGCAACGCAGAGTATTTGCAGGTACTAATAATGAACCGCAAAGTATTTTTATGACTAAGTCAGGTACTGAAAGTAATTTATCTTTTGGCTTACCTATACGTGATGATGACCGAGTTAAGTTTAAAGTTGCTGCTCGTGAAGCAAATACAATTCGACACATCGTACCACTGACACAACTTGTATTGCTTACAGGATCAGCAGAGTGGAGAGTATCTTCTATTAACAATGACGCTATTACACCGTCATCTATATCTGTAAAACCACAATCATATGTTGGATCTAACAATGCACAGCCTGTAATTGTAAATAACAGTATGGTTTATGCAGCAGCTCGTGGAGGTCATATTAGAGAACTAGGCTATAACTGGCAGGCTAATGGTTTCATTACAGGAGATTTGTCATTACGTGCTCCGCATTTGTTTGATAATTTAACTGTTGTAGATATGGCTTTATCTAAATCACCAATACCAATTGTTTATTTTGTAAGTAGTAATGGCAAGATGATTGGTCTTACATATGTTCCAGAACAATCCATAGGTGCATGGCATCAACATGATACAGACGGTTTGTTTGAAAGCGTTGCAAGTGTATCTGAAGGTAATGATGATGTTATATATGCAGTAGTAAAAAGAACTGTTAATGGTAATAGTGTTAGATATGTAGAACGTATGGGAACTAGATTGTTTGAAAATCCAAGAGATTGTTTTTTTGTTGACGCAGGTGCAACACTTAATGGTACTAACACAGATCCAACAAGAACTGTAACTATCACAGGCGGTACTACTTATAAAAAAGGAGAGATCATAACAATAACCACAAACTATGATTTATTTAATGCACCACCTAGCACTGATGATGTTGGTGACGCAATAGTATTAGTAGACGGCACAAACTATTACAGATTAAATATTGTTGCTACATCGACCCAAAGAATAGCTACAGCTAAATTAGACAGAGATTTACCTGTTGCACAACGCAATACTGCAATATCAAGTTTTGAAGTAGCACGTAATAAAATCTCAGGTATTACATGGTTAGAAGGAAAAACAGTAAGCATACTTGCAGATGGTGCAGTACATCCACAAAGAGTTGTAACTAGTGGCACTATTACTTTAGATCGTGCGTCTTCTATTGTGCATTTTGGTTTGCCTTACGATAGCGATTTAGAAACTTTACCTTTAGCGTTACAAGCAGAAGCATTTGGTCAAGGTCGTGTTAAAAACTTAAATCATGCTTGGTTACGAGTATTAGAATCTTCGGGTATCTTTGCAGGTCCTACACCAGATAAATTAGTAGAAGCAAAGCAACGTACAACAGAACCATATGGAACACCACCTGCTCTAAAAACAGAGGATATAAAAATAATGTTAACTCCTACGTGGTCAGATTATGGACAAATATTTATAAGACAAAATGACCCATTACCTTTGACTATTGTAGGTATAACCTTAGAAGTAGCTGTAGGTGGATAGTGTGACCGTAATCCTATAAAGTGTTTGTATAGTATAAAAAATAGAAGGTGTTGATCTTATGTCAAAGGAGGTAAGATAAATGGCAATGAGTGCTAATGCAATAAGCAATTTAAATAAATTTGGTGCTGTTATGCAGGTTGGTGGTCTTGCCACTGGTTTGGTCGGGTCATATTTCCAATCAAAATTTCAAGCTAATAAATTAAAGAGTCAGGCACTACAGTTTGAACATCAACAGACAATGGCAAAAATAAATGCCAGAGCAATAGAAAGTCAGGCACAACATATAGCAAGACAATATGATAAGCAACTACAAATTAAGACCTTACAACAAGGACAGCAAGCAGGTAAAAGAAGAGCAAGTACTGCTGCTAGAGGTGGTGCTATAGGATATGGAAGTTCAAGAGATGTGGCTGCAAGCCAAGAAATATTAAATGAAATAGATAAGTTAACTATCAATGTTAATAAAGTCAAAGCCGTAGGTAATATGCGGACTAGAGGTGTAGACGCAAAGATAAGATCAGATATGTTGGGAGTATCGGCAGGCAATATGTTTGCCAGTGCTAATTCTGTTAGTCCGTTTTTAAATATGAGTAGCACATTGTTAACTGGTGTTGGACCTGCTGCAACATCAATCGCTAAAGCATTTGGTTAGTTATGGCATTACAAGTTCCCTCAGTACAAATAGAAGGTGGTGGTGTACCTATGCTTCAAGGCGGTTCAGTAACACCGCAACAAGATACTGTCACAGGTGACATAAAAAAACTAGGACAAGCACAACAACAAGCAGGACAACAAATATCAGCAATAGCAGAAAAGCTACAAGACGAGCGTGACGATGCTGTTTTTAAGGAAAAACATAATGAATATGTAAAAGCAGTAAGCGAAAAAAAATTAGAGTTTGCAAGATTACAAGGTAAAAATGCAATTGAAAAAGTTAGTGAAAGAGAGGATGGAACACCAATAACAAAACTTGATCAGGTAAAACAAGAGTTATCTGATTTAATGACGGAGTTTGAAGGGCAACTAGAAAACGAAGATCAAAAATATATGTTTAGGACAGCATCAGCTAGTACTCTAAATTCTGCTAGTACAATGATGACTAAGCATGAAATTATAGAAGGACAGAAATATCAAAATGCACAACACAAAGCAGGTATAGATTTAGCTGCTGATACTACAGGACAATCGTATGAAGATTGGCATGACCCAGAAGGTGAATTTAAAAAGAATGCTTTAGTAGGTCTTAAATTAATTGCAGATCATGGCATGAGAACAGGTATGTCAGAGCTGCAAATACAAGCAGAAGTTGTCAAATTTCAAAACAAAGTACACTCATCTACACTTAATCAAATGATGGGTAATGATGATTACTTAGATGCAAAAGCTTATTTAGAACAAGCGGTATCAACAGGCAACATGGATGCAGCTACATATTCATTGTTTGCAGAAAAAGTAGAAAAAGGTTATGACGAATTTAAAGGTAAATATAAAGCAAACGCATTATTAAATTTTGAAGGTAATACAAATGATGGTAATGCTTTGACCAGTATTAACAGAGTGCTGTCGTTAGATAGTTTTAATCAATACGACAATGGTGCAGGTGAACACGTTGAGTATGGTCACGTTCCATCTAAACATAATACAAATGGAATGACGGAAGAAAATGCAAAAGTAAATTTAGAAAATTTGCAAAAAACTTCTAAGTTTTATGTAGAAGGTCAAGGTATTTCTTTAGAACCACAGCATCAAACTTCGCATTTATTTATGGCACAAATTTTTGGTGTTGAAAAAGCAGATCAATTTTTTAGTAAAGCTAAAAAGGATCTAGGAGATATTGATAAAGAAAGAATGAAAACAGATGCAACTTATGCAAAACAAGTTAATCAAAGTTTATTACAAGGTGCAATAAATTATGCAAACAATTCAGCTAAAGAAAAATTTACTGAAGACAATTCTAGATACGCAGATATTGTTGCTAATGATTTAGAAATATTAAAAGGAGAAACAGATTACACAGGAGAACAGATTGTAAGAAGAGATGACAAAACAGGATTAGAATTAAAAGCTGATTTAAGAAAAAAATTAAAAGAAAGAATCCAAGATAAAGATCAACTTGAGTATGCACTAGCTGAATTAGATTCTAATTACGATGATATAAAAACCGATAGAGAAGAAGCATATGATGCAGATTTAGAAGAAGCATACAAAATAGCGTTTGCAAAACCAAATGGATTTAAAGACATAAAAGATATTGATAGATTTTTACCAGAGGATATTACAAAACTAAAAAATGGTCACCCAGAAAAATCTGAAACATCAGCAATAAATGAATTATTAAGTGATCCTATGAATCTAAAAAACATAGAACAATACCGACATCGTTTAACGCAATCTGATTATTTTACTTATAAGCAAAAGGCAGAAAAACTTGGTGGATCTTCTAGTGGAGCAAACTACATAGAAGCATCAGGTGACGCTGCTGTTTTTAAAGATCAATTAAGATTATATGATTTAGGAGATTTACTTGGTTCTAAAGAAAATCAGAAAGCAGGTTATAACAAACTTATGGTTACTTGGGAAAACGAAATAGATCTTGCACAAATAGCAAATAATAATAAAAAAATTAGTCGTGCCGAAAAAACATTATTACTAAAAAAAATATTAGAAGATAAAGTCTTTAGGACTAATTCTTTAAATCGTGATGGCGGTGTAAATAGGTTCTTGTTATCAGAACAAGCATTAAAAGCAGCATATGTAAAAGTTGTAAACCCAAATACTATGAAAGTAGAAAACGTAAAATTATCACATATACCAAGAGAGATAAACACAGAATTAGAAAAACAAATGAGAGCTAAAGGTTTGACGGTTACAGGTCAGACGTTAGTACAAAAATGGGTTGACTATGGTAAGCCAAGAAATCTAGATGATTTAGAAGAATATGTAGACAGAGTTAAAACAACAGATAATTTTGTAGAAGCTTTAAAGTCAAGTGGTAGTGGAGAGGACAATAGTTTTTCAGCATACAGAGGTAGTTTATGACTGATTCTTTTAATGATTTAGTAAACCGCAGACCTAATCAAAACATAGGACACTTTAGCCAAAAAACTGGTTTTGATTATTTATTGCAAAGAGAAGAAGACGAAAGAGAAAAGCAAATAAAACAAATGTTAAAACTTATCTCTGACAAAGATCCTGACAGAGTAGGTGAAGCACAGAAATTAGCAGCAAGTTTAAATTTACCTGCAAGCGTAGCGTTAGACAGTGATGATGCCGTACAACGACTTGCACAGTTAAATAAACAAAAACAAATAGATGAAGTCAGATTTGCAGGTGTAAATCCTATTTTAGAAAGACAGATGTTAGATAAAAATTTTGCTGCTATAGCACACGATAATGTTGAAGAACTTGGATTAATTGAAGGTACATTTACAGGTATAAAAAATCTGCCTGACAACTTAGCTCAAGGTTTTGAAAAAGGCAGATTAATGGACGAGCTAGGTCGTTTAGGATTTAGACAACAATTAGGCAGAATAGGTGGTACAGAAGAAGGGCAAAAAGTCATAGAACGTGTTAACGAAATAAACAAACGTATACAAGAATTAGACAGTGATGGTTCTGGTATGTGGGAAAACACATCAGAATTTGTTGGGCAGTGGTCTAAGACAATGCCTAAAGCTATAGGATTTGGTACAGCAACTGGTGCGACTTGGGCAGTAGTTGGTGGTGCAGTCGGTGGTCCTTTTGCTCCTGCTACAGCAAAGGGTGGTTTTGTGTCAGGATTTATGGCAGGTTTTGTCGGCTCTATGACAGTCGATGGTTTTATTGTAGAAAGTGGTCATGCATACCAAGAAATGATTAGTAGTGGTGTAAGCCATGAAGTGGCCAGAAATGTAGGCTTTGGTGTGGGTGCAGTGAACGCAGCTCTAGAAGTAGTTGGTACAGGATTTGCTGTTGCACCATTTAAAAAATTATTAGTAAGAGAGGTAACAAAAAAAGTTAGCAAACAATTATTAAAACCAACATTCTCAAGAGTCTTAGTTGAAACATCTAAAGATGCATTTACATCTTGGGCAGGAGAAGTTGGCACTGAAGTTTTACAAGAGCTGTCAAATATTGCAGGTAACGATATAGCAAAATCATTTGAAAAAGGTGAATTTGAAACTTTAATACAAACAGAACAAGGTCGCAGTGAAATAGCAACTAGATTAGTTCAAATCATACAGAAAGTAGGAACAGGAATGATACCACTAGCAGGTCTTGGTGGTGCTTCTACATTTATTGGAAATTATGGACGTATAACAAAAGCAGAAAAGGAACAAACTTTTTTAAAAGACTTGATGAATTTATCAAGCACTAATAAGACAAGACTAAGAAATCCTAATTTCTTTCAAACATATATGCAAAAAGTTGCTAATGGCAATGACGTACCAAATGTATTTGTAGATAACGAAAAATTTAACCAAGCCATGAAAGACACTGGTGTCACTATGGAACAGTTAGAATTGTTCGCACCAGATTTAGCAGACTCAATAAAAGAATTAAATGGAGCAGGTGGTCAGGGAGATGTAGAGATTGAAACAGGATTCCTTGCATCAAAGTTAGGCGGTACAGATTTAGGCGATGCATTGCAACCTCACATACGAGTTAAGTACGATAGTTTTTCTGCACAAGAAGCTTTTGAGTTTTCACAAAACAGAACTGATTTTACGCAACAAGCGTTAGACGTAATGGTAGAAGAAGACAAAAAAGGTCAAGCATTTAGAGAAGAAGCAGAGCAAGTAAGAAAAGATATGGTAAGGCAAATATCTGCTTTAAATTTAAGATTTTCAAAACAAACAATTAATAATTACGCAGCATTTTATAGAGACTTTATTGTTACACAAGCAAATGCTTTAGGAATGTCACCTCTTGAGTTTGCAGAAAAAAATGGTTTAAAAGTCATAACACAACAACAAGCAACGACTAGATCATTAAGTAGATTGTTTAATCAAAATGGTACAGCCAAAACAACTAGTGCTGCTTTTAAAAAGTTTTTTGGAAAATCAGTTTTAAAAAATAAAGACGGTACACCACAAGTACTAATGCATGGTACTGCTGATAGTATTGATGGTTTTAATTTAAATTACTCACATAAACGAGATAGTGGTTGGGGAGGATCAGGTGTTTATCTAATTGATAATGAAGTAATTGCTAACATAAATCAAAGCCGTAAAGAACAAAAGAAAATAAACGGACAGTTAGTAAATGATGGTAAGGGCAAAAATATGATGCGATTATTCGCACGTTTAGAAAATCCATACTTTGCAACGCATGATGATAAACAAGCATTAATGAACAATAGTAAAGAAGCATCAAATGCATTTAAAGAAAAATTAATTAACGAAGGCTATGACGGTATTATTTACAAACAAAAAGGTTTTAATGAATATATTATTTTTGATAATGACGCAGTTAGATCAGAGTCTAATAGTGCTTTATGGGAAAATGAAATAGAACAGGCGTTAACTGAACAAGCCCTAGAAGAAGAAGTATTTAACCAAAAACAAAAACAAGAACAAGGCAAACCAATTCCAGATTTTCTTGTTGGTATTGCAAAGCTTGCAAATAGTTTTAAATTTGCAGGACAAAAACAATACCAAACTAATCGTGATTTTAAAGTTGCATTACAAGATAGACTCAAATCTGAAGCAAAAAAAGCAAGCGTTGATCTATCACAATTTACTGTAGAAGCACAAAAGTATTTAGTAAAAACATTATTAGAAGATGCAAAATTTGCATTAGAAACAAATCCTAATGCTGTTGGTTGGTATAACGAAAAAGTTACTAAGGCATTGGCTGTACTATCAAAAATCCATCCCGAAATAGCTACAGACCCACAGGCTAAATTTGCATTTATTTGGGCACTAGCTAATACTTCCAATGGTTTGAAAGTAGATAAAAATTTTGAATTAGCACAACAAGCATATAGTTATTATTCAGAAAACGGAGTTATGCCAACAGACATTGGTATAGGAGATGCAAGTGCTGCAATAAATAACAACATGAAATTGTTTAACAGATTAATGGATGAAAAAGGTTTTGAAGACTTTGAGCAATTTATGAAAACTATGCATACTGTCAAAGAAGTAGAAGCATATACTGGCAGTACTGTATCTGGCGAAAACAAAACAGAATTAGTTTATGGGGCAGCAGTTATGGGTCCTAAAATTGGTAATGGATTTTTTGCAAACTTATATGGCAACTTTGAACAATTAACTATGGATAGATGGTTAATGCGTACATGGGGTCGCATGACAGGTACATTAATAACAGACTATACAAAACAAGCAAAAACAAAACGCACACAATTAAAAGGATTAATAAAAGGTTTATCTCTTAAAGATAAAAAAGCATTAGAAGCAATAATTGGTATAAAAATAAAACTCTCTGATTTAGATGCGGTAGCAGTAGCAATACAAAAGGCAAGTATGAAACCTGCCAATAGAAAAGCTATGGCTAAGATTGCCACTATAGAAAATGTTAATAATGCAAATTACATTACAGAAATACTAGGTGACCCAAAAAGAAATATTGAAAGAATTGGTATTGGAGATGAAATACGTAAAGGTGGTAATGGTTTAGCCAAGTTTCTTGATGGGCAGAAAGAAGCACCAAGTGGACCTGTTGAAAGACGCAATATAAGAAAAGTATTTAATGAAGCGTTGACGATATTGCAACAGAGTGAAAAATCGCTTACAATGGCAGATCTACAGGCTCTTGTTTGGTATCCAGAAAAACGTCTGTATGATTCTGCAAAACTAAGTGAACAAGAACAGAATACAGGTTATGAGGATAACGAAGCACCTGACTATTCAAATGCTGCTGTTGACTTAGCACTTAAACTCGGTGTACCTGATGCCGAGATACAAACC
>CETF01008669.1_pt1 | contig 11870 bp, 14 predicted proteins | sample 326991 | NCBI WGS metagenome assembly CETF01 (sample SAMEA2622331, study PRJEB7988) | marine metagenome | biome: marine biome (ENVO:00000447); feature: surface water layer (ENVO:00002042); material: "saline water (ENVO:00002010), including plankton (ENVO:xxxxxxxx)" | depth 5 m | reverse complement strand
CTTGAAGCAGACTTTGCACAATTAGAGTTTAGAACTGCTGCATATTTGTCACAGGATAAAACAGCAATGAAGGAGATAGAAGATGGCTTTGACGTACATAGTTACACTGCCAAGATTATTACTGATGGTGGTCAAAAAATTAGTAGGCAGGAAGCGAAAGCACACACGTTTGCACCACTCTACGGAGCAACAGGGTTTGGAAGAACGAATGCAGAAGCAACATACTACAAACAGTTTACAGAAAAGTATGAAGGAATCGCATTATGGCACACCAGATTGGCTAAAGAAGCTGTAAGCACAGGTAAAATATCAACACCGTCAGGAAGAGAGTTTGCATTTCCAAAAGTAAAAAGACTTCCAAATGGTAAAGTTACATATTTTACACAGATTAAGAACTTTCCTGTGCAGTCATTTGCGACAGCCGATATTGTACCATTAATTTTAATGGATATTGATAAAAGACTTGACAACTACAGGTCATGTGTGGTAAATACAGTACACGATTCAATAGTAGTTGACGTACATCCTGAAGAGATAGATGACGTATTAAACATAATAAAGGAGACAAATAATAGTATGACAGACTTGATAAATAACAACTTTGACATTACATTAAATGTACCATTAGTTTTAGAAGCTAAATTAGGAAATAATTGGCTTGACATGCAAGAAGTTATATGATATAACTACGAACCATTTAACAAAGGAGTAAATATATGACAAATGAAATATCAATTAAAAGTATAGACAATGACAACTATGCAGTCATGGCAAAGGCTATGGGTGTATCTCTTGATAAAGAGGGTGGTGGTTCTACATCAGTAAAGCTACCAAGATTACGTATTGTCAATCAACCAATTACCAAACAAACAAAAGTCAATGGTAAGAAGATGCAAGAAGAAGTGATGGAAGCAGGACACTTTGAGTTATCCTTACCTGAAAACGAAAATGTTTTTTATGGTAAGAATATAGAGATTAGAATTTTTATGCAGAGATTTATGTATAAAAAATGGATACCGTTTGCAAACAAGTATGAGAAAACAGTATTCTCTGATAATCTTAATATTGACTTAAAAGATACAATGGGTACATTTAATTTAGGTAGACCCCAAGGTTTCCAAAAAGATTGGAGCAGTCTTCCTGATACTACTAAAGATATAATTAAATCTGTAAAAAGAGTTAGAGGTATCTTTGGTAAGGTAAAATTTATTGGTAAGGTAGTTGACTCATCACACGAAGAAGTTGAGTCACAAGAGACACCTTTTATTTGGGAAATGCATAATGCTACGGCATTTAAAAATATGGGTGTTCCAATATCAACTCTTGCTAAAATCAAGAAGATACCAATAAATCACTACATAAGTGTAGCTACAGAAGAGCAAAAGATTCCTAGTGGTAATAGCTTTTATGTTCCTGTAGCAAGTCTTGACGTTACTCGTAATGCTAATATTACAGATGACGACCAAGTATTATTTACACAGTTCCAAGAGTTTGTAAGTAATTACAATGGTTGGGTTGTAAGTGAGTGGGATAAACTTGCTCAACCACAAGACATATCTGATGAGGACAAAGATATTGTTGACAACTTTATAGACGTAGATTTAGATGGCAATGATAAGAAATAATCCTTTTCAGGCACACAACATCAACTACTTGTCACCTAGCAGTATGAATACCTACATAAGCGACATGCCTATGTGGGTAGCTAGATACTTGTTTGGTGTCAAGTCAGGTGGTGGTGCAGGAGCAGTCAGAGGTATAGTGCAGGAATCTGTGTTAGCCAATAAGTATGAAACAGGTAAGTTTGATTTTAAATTACTCGACATACAGTTTACTACTATGTGTTCAGAATTTATGCTTAGTTTAAAAGATGACAAGGTAGAGAAAGAGAAAAAATTATTAAAAGGCTTTGGTGAAATACTTGATGAAAATTTTAAGTATAAAAACTTAGAACAGTATCAAGAAAAAGTTGAAGTGCAGTTTGATGATATGCCTATTCCTGTTATTGGCTACATAGACTTTAGGTTTAAAGACAAAATAGTTGATTTAAAAACAACAACTAGAATGCCGTCTAAACCTACAGAAGCACAAAAAAGGCAGATGGCACTTTATTCTATGGCTTATCCAAACAATAGTGTAGACTTATTTTTTGCAACACCAAAAGATTATAAAAAGTTTACACTTAAAAATTTATCTGCATACAAAGAGCAACTTAAAAATGTAGCTTTTAGTATACAGAAGTTTTTATCTATAAGTGAAGATAAACATGAGTTAGCTTCTTTAGTATATCCAAATCTAGATTCTTGGACTTGGAATGATAAATTAAAAAGAGAAGCAAAAAAAATATGGAGGTAAAATATATGAAAGATATAGATGATATGGCAGAACTAATTAGAGAGAAGGAGAAAGAACTTCTTGAGATGAAGAAGGAGTATCGTGAACGTAGAACTGAGGGCTTACGTCATGCACTAGAGCAGAAAAAAGAAGCTGAAAAGCTAGTGCGTGATGAGATGAAAGCACTAGGCTATGATTATGGTTCTACAGTTCGTTATTGGTTGTAATGTCTGCATATAGTGCTAGACAGATAGCACGTAAGAATGGGTATAGGAGTGGTTTGGAAGATATTGTTGCAACATATCTTAAAGAACATAAAGTAAAATTTCTATACGAAAAGATTAAGATTGAGTGGGAAGACCTTTCTTATCGTACCTATACCCCTGATTTTGTTTTAAATAATGGAATAATAATAGAAACGAAAGGGAGATTTACAGTTGCTGATAGACGTAAACATTTATGTATTAAGAGACAACATCCTAATTTAGACATACGATTTGTTTTTACAAACAGTAAAACAAAGTTAAGAAAAGGTGCAAAGTCTTCATATGCAGAATGGTGTATAAAATATGATTTCAGATATTACGATAGAATAATACCTGAAGATTGGTTAAAAGAAAAGAAGAAAAAAACCAAGTATGGTAAGTTTATATCTTTTCCAAATAAAAAAATAAAAAGGAGATGATGCATGGATAATTTAAGAACAGAAGACTTTACGATAGTTATAAGTCCTGAAACAACAGAAGATGGCAAATCGTGGACAGGAGCATTGTATACAACTATAATGCATAATAATACTAGCACTTTAAATGTAGAAGACCAAAAGGCTTTGTATGGTATATGTAAACTTATGTGTAACTCAATTTTATTGAGCAACATTGATGAAGATTTTCGTATGCATCTAGAAGACTTTACTGTTTCAAATGATACTATAAAAGATTTAGAAGAACAATTTATAGATAATAATAAAACATTACCACCCAACAAAAAATACTTGCATACCACAGAAGATAATGTTATAAGAATAGACTTTAAAACTAAAACGAAAGGGAATGCGTAATGAATGCTACAGTAAAAGAATTGATAGACTTTGAAAAAGGAGAGTCACTTAGTAATGATATGGTAAATCACCCACCACATTATAATCAACGTGGTATAGAATGTATTGATGCTATTGAAGCTGCAACAGATAAAGGCTTTCAATATTATCTACAGGGTAATATAATTAAATATTTATGGAGATATAGATATAAAAATGGTGTAGAAGACTTGAAAAAAGCAAAGTGGTATTTAAATAAATTAATAGAGATTACAGATGAAAATAAGAGTTAAAATATTTGCCACATTAAGTTTAGACCCTGATGAGTATGCTGTTCCTTCGGATGGTGTTGTCACAGAAGAGTTTGAAGAATTAGTACAAGAAGTTATACACGATATAAATGGTGTAGAAATAAAAAACATTAGAGTAACACAGGAGGATACATAAATGAACAACATAGGAACACAACTACCAACAGATTATCAAAACTTTATAGCATTGTCTCGTTATGCTAGATGGATTTCTGAAGATAACAGACGAGAAGAATGGACTGAAACTGTAGATAGATATTTAAATTACATGCAGGAACATCTAGTAAATAAATATAACTTTGATGAGAAAGTTTACTATGAGTTACAAGATAGATTGTTTCATCACATTACTAATTTAGATGTTATGCCAAGCATGAGAGCATTAATGACTGCAGGAAAGGCACTTGATAAATGTCATGTTGCAGGATATAACTGTTCCTATTTACCTGTTGACAACCCTCGTGCATTTGATGAATGCATGTATATTCTTATGTGTGGAACAGGTGTTGGTTTCTCTGTTGAAAGAGAGAATGTAGACAAACTTCCTATTGTAAATGAACATTTTGAAAAAAGTACAACTGTAATTAAAGTGGGTGACTCTCGTTCAGGTTGGGCAAGAGCATTACGTGAATTGATTGCTATGTTATATGTTGGACAGATTCCTACACTTGATATTACAGATGTAAGACCTGCAGGAGCAAGACTAAAAACATTTGGTGGTCGTGCATCAGGTCCTGAACCACTTGTAGATTTGTATAGATTCTGCATTAAAACATTTCAGCAATCTGCAGGTAGAAAGCTGTATCCTATAGAATGCCATGATATAATGTGTAAGATTGGTGAGGTTGTTGTTGTTGGTGGTGTAAGACGTTCAGCACTTATCAGTTTATCTAATTTAGGTGATGACCAAATGAGATATGCTAAGTCAGGTCAATGGTGGGAGAATGAAGGACAAAGAGCATTGGCTAATAATAGTGTAGCATACAAAGGTAAGATTAGTATGGAAACATTTATGCGTGAGTGGTTGTCTCTTGTTGAAAGTAAATCAGGTGAACGTGGTATCTTTAATCGTAAGTCTGCTGTCGAACAAGCAGGTAAAAACGGTAGAAGAGATACTAACTATGCTTTTGGATGTAATCCTTGTAGTGAGATTATATTAAGACCATATCAATTCTGTAATTTATCTGAAGTAGTTATAAGAGCAGAAGACACAGAAGAGACTTTGTTAGAGAAAGTAGAGATGGCTACAATACTTGGTACATTTCAGGCAACTCTTACTGACTTCAAATACTTACGGTCAATATGGAAAAAGAATACAGAAGAAGAAAGATTACTTGGTGTATCATTAACAGGTATTATGGACAATCAATTATTTAATGATTATAACACTATGTTCTTTGAAGATGGTCAGCAAGTATTTGATGGTTCAAGAGTTGGTGGCATTCTTACTAAACTAAAAGAGAAAGCTATTGAAGTAAATAAAAAATATTCAGAGATGTTAGGCATCAATCAATCTACTGCTATTACCTGTGTCAAACCAAGTGGAACTGTATCACAGCTTGTGGACAGTGCAAGTGGTATTCATGCTAGACACAGTGCATACTATATTCGTACTGTACGTGGTGATAACAAAGACCCACTGACACAGTTTATGATTGATAGTGGCATTCCTAATGAACCTGATGTTATGAAGCCTGACAGCACAACAGTATTTAGTTTCCCTATGAAATCACCTGAAGGTGCAACAACAAGAAATGAAATGTCAGCTATAAATCAGTTAAACTTATGGAAAACATTTCAAGAGTATTGGTGTGAGCATAAACCATCTGTTACGATTTCTGTAAAGGAAGATGAATGGATGAAAGTTGGAGCATGGGTGTATGAAAACTTTGATGATATATCAGGAATTAGTTTTCTACCACATAGTGAACACACTTATGCACAAGCACCATACCAAGAAATTACGGAAGAGGAGTATAAAAACCTTGACAAACGTATGCCTGATATGATAGATTGGAAAAAACTACAAGATTTCGAAAAAGAAGACAATACTACAGGGTCAAAAGAGTTAGCCTGTAGTGCTGGAGTTTGCGAAGTCGTTGATATTGAGTCTACATAATCAGGTAGTTTACCCTTCGGAGATGGTGTTTCACCCCTCTGAGGGTCTTTAAAACAACAAAAATTTTTTACGAAAGGAGAAATTTATGAAAAAAGCAAGAAAAATAGACTTAGAGAACTATACTAAAGATAATGCACGTTTTGTTGATGGTGAATGGTGGTATTATAGTAGCACAGGCACATATAGAGAGAGAGTTGTTACTCATGCTCGTAAAAATACAAATCGTATGTTTGTAAATGGTAAATTTATTCCTAAGTTTTCTGACTATAAAAATAGAATACTTAACCCACTTCACAAACCCGGTAGCTATAAGTCTCTTGATGATGCTTGGTCACATAATGAACTAGATGAAATGGCTAAAGATAAAAATGTTAAGGGAGAATTGTACATAGCAACTAGACCTGAGTTTGAAAAGGAAGGTTGGTTTAAAATAGGTATGTCAGTAAACTCTGCTGAGAGTAGACTTAAAAATTATCAAACAGGTAGTCCGTTTCAAGACTATTACCTTGTGGATAAAAAAGCTGTAACTAATGTTGCAGATGAAGAAAGAAAAATGCACAGATATATTAATAAATTCTGTGATAAGAAAAGTAACGAATGGTTTAAAATAGATAAAGATAGGTTACTTAAATTATTTAATGAAGAGAAAGGAGAATAATATGAGAGATATATTACTTGGTTCTGCAAGAACTTATTATATGGGAATGATAAACAGGTCAATAGCAAATATGGAAGTGTTGCTAACTAATCCTGTAGGTATAGGAGACCCACCACATCAGGATATACAGGCTGTCGTTGAAGAAGAGTTAGGTAAGATTGCTGACTATCACGACAAGCTAGAAATGATACAAAAGTTTTTTATGAAAAAAGAAGAACAACCTGACAATAAAGTGGAGAAAAAAGGTGATTCAAAATCGTAGACATTTTGGCTTAAAAAAATATGATGCACCTTTACGCATACAGTTTGAGAAGGGTGTACAATGTTTTAGAAAGGGTAGGGTCAGAAGTCCTTACCCTCTAAACACTATGCAGTATCGTGAGTGGCAGAGAGGTTTTAACTCTGCCTATGCGATAAATTTAAAAAAGGTTAAGGGATATGAATTTAGAAAAAGAGGTACAAAAGTATATGGAAAATAAAAATAAAAGTATGATAACTGCTACATCTTATCAAGCAGAAGCAAAGAAAACTGCCATATTCCCTGCAGACAAAGCCCTAGAGTATTTATCTCTAGGGTTAGTCGGTGAAGCAGGTGAAGTAGCCAACAAGGTCAAAAAGATTATACGTGATAAAAAAACTGACGTGGATGTGGCAGGTGAGATTGGGGATGTGTTGTGGTACTGTGCTATGTTAGCTGATTATTTTGATGTTGATTTAGGCAAGATTATGGAAGATAATATAGATAAATTACAGTCTAGAAAGAAACGTGGTGTGTTAGGTGGTAGTGGGGATAACAGGTAGGTTATTTAGCTAAACCTAGTCTACCACCTCTTGATTTTTTAACTAATATATTTCCTATGCCGTACGCTTGGTCTTCTTCGATTGTATTTCCATATAATGCTTCGTATTCCTCGTTTGCGGCATCTCTTTTTATTTGACTTGTCTCGTCCCACAATGCTTTATCTGTTTCTGTATAAGTAATCTGTTCACCTTTTAGTACTCTTGCTTCAGTTTCTGTAACTATTCTATCTTTAGCTAATTGTTTAGCATTTTTTATTAAATATTTAGCTGTATCTATAATCTCTTGTCTTCTAGCCTTATAACCTAATCTTTGATACTCTTCACTTTCTATAATACCCTCTAAAATTTGAGACATATTATAAGGACTATCCTCCCTAGCAAGTTCTCTACGAGTATATCTGTCAATTAAGTTGTTAGGGTTTCTTCTATATATATTATAAGTAGATAAATTTAGTCTGCCCATTTCTTCCTGTAAAACATTTTTCTTTTTTCTTTTGCCTAAACCAAATAACTGTTTTTCTAAAGGATTAATTGCTTGTAGAGGACCTGTTTGAAATGCAGAGAAAGCAGGGTCATCATAACCTGCACCTAGACCATCTGTTAAAGGTATATCAGGTAAACTTCTATTTGCTCTTGAATACATGTAGTCTAAAAAGTTAATTTCCCCACCCTTTCTAGTTTCAGGAATCATTCTCGATTGTGGGTCAAACTGACTGTACAAATCTTTTACAACAGACAAAGGTATCATATAGGTATTTAATATGTCTCCTATTGCTTCTCCAACTAATTTATCACCCTTAGATGCATTTCTATATAAATTATCTAAAATACTTAAACCAAGACCTACTCTAAAAGTAGAACCTAGTGTTGCCTGTAATCCGTCTCTAACATAATCACCTATTGTTGGTGGCAAAGTTCCTGTCATACCTCTGTATGCTATATCAGCCATTAGCATAAAAGCAGAAAAAGGACCATATAAAGGTCTACCATCAATTATATTTCCATTATTATCTTTTATTTCATACCAATAGTTTGTATCACCCTGTTTCATTCTCCAAGCAAATGCAGTCGCAAGCATCAGTGAACCTGTCATTCTTTTTCCTGCTTCTTTTTTCCATACATCAACAAATTTTTCAGTAGGTTCTTTATTTACCACATCTTTTATTAATTTTAATTGTGAAAATATGGGTGCATGTTCTCCTATAAATTTTAACTGACTTGCAATAAATCTAGGAAAAGGAAGAACAGCAGATATGACAAAGGGTAAATCTCTTTGATACTTAATAACACCTTTTGCAAAATTATTAAATGTTGTGTTTTCTCTAAATGAGTTTTGATAAGTAAATTCTAGTGCATCATCATATGCTTTTTGAAACATTTCTTCAGGTAGTTCATCTAAAGCACCCTCTTCAATTATTTCTACTAATTCTTTTCCTGTTTTATCTTTAACGCTTCTACTTAAAGATGACGCAAATACAGATTGCTTCCAAAAGTTGTCGGATGCAGAGTTAAGAACATTAAACTTTCTACCAATATCTGCTAAAACAGTATCATTTTTCATGCCTATATCTATATCAGCATTTTGCCTAAATAATATAGCTGATTGTTCAGGGTATAATTCAGAATATAATTGTCTAACAACCTTAGCTTCTTGTTGATTAAATGTATATTTAGCTATGTCAAATGTTCCATCTAATAAATTTCTAGAATTAATTATATTATCGATTGCTCTTATACTAGCATCAACACCTACACGAAATCCTGCGTTTAAATTATTTCTAGCAGTAGTGGCAGGTTGAGATGTCATTAATCCTAATCTTAGTCTATCTAAGTCTCTAAAAGCACTATATATACCTTTATCATTTGACAATATTGCTTCAGCTTCTTCTCTTGAAACAGTCGATAATCCTGCTGTACGAAGAGCATCATAATCTTTTAATTGTTTGTTTACAGCATCCCTGTATTCTTTGGTAGGTATTCCAACAAATTTTCCACCTAAACTTCTTTTTAATGCACTTTGTGTGCCTAGTATTCTACCTGCATCTGATATTTCTGCTTTATAAATTAAAGAAAATTGGTCTAGCGTTATATTATGCTCTTTTATTATTTTAGTTATATCATCTGTAAGAACGTCACCACTAGCTATTGCCTTCTGTATTGTCGCAGTTATTCTTTCACCGGGCTTCATTTTTATCTTTTCTTGTACTCTAATAACAGCTGCAGCTATGTTTTCAAATACATGTTTAGGTAGACCTGCTATAAGTTCATCAGAGTCTGAAAGATAGTGTCTTACTGCCCTTCCTTCTTTCACTTTATCTAGGTCTAATGCTTTTAACTTATCTTTTATCTCATTTATCTTTTCATCAGGTGCTTCTTTTAATACTTTTTTAGATTTTTCATTTGCAAGATTTGCTTTTTCTAATGTTTTTAAATAGTATTTTTCTTTTAATTCAGATGCTCTTGTAGCCCTTTTTGCACCTAACGCAGCAAATGGAACAGAAACTATACCTGCACCTATTGCAGAAGCAAGTCCTGTTGTTAATGCTCTTTCTCCTGTTAGTTCCTCTTGATTTTCTGTTGTAACTCTAGTTCCCTCTTCAATCAAACCTTGACCTGCACCTATTGAACCCTCAACTGCCATAGCACGAGTTATACCTGACTTTAATGGCTGTTCAAAAGCCTGTTTAATAGTTCCAGCAAGTGCTTTTCTTAGTCCTAATCTTGCAGTTTGTGTACCTGCTACCGCTGCAGCTTTTCCTGTTCCACCTGTTATTATACCTAAATATGTTGATGGTGCAGTAGCTATGCCTTCAGCATAATCCAACATCATTTTCATAGATAAGTCTTCTCCCGGCATTCTATCATACACATCTATTAATCTACCAAAACTATTTTTATCTTCTTCTTTTGCATTCTGTGCATATTCTAAGTCACGTAATGCAGTTATTTCATTTACGCTTGAGTAACGCATATGTTCCATAAACTCATCGTACACCTCTTCTGCTGTGCTTAATTTTGTATTATTATTTCTTTTATATAGGAAATCGTAGGCATCAGATATGAAGCCATCATCTTTTATGAGGTTTTCTTTATTTATTTCATCTTCTTCGAGATAATTGTAGTCTTTTAATTTTAACATAGTTATGCTTTTGGTTTTCCAGTTGGAAAATGTGTTTTTCCATAATCTTCATTCCATTTATCATATTCATCTTTAGTAAAAAAAGTTCTCGATGGTCTAGGTTTTACATAGCCTTCAGGTAAATTAAAACCATATTCATTTTCAGGATATGATTTATTTAAATCAGGTTCAACCTTATTTTTCTTTAAATAGTCGTTTACAATATTTTTAGCATCAACTACACTCTTGTTAAAAGGTTCACCCTGTAATATTTGTACTATTTCATCTGTTATAACATTAGGCAGTAAACCACCTTGATTTAACTGGTTAAGCATTTCATCTAAAATTAAATCTTGTTTTTTTATAGTGCTTCCATCCCTAAAATCTTTTGTTTTTGTTATTTCATCAATGCTTTTATTAAAACTTTGTATAGTTTGTTTTCCTGATTCTATATCCTCTTGTATTTCTTTTTCTGTTTTAATCTTTCTTTTGCCTTTTGGTATATATCTATCAGGGTCTGTGGCTAAATTATTTCCTAGTATGTTGTTTGTTATGCCTTGCTTTATCTGTAACTGTGTTTTATCTGTATCTGTTTTAGTTAAAGTGTCAAAATCATTCAGTGCTTTTTCAACTGCAGTTGTTATTTCATTTTGAAGTTCTGCCATTTCTTCAGGAAATACAGGTTTATATTCTTTACTTTCATCATCATATTCATATTTTATTTTAAAACCATATTGATTTGCTATTATATCTGTAAAATCTCTTCTTAGTTGAGAATATGTAACTTTTAAACCTGATTCCACTGGTAGACCTAGTTTTATTTGTGCTGTTGGATAATCACCAAACTCCCTATCATCCATAGCTAATGCTTGTAACTCTGCTAAATCTCTACCTAATACAGAACCAAATGTATCCACTCTTTTCTTTATATAATCTTTAGAACTAAATAATCCTATTTTTTCTGAAAGTGTTTCAGGTTGACTGTCAATTAAAGCATCAGAGTATGTTGTGCCTGATTTAACTTTTCCTAATATATCCTCTAAATATTGGTCTATAGTTTTATTAGTAGATTTGTAATTTTTTCCCATGTCAACAATATCTGCAGGATTCCAATTAAGACCTTCAGCATTAAATTTTTCTAATGTTTTTGCTACATCTTCTCCTTTTCCCTGACCAATTACTGCTGCTATTTGGTCTGTAGAAAGAAATTGACTATTGTTGTTACCTATTTTTTGTAACCTTTCTGCAATTTTATTTAACTCTTTTCTTTTAGCCCTGTTTGTTTGCAAGTTGGTTATGCCCATTTCTGTCCACAACTTAGCAGAGGTATTAAATAATTCTTTTACATCTTGTCTTTCTTGGTCAGCTTCTGCTTTTATAGCTTCAGCACCACCTGCTAAAAATGCACCAAAATTAAACCCCATCTTGAACTCTCCTTGCCATTAAACCTTTTGGTTCTTCTTCTTTTACTTCATCTACAGGTTCTTCTT
>CETF01001288.1_pt1 | contig 11911 bp, 11 predicted proteins | sample 326991 | NCBI WGS metagenome assembly CETF01 (sample SAMEA2622331, study PRJEB7988) | marine metagenome | biome: marine biome (ENVO:00000447); feature: surface water layer (ENVO:00002042); material: "saline water (ENVO:00002010), including plankton (ENVO:xxxxxxxx)" | depth 5 m | reverse complement strand
TATATATGCATAATTTATGAGTATATTGAAAAGTATGAATTAATATTGGTTTCTATATCTGCTACATCTGATTTAAGAGTATCATATGATAATATTTCTTGTATATGAACATCATCAAAATCGGAAGGAGCATTCCTACCGTTATCAAATAGAAAAACAAAGTTAGTGTTTGAATATATGGTTCCAGTTGTTAGAGTTGCAACTACTTCACTCCCATTATAACGAATACCTATTTTTTTAGTACTATTTCCTTCACTGAATCCCACTTGTAAAATTTGATTACCAATATATGCGGCATTAGCAGAAGTATCTATTTGGAATGCAGTTCCTCCATTACTAATAAAATATACTACTCTTAGTTTATTTACATTATTAGTATGACCATTACGAATTAATTGTCCTATTCTTTTACTAGTTGTAGCACTATCATGACCTAATGCACAACTTCTATAACTTGATGCATATCTTACTACTCCAATAGAAGTATTAGAAGCATCTGATGTATTTAATAACTGCTCTTCACCACTACTTTGGAGGAAATGAGTAGTAGCACTTCTAAGGCCAGCAGGTTTACCATTAAGGGTAACTACAGCATTACTAGTTACTATAACAGGTTGTCTATTAGCAGTTCCTTGTGTAACATTTATTCCGTTACCGCTTTGGTCATACCAGGTAACTATTCTTCCTTCACCATTAGCAGCACAATGAGCTAATAAAGCTGTAGTATCTAAATCTCCATTTGAATCAAATCCGATATCAGCTTCAGCATTAGCATTAGTCTCTCTTACCCTCATAGCCGGTCCTGAGTATGTAGAAGATAATTTTCTAACTGAATATGCTACTCTTATATTATCTCCAAATTGATCTAATAAAAAAGTTTGTCCTGCTACTGCAGCAGTTGAACTAAAAAATGCAGCTATCATTGACATTATGACTCCTGATTAATTGTAACTAATGCTGTATCGTTTCCTATATAATGATAATATACATAATTTCTTTTAGTATTATCAAACGTACCATTTAAAATTTTAAATTCAGATGAAGTTAAATCTAAACCTGAGGCGGATATGTCAGTCATAATAACATTTCCTAATATACTAGCATTAGCATCTATAGACATTGTTAATGGTTGTACTGAATGAGTTATCATTATTCTATTAATACTAAAATTTAAAGTAGTACTAAAAGAAGAGCTTAATGTTAATTGAGTACTAGTATTAGCTTTTAGTATAGATGCAGTAATAGGACCCTCTACATTTAATGATGCATTAAGACTCCCAGGAGTACTAGAAGTTATATTCATAGAACCAGTAAAATTATACTCAGTTCCATTGGTTCTACTTATCACTAATGGTGTATTATGTTTTACATGAGTGCGTGCTAATAAATCTAAAATTTGATCAGCATCTATCTGTATAAGATTATCAAACCCAGTAATAAATTGGTCCGAAGGGCTAGTATCATCAAATGCTATTTTACCTTGCCCCGGTAATTGTATATGTGCAAATGAACCAGTACTACTTGCGCTTATATTACCAGATGCTGTAATATTATTAAAAGTAGCATTACCACCATCAAAACTACCTGAAAAAGTAAATGATCCGCTAAATGATGCTGATCCTAGAATAGTTAGATCACCTGTAGTTGTTAAATCTGTAAAAGATGCAGGGGTATCAATTATAGCAGGTCTAGAAACTTTTATTCGAGCCATAACTAAATTTCATTTATATTTTTAACAGTTTCCATATTAAATGTAACTGAAGATTTATCAGAATATTTTTTTATAGAAGCAGTATCTTTTTGTATATTATCAGGTATTAAATAACCATCCATAGTTAATTGAAAAGTTGATTTTACTGCTCTTTCTTGACCAGTATTTAATTCTGTTACTATTTCAAAGCTATCTATAGCTGATATAAATTTAAATCTTTCTTGGTCTCCCCAATATGAATAAGAAGCATAATTAATATCTTCTATTATTTTATTTAATTGTTCTACATAGTAAGTTTGTATTGCACATTGATAAACTAACTTTACGTAATCAGGAACTACTATTGCACGTTTTACTTTTTGTGGTATTCTATTATTTAATACATTAAAATTTGAATAAAAATTTCTTTGAGTATAATTATCTTGTGTAAAAGTATATACATTAGGATTATTAGAATCTAATTTATTAGTTAAATTTTTATTTTTTTGTACCGATGTTCTTTTAAACATAATTAGTGGATACATTATAGCACCTTTTTTATCCCTATAAAACCCATCTTTTTGTATAGATTTCCATCTTTCAGGAGCTCCATATATTATTGGTACTTTAACTGTATTACCATTTTGAATTACTCTTGGTTTAATTACGTTTTCAAAATAATACATTATAGCTTCATCAATATCTTGAATACTAATAGTTTGTATTTTAGATGTATCATTTTTAAACGATGTTTTTTCCGCTCTATTAAAATTTTTACCTGATTCAAGTTCGTTAGGATTAGATGGAAAATTAGGATTTTGACCTATAAATCTTCCTTCTCCATCATTATATGGTTGTTGAAGATTTTTAGATATCTCTTTTTGTGTTTTCGGTATTGGTTTTCTATAATCAGGCATTTCCTCTTTCTAATGTTATTTGTACTTTATCAGCAGGTATATAAAATGTTTTAGCTATTACGGATATATTTTGACCAAAATTTTCTAATCCTGGATTCCATGGATTAGTATTATATGGAAAAGATGGATCTTTACCAACAAATAATTGATTATCTACCACATCATGTACTTCAAAATAATCTTCATAATATTGAATAATATCTCCAGGTTGGACTACTAAACTAGCATCTTGTAAAAATTGTCTATAAAAATAAAATTCTATATTTTGATTATGATCCACTCCAAAATCTCCACTAGTAAATTCTTGATCAGATCTATTAATTAAACAATTTAGTAATACTGGTTCATTATAATATTTTACTCCAGCTGATTCTCCGTAAATATTAACTTTTGTTTCATCTAATCTAAACTTATAATATGCACACTGTTGTGTGATAACATCTCTAAGTAATTCTTTATTAATGTTACGAAATAATGATACATCTCTATCTCTACCAAATATTGCCATATTATCCTATATAAATTACGTAAGGTGAATATCCTAAATCTTTATTTATAGCATCTGCTTCTAAATTTTTTCTTTCTAATAATTTTTCTCTTGAAGTTTCTTCAAAATATGCTCTTAATCTTTCTACAAGAGCATTTTTCTCTGCTGTGGCTGCTGTAATTAAATCTCCATGATTTAAAGTAGTATCAGCATTAGGTATTGGAACTACTTGATATTTTCCTCTAATATATCCTAACATTTCCTTACATAATGCTAAAGAATAATCAAATATCCATTTTCTACCTATAGAATTTATTAATGTATATTCAGGGTTTTGATATGGTACTTTAGATACATCAGTAATAACTCCTTCTCCTTGTGGATTTTTATACGGATTGTTTCTATCTGATTTTTTTATGTATTTTAAATATAATTTAGAAACTGATCCATTAGGTATTGGAAATATCTGTAACTCATTACCAACTATATTAAAAGAATATTGCGATTTTCTTACTTGATCGTTAAATTCAATAGCTTGTATTCTCTGCATATCAAATGATACAGGCATTAATAAAAAATTAATAGCAGGGGAGAATTGACCAAATCCAAATGAATCTAACATATTTATCATACCAGTTCCTGAACCTGCATAAGGATCGAAAAATCTTGTTACTGCAGGAGGAGCTTCATAATAAACTCTTTTTATTTCTAAATCATATGTTTGTAATCCTTCTTTAGTAGCAAAATCATCTAAATTATAGTATTGTTTTCCTCGTACTAAATCTATTGAACCTGTATGAAATTTTACATCTCCACCAATGCCTGCTTCTTCTCCATATTGCTGAGAGAGTCGAATAGTAGTACCCATATTTGGAGAGACTAGTTTATTATTTGCTGTAATAGACGTAGAATTTCCTTCAGTATACAAATAATTTTCTCTTACTTTATAAGCATATAATTCATTACCATAGGTAGTTACTGCTTCTTCGAAAGCTGCATAAATACTAATTTCTTGAAGCTCAACATCCATTAAAGGATACCCTAATCTTCGAGTTACAAACGTAGCTACTTTATCAGCATCAGTTTGAAAGTCTGGATCTAAATCATAAAATCCAAAAGGTGTTTCGCCGGCTGCAAAGGATGATGAACCAGGCCATATAGGAATGTTAGCCATACTATCTTTCTTTATAAATAGTTAGCTAAATTTTAATCAATTACTTATTCATCTACAAAAGAAGCACTATACCAAGTAACATATTCTGATGGTGCAGTGTCGTACCATGTCCACCCATTAAATGGGTAAGAATGATCTTCATGGTTAGCAACAGTTAACTCCCATTCTCCGTATGGTCCTTTAATAGTGTGACCTACATACCAATCTCCTATATTTTCTTTAAGACTATAATAAGCTGATCCTGAAATAAATTGTGGCATAATTTAATTTTTTAAGATGTTGTAACAGTCCAACCTTTATTGGTTGCTATAGAGGTATCGCAAGTTGAAGCTCCTACTGTATTTCTCACATCTATAGTTTTTCCTGATACAGTGGCTAAATCAGAAAAGATTGCATTTAATGATTCTGCAGTTAATCCATGACTGTCACTCAGATCTATATCTTGAGCTATCCCTGGAGCTTTCAATTCCTGTAAACTATCCGCGGCATCAAATGTTTGAGAGAAGGTAGCACTTGAATTGATTCCTACAATCTCTAATCTACATAATTGTGTATTACTTCTAAATGCTCTGTACCAATCAGTAACATCAGCTGATCCTGTAAGATAGATAGATTTAATTTGATCTGATGTATTAAACATTTCTCTGGCACTAGTACCTGAATGCATACTAACACTTACAGGTATTTGATAGTCAGTTATCATATTAGATGCTTTAAATACATTATTGAAATTAGTAAGAGATGTAAAGTTGAAATGAGGAGGATTTTTCAAACGGGGAGATGAAAATATTTGAGAACCTCCGGTGGTTACACTTTCAAAAGATGTGAAACCTAATTCTTGTAATGTATTAGCATTTCCAAAAGCTGCATTAAAGGTAGTAACGTTAGGAGTGTTAATAGTACCAACTCTTTTAATAGTTCTACAAGTAGAGAAGAAACTTGACATATTTGTTGCTGCTTGACAAAAACTAGCTGTTGGGAAAAGATTTATTATACCTGATTGCTCAAACATACTGTTAACATCTGTACAAGCAGGAAAAGCTAATGTTTTTGGAAAATGTTCTCCATCTAAATTAGTTGTAAATGCAAAAAAATGATTAGCATCTACTACTTTATTAAAATTAAAAAACTCTGTTGTATTACCTATTTTTCTTAAATTAGTACAACTATTAAAAAAGTTATCTGCTTGTGTTGCTTCAGGGAATGATAAATTGCCTATATTAATTAAGCTGAAGTTATTTTCAAACATGTCTCTAATATCGGTCATATTAGAAGAACTCAGAATTCCATCAGGTCCATCATAATGTAGCATACTAATATTTGAATTAAATAAATTTAATCCATCATCTACATTTTGTAGATCCTGCTTATAATCAGTATCACCTATTGTACATGCTAATAAATTTTCATTATTACTAAAACTATATGTTCCTGTAGATCTAGGACGAGGCATTCTAAAAAACTTTAATGAAGGAAGAGAATTTATTTTCATTACTGTTGTAGTAGAAGACATGTCCCCTACAAATTCAATTCTTTCTAATAATGGTAATCTAAGATTACTAACGCTTATATTGATGTTGTTAAAATTAGTACCTGCCATTCTCACATCAAGAGCATTACAAGCCATTCCCGCAATACCTCTTCCTAGATTTGATGAAGGGTTTCTTACACCTAATTCAAATTGAGTTAAATTAGCACTGTTTCCTGTAATAGTACAAGTAGCTATTTTATACCCTCTATCCGAACCACTGGATGCCGGAAATGCCGAAGCTGTGTAATAATGACCTATTACTTGACCACTATTTTGGTTTTCCACTACTCCATCTCCCCAATCAACTGTATGATTACCTGCTATCTCAAATCCCAAATAGTTAGAGCCAGTATCAAATACAGCTGTTTGTATTACTATTTTTTCATCTCCATCACTTACTAAAGTACTTATATCGGGAAAACTACCGGATGGTTTTACATGATCATATATTATTCCTACTACTTGATGTGTAAATGAACCCGATGCAGCTGAAATGCCATCTGAGGCAACACACTTAATAGTTAAATCTCCTAAAAAATTACTTGCAGTATATGGTAAAGTTAATCCTGACCCTATAAATTTACCATCTTCATACCATTCAGCATTAGTTAGAGTTACACCTGCTGTATCAGTGGTAGCTGTAAATACTGCTGAACTTGATAGATAAGCACTTCTAGTTACTGATTGAGCTAATGTTAAGTCAAATCCTCCTCCTGTAGAAGGTGCGGGTATGTTTATATATTGTATCATATTATTCTAGAACCACTTAGAGTAAATAAACCAGATGATGATGGAGTTATTTTTAATTTATCAAATCTATTTAATGTTATTGGTATAACTTGTTGGGAAGAAAAAGAACTTGTATTAGCACTTGCTGTTACAAATCCTGCTAAATCCATTGAACTAGTAGAAGAACCAGTAAAGTTTATAGTCATAGGAAATGGTGCTATAAATGTAAATGCTGTAGCAGCTTCGAAATTTAGGAACGTTTCAAAACTAGTATCTACTACATCAGCAGTTACTTTATTAGCTATGATATCTCCACTTGCACTTATATTACCTGCTACAGTTAATCTTTCAGTAGGGGATGATGTATTTAGTCCAACATTTCCATTGGAAGCAGTAATATAAATTGCATTTCCTCCAAAATCGCCTCCTACATAAAGACCTAAATAATTTTGTGGTTCATCATTTAAGTTACCAATTTCGAGATTACCATTTGTATATCTTTCTAATGTTTTAATTCCATTAGTAAAGATTTCTGTACCTAGAAGAATATTACCGCTTGCACTTATGTTACTTGATGCTGTTATAGCTCCTGCAAATTCAACATTATTAGAATTTAACTTAGTTGGTATTTCAGGTTCTACAATTCCACCAATCAGTAATTTACTATTATTTGCAGAAATAATAGGCTTATTAGTTAAAGATAATATAGTAAATCCAGAATTTGCATCATTACCGTGTGCATGATATTCAGCTCCAAAATATGAAGAATTAGTTCCACTACCACTTACATTACCTGAGAATACTATATTTCCTGATGAGTCGCCAAAAGTTGCTCCTACAACAGTCCCACTTGCACTTATGTTACCAGATGCTGTGATATTCCCAAATAATACATTACTACCAGTTATAGCAAATGAAGCAGTTTGTGCATTTGGTACTAAATTAGATAAATCTTGATCTCCAGTATTTGTACCACTTAAATTATTTGCTACTATATCTCCACTAGCACTTATATTATTAGATGCCGTTACATTTCCTGTTACAGTAAATGATGAATTACTGTTTATACCTTTTGTATCAGCAGTGAAAAACTGGTTGTTAGAAGTTTGTGAACTGTCAGGATATATTCTTCCTAATACTCCTCCAAAAATTTGTTGACCATTAATAGCACCACTTGCACTTATAGCTCCAGATGCAGTGATACTAGTAGCAATTAAACCAGCATTCTGAATTTTGACTGTATCAAATCCTCCTCCGGAATTAACTAATAAATTTTTATTACTTGATCTTAGTGTTTGATTACTACCACCAGCAGAACCACTTGCTAAATTTAATATAAACGCATCATCAAATACTTCTATGAGACCTGTAGATCCACCTATACTTAATCCATTACCTATAAGATCACCACTTGCACTTATGTTACCGGATGCTGTTATATTACCGCTTGCGCTTATATTACCCGATATTTTAATACCATCTACTGCTGTTTCTAATTTTTGATTACCTGCGTAATATAAATTTACCTTGAATAATTCTGAATCAGTTTTTAGAAGTAGATTGGTATTCCTATCATTGACCCTAAAATTAACTCTATTACCTCCTGGGTTAATTGTAGCAGGATAAGGGACGTCAGAATCTTTTTCCATATCAAAAAATCCAATGTCACCTGCTTTAAACCGAATTCTATTATCAGTAAAGTTAATTAGAGTATTTACATCACCTGCATGTTTAATAAATTGAGAAACTAATACATCACCTGAAGCTGTTACATTACCAATAAATAATGATTCACCTGTTTGATTTAAAGGACCAATATTATTTAAAGTTCCTGATCCTGAAACTGTTAATGATCCTGTTATAGTTAAACTTCCACTTACATCTAAACTACCAGTAAATGAGTTAGACCCTGTAGTAGCAAAAGATCCTGTTTGAGAGTTAGTTACAAACGAACTTGTCTGAGAATTGGTGACAAATGATCCTGTATCTTCACTAGTAATTATATCTCCTGAACCAGATATTGTTAATGATCCGGTAATATTTAAGCTACCTGTTATAGTAGTAGATCCTGAAAATATAGCAGGACCTATATTTGTAAAAGTAGAAGATCCTGATATTAATAAAGACCCGGTTATTGTTTGATCTCCTATAAACACATTTGAACCTGTGGTAGCAAATGATCCAGAATCAATACTTCCTGCTGGTCCTGCTGGTCCGTTAACTCCTCTAGGTCCAGGTGTAGAAACTGAGATTATTTCAGTAGCTCCTTGATTAACAGTTACTATATTATTATTAGTATTTATGTTTACTGTATTAGACATTATATTCTAGTTACTTCTTTACTTAATTTTACTGTTCCTTGAATTAGTCTAACCGTAAATGGACATTCACTACTACCACTATATATTTCTAAATCGTATAAAGCTTGATTAAATGTTAAGGTAGAGCTAGTACATGCAGCTATAAAAATACCTATACTACCTGAGGTTGGTGGAGTTATACTATTAGATCCACTAAAATTTAATCCTGTACCATCACTATTTCTAGATGAAGAAAGAGTTAGAAAAATAGTTCCAGAATCATCTGCAAAATTAGATCTAATTTGTAATCTTCCTGAGTAGCTTGTTAGATCTATAGGATTATTATTAGAATCTTTATAAGCTATTTCAAAATTAGTAGTAGCTCCTTGTTCAATTGTAAAATTATATTTACCTGCTGCCATACTTATAGTTTATTATTATAAGTATCTTAATTATCGTATTCATCTATAATTTGCTCTACTATAGGATCTCTATAATTAGAAGTTAAATGAATTAAAGCTAATTTATCAATTCTTTCCGCTACATCTATTAATTTTGATAATCCTGAATCGGATTTTCTTCTTATTTGTATTTGTTGAGGATCTCCTGCAATCATTATTTTAGAATCTATACCAGTTCTAGTAAGAATCATTTTTAATTGTTCTTTTGTACAATTTTGTGCTTCATCAACTATTACTGCAGAGTTTCTAAATGTTACTCCTTGTGTAAATTGTAAAGGTAAAATTCGAATACGACCCTCTACTATTTCTTTTTCTATTTTCGTTTTATCATATAAATCGTACATATTTTCTATAATAGGAGTCATCCAGGGTTGCATTTTATCATTAATATCTCCAGGTAAATGTCCTATATCTTCAGTACCTACCATAGGTCGCATAATAACAATTTTTTCGATCTGCTTTGTAAATAATAAATCTAAAGCTACATTACAACATAAAAAAGTTTTAGAAGATCCCGCTTTACCAGTAACAACAGTTATTTTATTATCTAAGATAATTGCTTTTCCTAATTTTTGTTCTTCAGTAAGTTGTAGTTTAAATTTAATTGGATTCTTTGGTTTCCTTTTTTGAGAACCGTTAGTATTTGTACTCATTTAAAACGATTAAGTTATTAATAAATAGCTTAATAGCAAAAGATATGAACGTATAAAAATATTAGAAATTCTCATAAGAGATATAATCTATATACAAAAAAAAGAGGGGACCGAAGTCCCCCCTAATTTCCTAACCTAAACGATTATATTAAAGTACGTTCAAGTCGTTAACAAAGATACGACCATAAAATTCTGGACGAATCATTTTCTTAGCATATCGAGTCAATAGACCTTTACGTGGTGTGAAGGTTTCTGGATCGTATACTAATGGAGTCATGATCAATGGAATATATGGAGCAAATGTTGCACCTGTTTCAAGGAATTGAGATCCTCTATATCCCATTAAGATTAATCCTTCATTCATATATGGGTTCTTATAAACAGTGTATCTGTTATTAAGTTGTCCCACTTTCTGAATACCGAAAGCATAAGTAGCTTGAGCAGCATCTCCATTACCAGCTGAAGCAAATCCTGGGATAGACTCAAGGATTGTAGCTACAGTTGGTGAAGTTACTACGAAATTAGCTCCTCCTCTCAACGTTTTTTGATGGATTTTATTAGATACTTTTTGCATCTTAGTTCCTAAAGTTTGGAACCATTGACCTTGAGTATTAAAAAATCCAGCATCATCGTATCCAGTTTTAGTTGAATTTAATGCTCGGTTATTAGTAGCATACCAGTACTCATCAGCAGCAGTTGCATCTACAATAAGCATATCAAGAATCTCAAGATCAATCTCAAGAGCAATATACTCAGACATAATAGATGTTAATTCAGCTTCTGCATCTAGTGCTTGGTAAGCATTCAAATCTTGAGCAAATTCAGGAGTCCATTGTGCTTTAAGCTTACGAGTCTTAGCAATAATACCTTCAGACTTAAGCTTCACATCTACTTGAGGAATATTTAATGCATCAGTAGCTTGTGTTCTTGCATTAGGACGACCTGCACCTGAATTATCTTCAAAATCACCTCTAGAATTATCTTCAGGCTGCTTATAGAAGAAACAGTTATAATCAGTACGAGTATTTTTCATAATCGTACGGATCTGATTATCAAATACAAATACCACTTTAGTATCATTATCTCTAGTAGTAGTATACTTTGGTAATGAATTAGCAATATTTGTTAAGCTTGAACCAGATGTAAGTACAAATGATCTTACTGCTCTAAGATCTGGAGTAGTTAAATCAGATGCATCTACAACAATCTTAGTAAGATTTCCTGCAGCAACTGAAGCTGAAAGATCAGAATTATACTGAACGTCAGCCCAAACAGCAAGAGATGCTGTATTAACAGCATAAGTAGAAGTAGATCCAGAATGGAAAGTCAAGTTTGAAGAAGAGAATTGGTTTAATGAATAACCAAATCTACCTGCTCCATAAAGACCTTCTGATGGGTCTCCTCCTCCTGAATCAGTAAGACCATACATAGATCCTGATTCAAATACATTACCACCAGCCGTAAAGGTTTTATTAGTTGCATCTCCTGTACCACCATATTGGAAGTCTAGGAAGAATACTAGGCCTGAGGGTAAGTTCATAGGTTGTACGGAAACAAACTCTTTAGAAGAAATTTGACCGAATACCTTTCTTACTAACGGAAGAGCAATTCCTGCCCAGTTAGCACCAGTTCCTGCATTAGCTGTAAATGCTGAACCTCCTTGTGTAGATGATTGCTCAACTACGAGTTGTTTTGCCTGATTCTCAAGAATCATAGCCATATTATTGCGCTCTACTTCGCCTTCAATTCCTTCAAGTAGACCAGTTTTAGCCCACTTGCCGGCTAAGCGCGCCGCATCGCCCTGCATGGATTTCCATCCTGAAGCAGAGCTTTCTAACAAGTTGTTAATTAAATTTGCCATTGTTATTCGTTAAAAAATTATCTAATACCTGCGAGTTTTTGAAACCTTGCAATTGTTGGATCAACATTTACAATTGGCTTTCTACTTGAAACACCGCTAGGTTTTGAC
>CETF01039879.1_pt1 | contig 11915 bp, 2 predicted proteins | sample 326991 | NCBI WGS metagenome assembly CETF01 (sample SAMEA2622331, study PRJEB7988) | marine metagenome | biome: marine biome (ENVO:00000447); feature: surface water layer (ENVO:00002042); material: "saline water (ENVO:00002010), including plankton (ENVO:xxxxxxxx)" | depth 5 m | reverse complement strand
GGATTTGCTAAAACTGGTGCAAGTATTGATTCTGGCTCACCATTACTAGTTCAATTAGATCAGTTAAAAAGAATGCAATATGATATGAATATGGCTAAAAGAAATAGTTTAATAAAAGAAAAACAAAATTTACAACAAGCTGATATGTATACATTTAAAGGCAAAAGTGCATTATACTCTGGAAGAATGGAAGCATCAGCACAAAGAAGAGCAGGTATATATTCTGCTATTGGAACACTTGCTAGTGGATTTATAGGTGCTGATGGAACAGATAGTTCAAGTTGGAGTTTCTTAAAAAAAAAAATTAATTTGAGTGGTGTAGTAAACACAGGATATGAAGGTGATATTAATATAGGACAAGCGGGGATGATAGGATAATGCCAGAGATACCATTATATAAACAACAAACAAGAGTAAGTGCAGAAACACCACAAGGTATGATGTTAGATTTATCTAGTGAATCAGCAGCATTAGCTAGAACTGCTAATGTAGAAATACAAGGTATGGAAAATTTAACAGAGGGTGTTGCACAAGCTATTACAAATTATGAAACTTTAGTAGATGAAGCTGCAATGGCAGATTTTGGAAATGAAGTTAGAGATTTTAAATTAAATTTAGTACAAGGTGGTATAAAGTTTAGAGATCAAACACAAGGTAAACCTTATGATTTTCAAGCTGATTATATTGAGCCAGAAATAGAAAAATTTAAACAAAGATTATCAGAAAAAAAATACTCTAAAAGAATTAGAGCAGAATTAGTTAGAGAAGCTGAACAAGAATTTGATAATATTAGGTCTGAACAAGCAATTGCTGAAATAGAATTTCAAACTAAAAACAAAATAACAACACTTAAAAATACTGCTGTTAATATGATTATTAGTGGTGATTATGCTAGTGGTAAGGCTATGTTAGATGAGTTGAAATTTGATCAAGGTATTGATGATGAAAGTTATAATAGTATTTTAAATGATGCTACAGTTGCATATTTTGAAAAAGGACATATTAATACAGAAACTGGAATGTTAGAATCCTGGACTAATCAATTACAAGTTGATGAAATGGAAAAAAATGAAATATATAAAGCTTTACCACCAGAAATACAAAGAGCAGTTTTATCAAATGTTTTTGGTCAAGTTGAAGAATTTACTAAAACTATTAAAGCTGATAATTATAAATTTGCAGTAGATCGAATAAATGAAATAGCTATGGGTACAGGAGATACTAGTATTTATGGTGTATTTACATTAGATGATATAGAAAGGTTAAATCTTGGTGGTGATGAAAATCTTAAAAAATCATTAGTTACAATGTATAATCGTGCAATGAATATGCGAATTGCAAAATTTGTTGCTGATGAAGATAGTGAAATGAATGAAATAAGTCTTGCTGGGGCTTTTAATGATATAGGATTAAATGAATTACAAGATGGAATGAATAAATTGTTAAAAGAATATTATATGCCTACAGAAGGTAATAATCAATACAAATACAAAAACAAAGATTTACAAGATATGACTAAAAATCTTGTTAACGAAATTATGGACAGTGGTTTACCAGCTGATATTCAATATTATTATTTAGATTACATTGCAAATAGTATGAAGCAAGGCGAAACATTTCAAGCATTTGCATCAAATGATAATCCACGAAGTTTTGGTGATGATTTACTTAATGCTATAACATTAGGAAAAGGAGGTTTTTCTAATAGAAATAATAGATATAGAAGAGATACACAATGGTTATGGCAACTTACATGGTCTACTTATGATAACGCTTCTAATAATATGCCAATAGATAAATTTTCAAGTAGTATGTTAAATGTACCTACAGCTGTATCATCAAAATTAAAAAATGATCGTGAATATAATGAAGATACATTACAAGGATTGTTAAATAAAGAAAAAATTACTATAGAAGATTTTATGAATAATTCAGAATCTTACATAAAAAATAATGCAACTTTTAAAAATGTAAATATAAGTAATAGATTAATTTTTGATAAAAATGGCAATCTATTTAAAAGTAAACATAATTTAATGGTTATGAATAAATATTTAGATAATACTTTTTCAGACTATTGGAATTATACTGGTGATTACATTATGAAAGAATCATTAGGTGTTAGATCAGCTAGTAGATATATTAAAACACCAACTACTTATGAAGATAAAGCATTTAACAGTTTGGATGAATTACTAAAAGCAGGTGAGTTTATAATCGATGAATATTAATCCCGAAAAATTATCAGCAGCAGTTGATGTAAAACAATTAAATAAAACAGTAAATCGAAATATAAATACAAATTTTGGCTCTTATGAAGATTTTTATAATACTCCACAAGAAATATTAGCTTTTAATCCATTAGCACAAGTTGTTAATTCTAAAGATAGAGAGTTTTGGCAAGGTAATGATGGAAAAGATATTATAAATAGAGTTAAAACTCGTAACACTTTTAGATCATTATATGGAAGACCTTTTTTAGAAAAAAATGGAAGAGAACTAAATGATACTGAAGTAGATACTATGTTACGAAAGTTTTATGATATTCCAGAAGATCAAGACCTAGATTTTGGATATTTAAAAAAAGATTTAGATAATCAACATAGAGAAAAATATGACAAACAAGATTTTACAACAGGAGAATTTTTAGCAGGAACTGGTGCTGTATTTGTAAATGGAGCAGAAAAAGTATTAGAATTTCTTGCAACACAAGGTGTAAGAGCAGTAAATCCTAACAAAGTAAGTATATTTAATACACCAGGTGTTGTTCTAGCTAAACAAATTTATCAAATAACAAATAAAAAATACAACAGAGAAGAAGAAACACCAAATAGTATAGCTACTGATTTTTTAGATAGATTAGAATATAACATTCCTGGTGCTTTTAATTTATTAACAGAAAACGCCAAATTTAATATGTATGAATTACAAACTTTTGATAGCAAAACTGGTGGCATTGGTGGATATTTAAAAGAAGTTGCTACTACTCTTGCATCAAACGCTGATGTTTTAACTGTAGGTGCAACGCTACCATTTTTCGTTGCTATGCCATACATGATGATTAGAGAAGGATTAGATTTTGAAGAACAAAAAAGAAAAGAAGCTGGTTTAAAAGATTATTATTCAGCAGATGAATGGACTCCAGAAATAGCTGACAAAGCAGAAACTATCGCACAATCAGCTTTTGGTTATGGTGTTATTTCTGGTATGATAGAATATGCACAGGTATTAACATTATTAAAAACTAATATTGGTACAAAATACGCAACTAAAAGAATGTCAAGGCCTATGCTTAATAGCGTAAGAGCATTTTTTAAAGCACAAGGATATTCTGCTATTGAAAACGTAGGTGAAGAATCTTTACAACAAATTGCATCTAATCTTTTTACAAATAAAAATAACAAAACATTAAATGATAAATACAATTTAGGATTACCAGAAAGTATATATTGGGCTAGAGGTGTTTCAGATGCTGTAGATGGTGCATTAAAAATGACTGTAGGTATGGGTTTAGTAGGTGGTGCTAAATCAACTTATAGTAGATATTTTGGACAAACTAAACAATGGATTCTTGATAAACAAGAAATGTTAATGAATGATTTTGGTTTAAATGAGAAAGAAGCCAAACAATATGCTATAAGATTAGGTCGTGCAAGAGCAAGTGAACGTGCTACTAAAGCATTAGTAAAAGAAATATTTGAAGTATCAGAAATATCAGCAGTTAAAGAAGCTGGTAGAAGAAATAGAATAAGAGAACAGTATGTAAATAAAGTACTAGGTATTGCTTCTAATAATGGACTTGAATTATCTGACAGAGATTTTGAAAGATTAGCTATTATTTTTACTGAAGCTGAATTAAAAGAAATGTCACCACAAAATTCTGATGTTTTTGTAAGAGCTGTTTATGGAGATCAAAATGCAAGAAAACAACACAATAATGAAATTCTAAAACAGACTATATTAAATTTACCTGGCCAAGTAGGTGATGCTAACACGCAAGAAACAAGAAGCACACAAGAAACAATAAATGAAATTATAGATAAATATGATTTTTCACCAGAAGTAAATGAATTAATAAATAAAATAAAAGCAGGATTTTTTGATACAGAGTTAGAAACCACTGGTAATTCAGAAGCTGATACATTAGTTGATAGAAGAAAAGCAGCAATACAAAAAGTATTAGACTTACATGGAACATTAAAAAAAGGAGAACAACGAACAGAAACAGCAGATGTAGAAGATGATTTATTGGATGATTTTTCTGTAGTTAAATCAGAAGCTGAAAGATTAGGAGTAGAAGTAGAAGGAGATAAAAGAACTTCTGAATATAAAGTTAGATTAAGAAGAGCAGTAGAAAAAGCTAGAGCAGAAGAACGAGCAGATGAACAACAACAAGATGTAGATGATGTTGATAAAAGAAGAAAAGAAAATAGAAGACAAAAATTTCTTAACAAAATGTTACAAAAAGGAAGAAAAGCATTAAGTGTATTAGCACCTAATGTAAAAATTAAATATGCAAAAGATGCTAGAGATTTCCAAAGAATAACAAGACATACTGGCAGAGGTTGGTATGACATGAAAGACACTATATGGTTAAACCCTGATAGTGCAACAATGGGTACTCTAGCACACGAAATTACTCATGCTATATTTCATCAACGATTAAAAACAGATGCAAGAATTAGATATGTAGCAAACAGAATTTTAAATGACATGATTGATTTTAATCATTTAGATGAATCAGTTGTTATAAGAATAAAAGCATTTCAACAACAATATAGAGATAAAAAAGTTTCACTAAAAGATTTAGATGAAGAAGGTTTAGCAGAACTAGTTGGAATTATGGTTGATAGTTTTGAAAATCTTATACCAAGAACACAAAACAAAATTAAAGCATGGTTAAGAAAAATATTTGGAAACTGGTTACCATCTCTTAAAAATAATGAAACTGCTCTTAAAATGTTACAAGTAATAGGTGCTAAAACATCAAGAGGTGAAGCTATATTAGAAAGTGATGTTGCGTTGCTGGACCAACTAGGCCAGGAAAAAACTGATCTTGAATTATCAGAAGAATCAACTCAAGAAGGTAACGACAAATTTCAATTATCATACTATGACCCAATTACAAATTTGTATTATTTTTATGATGCTGATCTTTTTAATTTATATAAAAAACTAGGTCATTTAACAACAGATAAAAAACCATCTGATTTTGCAGGTCAAAAAATTGTATTACATTCTCCAGACAGTATGTTTTCTGGAAATATATACAGAGATGATGTTTTATTAATTAAAGGTCAAGGTGGTGTTTATTATCCAATTAAATATTTACAACAAGGATATTTTTGGGCTTCTACTAAACAAGCTGCAGAAGCATTAGCAAGATTACTTAATGAGTCAGCAGATGGTCAAGGTAAAGTTTTAATGGGACTTACTAATGGTGGTAGAGAAAAATTATTTTCTAGTTCTAATGGATCAATAGGTGTTGTTAATTTATTTGAAAATTTAATAGATAGTGGTCAAATATCTATGACTAAAGAACAATTTTCTTATGTATTAATTAGAGCATCATCAGAATTAAATCAAGTTTCTGGAGATATTAATAAAGTTAAAGGAATGTTAGCTGGTCGATATATTGATCCTGTAACTAAAGACCCAATATCTTTTGAAAGAAGAAAACAATTTACATTAGATGTAATTAGAAAAGTAGCAGAAGTAGCAAAAGGTAATGCTAAATTAGAATACGAACTTCGTACTTTTTATAAAAGTATAATTGTTAATGATATTCCTATAAGCAAATCAACTGGCGAGATTGTAGATAGTAAATCTTTATTTACATTAGGTAGACTTCATTTATCAGAAATGATGACAGAGCCAACTCTTAAAAATGAATTAGAATCTGAAGATAGATTAGATAGAGAAGCTGTAGGAGATTTATATGCTATTTTAGAAATGCAAGGAACAGTAGAAGCTATAGCTACACCTGAACATGATACATATGGATATTCTATTGTTTCTACATCGGGACAAAAACCAGTATTACATATGTTATCGCAAAGGTCTAATTATAAAGACAGTATTGTAGATATAAATGGCAACTCTCTTGTTCCTACAGAAGAACAAATAAAAGAAGAACTTAAAAATGGTAAAGCTAAAAATGTAAGAGATGCTGCATTAAATATAGAAAGAAGAATATATCCTACAACTGGTACGTCAACTCAAGTATTAAGAGTTTCTGATCAACCAGGTAAAGCACAATTAGCTCAAACTTATAAAGTTTATAGAACTAAAAAAGGTACAGCTACAGTAAAAGCTACAACAGGAAATGTTCTTGGAGATGCACAATATTATGCTTTTACAGAAAAAGATGCAGCAGCATATACACAAGGTGTTACTGAAAATGTTGAGTCTGTTGAAATAACTGTAAACAATCCATATATTATTGGAGAAAGTCCTGATCGATGGGAAGCTGATATGGATTTTGCTGATCTAATAAAAGCAGCTGAAGAAGCAGGTTATAAATTTAGTAGTGTATATGGATCGGAAGAAAGTGATGGTATTACTCTACAAGAATATTTAAAATCTATAGGACATGATTCTTTAATTATAAAAAATATACAATCAGCTGAACAAAACTCTATCTTTAGACTATTTGGTGTAATGGCAGATATTTCTGGTACAGGAAATCTTGTACAAGTTACTGATGGATCACAATTAATTGTATTTAATACTGAAACTAATTTTGATGCTGGTAAACAACAACTATCAACAAGTGTAAATGCCGCTACTTTCTTTTCTGGTACAAGAACTATGGAATTTCCAATGATTAGTAATAAATTAATTAATTGGAAGTTAGCAGTAGAGTATGAAAAAGATATTAACGATTTAGCAAATGGTATATTTAATACAGATTTTGAAGCTAAAGATATTACAAAAATGAATCCTAAAGATTTTTTAAATCAAAATTTAGAATTTATGCATTTTTCTCCACCTTGTCAGTTTTTTAGTAAATTATCTAAAACTGAAAAATCCAAAATGACACCACAACAACTTGCTGCAGCAACTAAATTAGAATTAGAAATAGCTAAAAAAGTTGCAGAGTTTATAGAAGTTATAAAACCAAATAACTTAACAATAGAAAATGTGCCAGGCTATATTCTTTCTCCACATTGGAATGATGTTATACGACCCGCATTAGTTAAAGCTGGTTATAAAGTAGAAGCAGTAAAAACTGATCCTGCTTATTATGGTGGTATATCTCAAAGAGAAAGAGTTATTGTTCGAGCAACAAGAGTTAAAAATGAAGATGGAACATTTGTAGATTTTCCATCACTACCAAAAGAAACTGGTCCGGGAGATTTTAAAAAAGCATTTGCACCATATATTAAAGAGTTACCAGTTGAGCCTGTTGAAGAATTTGGAGAAATAAGAACAGGTAAAAAAGGTGAAGGAACATTTCATGTTATAATAGCTAAATTATTAAATGATCAATATTCTAATATGGAAAAATATGCTCGTAGTAAACAATTATTTTATATTGGTACAGGAGATGGAACATTTGTACCAGAGGGTTATGCAAGTCAAGTGCTTACTGCTGGTTGGCAATTTGAAGACTCTAAAAGAGGTGAAAAAGACAAAGTAGGCAGAAAAGTTAAAAAGACTGTAAAAAGAGGTAAAGACAAAGGACAACTTTATGGTGCTAGTAATCAAGGTAGAATAGGAATACCAGCCACTTACGAAATAAGTAAGTTAATGGATAAATACTCAAGACAACAATCTTTAAAAATATTTGCAGAAAAATATGGATGTAGTATTAAAGAAGCTAACGATGCATTTATGTCACCAACTGGTTATTTATTTAAAAGAATAAATACTAAAATATTATTAATAGCTATGGGTTTTGATGCGTCATTAAGCGAAGTAATGAGTGATAGATTAAGTCTTAATGCTGCAGTATTAGGTAATGGTATGCATGGTCTTACTACTAAATATTTAGTTGAGCCTATGATAGGATGGGATGGAAAACAATCTGTTGATTTTAAAAAATCTACTAAAGATAAAATAGTTAAACAAGAAATAGTTGATGAAGTAGATACTGATAAAGGTAAGTTTAGTTTATCTAATGATAGAATAAATGAGTTACTAACAAATATAAGAGAAGGTAACGAACAAAGAGAAAAAGAAAATACAGAAGGTAAAAAAACAAATGCTATAGTAGAAGAAGCTGAAGAAGAAATCGAAGAAGAAACACTTAATCCAGAAGATATAGCTGAAGAAGCTGAAGAAGAAAATATTATAGATGATGAGCCTACTGTAGATAAAGATGAATATCAATCATCACAAGAATTTTATGAAGATAATGTAGACACAGATACTTTAAGTGAAGATGAAAAATTTGATGATAATTTTGATAATCAAAAAGTGTTTCAGTTAAGAATACAAGACATACAAAGAATATTAGAGCATTATAATTTAGATGAGTTAGAAAGATCACAACAAGTTAAGTTTTCTACATTGTTAGCAGAAGCTGCTAAATTTTTACAAAGAGATTCTACATTAGCATTTAAGATTGCTCAATCTATAAATAAAGAGCCAAGAGCATTAACAGGAATAGAACACGCTATTATTTTAGTTAGAACTGCACAACTTGTTGATCAAATAGAAGAAATACATATATCAGAATCAAGAGCAACTAAACCAACAACTATAAATGCTGGTGCAAGGTCTGAAGCATTAATTAATGAGTTACAAGATATTATAAGAGCAGATGGTTTGGCAGGCTCTATAAGTGGACAACAACTTGCTGCTAGAAGAATGGCCTTACATGGTAACAATACTGTTGCTGGTATTTTAAGAAGAATGGAAAGAGCTAAAAAGAATAACAAAAAATCTACAAAAGTGTCTAAAGAAGATACACAAAAGGCTGCTGATTTAGCTTCTGAACATAAAAAAGCAACTGAAGCTGTAGAGAAAAAACAAAAAGAAATTGAAGCAGAGAGAAATAAAGAAACTAAAGATGAGTCAGAAACTTTTATAGAAAAAGAAAAGAAAAAAAGAGGAACTAAAGCTGCTAAAAAATTATTATCAAGAGAAAAAGAAATTAGATTACAAGCTAAAGAATTAGGTTTTGATTTAAAAGGTTTTGGTAAAGGCCAGGCATTCAGTATTAATATAGAACAAGCTAAAATTATAAGAGAATTAGCAAAAATATTAGTTTATAAAAATTTAAAAAGATACGATAACATTGACAATATAGTTGATGAAATTAAAAATGCTCTACCTAGTGCAACAGAATACGATATACTTAATGCAATTGCTGGTAATATACAAAGACGAAGAATATCTAAAACTGATGCACAAAAGAAATTAGAAAGAATAACAAGACAGTCTAATAAGCTACAAGCCATACAAGATAAAATGGAAGAATTGTTTGGTAGTAAACCTAGTAGTCCACCTACAAGAGATGATTTTAAAGCACTTAAAAATCAATTAAATGATATGTACGATGAAATTACAAGTGCAGATGATTATGATCCAATACAAACAAATAAATTATTAGTAACTATATCACAATTAGGTATGTTAGTTGATGGTTATTACAAATCTGTAGAAAAACCATCAAAGAAAAAAATAGATAATATAAATAAAATTTCAGACATAATTACTAATACTAAAAAAGCTGTTAAATTATTAGATCGTATTGAGTTATTAAGAGGTATTATAGAAGGTACTGTTTTACCAGTAGATAATGATAGAGAAGGCCCTGCAAGAACAGAAGAAAATAAAAAAATACAAAGGTTAAGAGCTAGAGTTGCACAACTAGAAGATAAAATTAAACAAGACAAAAAAGATAAAAAAGAAAAAGAAACAAAAGAAAATAACGAAGCTGAATTACAAGAGTTAGTTAGAGAAATATTAGGATGGTATAGAAAAAATAAAACACCTAAAGAAAAGAAACCTAAATCAGATATATCTAAAGCTAAAGAACAAGCAAAAAGAGAACAACGATTACAAGATACATTAGCAGAGTTAGAAGCTATTTTGTTAACTGGTAAGTTGCCACCAGAAATGTATGGAAAGTTATATAAGAAAAAAGCACAAGTTGCTGATCCATTTAAATTTAGAGAAAGTATTCAAGAAGTAAGACAAGAAATAAAAGAAACAGAATACTATAAACAATTAGAAGATTTTAAATGGGCAAACAAAAGAAAAGAAACAATAAGAAAAAGACTAGATGAATTAAATAGAATTTTAGAAGAAGGTGACTTTGAATCATTTAAGAAACCTAAAAGAGAAAGAGAAATGGATCAAGAGTTACTTGATTTATTAGATGCACAACGTATTGCTGAAAGAAAAATTACTAGAGCTATTGATGAGTTAAGAGAAAGAACACTTTTTGAAACTGTAGGAGATTATGTATCTTTACCTCGTGCATTTGCAGCAACTGCTGATATATCAGTAATATTTAGACAAGCATTATTTTTAGGAACTGCTATGCCTAAAGAATATTTAAATGCTGTACAAGGTGGTTTAAAAGGAATAGGTGTTTCAATAGTAGATGGTAGATTAGAATTTACTGATAAAATAGCTAAAGATATTATGTTAACGTTAGAAAATGATGAAATGCATTTTATTAGAGAAAAAGCAGGATTATTCTTTAGTGCTATTGATACAGGATTAACTGCATCAGAAGAGGCGTTTAACTCAAGAGCTTTAGAAAAAGTATATAATATAAAAGGTGTTGGTAATGTATCTAGAACAGTAATGGGTGCATCAGAAAGAAACATGGTAATTACTTTAAATCTTTTAAGAGCTGCAGCATTTGATGGTTACTATGAATTAAATCCTCATGCTACAGATGCAGAGTTGAAGAAAGTAGCTTTCTTTATAAATATAGCAAGTGGTAGAGGTAATTTAGGTAAAAGTGAAGCAGCTATGCAATCAGCTTCATTCTTCTTCTTTTCTCCACGATTTGCATTATCTAGAGTTCAGTTACCATTTTGGTCAATATATGCTGGATTACAAATAGGTAGAGCTAAATACAGTAAAGATCAAGCAGTAAAAGATAGAATAAGAGCTGAAGGATTTACAGATGAGCTTGGTTTATACATAGCTAAATCTTGGGCTAGATTTGGTGCAACAATGACTGGTATAATTACATTAGCTGTATTAGCTGGTGCATCATTTGGATTTGAGCCAGAAGAAGAAGATTTTATGAAAATATCTATAGGAAAATTAAGATTAGATATATTTGGTGGTATGGGGCCTGTATTTAGATTTTGGAATAAATTTAACTACGCTACATTCTCTAACCTTACTGGAAGAGATACTGATATAGATGTTTGGAATGAATTTCAAAAAACATTTATTAAATACAAAGTTAGTCCATGGATGAGTAAAGGTAGTGAGATAATGACTGGTAAAGATTATGTAACTCAAAGAGATATAAATGAGTTTGCAACATTATTAGAATTATTTGTTCCTATTCATTTTGCTAACGCAGTAGAAGGCATAATAACAGACGTTCCTGCACCATATATATTAGGAGAAACTGTTGCAGAAATGACAGGCATTGGTGCATACGCAGTAGACTAGTGCTTATATGAAAGAATATCTTGACAAGATTTGTCTTGACAAATAGGTTTTAACAATTAAAGGAGATTATATTATGGCTTTAAAAGGTCTACAATTTGAAGGTACTGGTACAACGATACAAGTTGGTAGCATGACAGGTGCTATAACAAGTGATGCGGCGGTAGCAGTAAGTGGTGTAATTGAAATAGTTGATACATCTGGGTCAGGTGCATACATTGCATTTGGTGATAGTAGTGGTGTGGCCGCACCATCTGATGAAGCGGCAGGTGCGATTTTTGTTCCACCATTTGGCACTACAAGACCATTTTTAGTACCCGCAG
>CETF01043824.1_pt1 | contig 11936 bp, 9 predicted proteins | sample 326991 | NCBI WGS metagenome assembly CETF01 (sample SAMEA2622331, study PRJEB7988) | marine metagenome | biome: marine biome (ENVO:00000447); feature: surface water layer (ENVO:00002042); material: "saline water (ENVO:00002010), including plankton (ENVO:xxxxxxxx)" | depth 5 m | reverse complement strand
ATCGTAAAAAAATAAAATATGTATGATGTTTATTATACAACTGGCGGAGGACCATGGGTAAACGCTGGAACTGATACATGGGTTAATCTATGGTTGGAATTAGTAGCACCACATCTTAAAATAAAACCAATACTTTTAATTCATAGAAATAAACCACCAGGTCACGAAGAATATAAATTTCCAATAGAAGCTCATTGGCATGGTGATGATGTAAAGTTTGCAGAAAATCTTTGTAAAAATGCAAGAAGAATAAATATTTTACATGGTCATTATACCCCAATGAAAGTATTAGAAGATAATAAAGATAAAATTCATTCTAATGTTTTACATAATTCAGTAAATCATATTATTAAATCTCAGATGGGAGATGATTCTAGTTTTGTTTGGCATCCTTATTTAGATTCTAGTTGGGAAAAAAGAATCAATCAACTTGCAACACATTCTATATGGGTAGGTTTATATGATATACAATATCAAAATAAAAATATTAGAAATTTTTATGAATTTAAAAAAAACCTACCTCTAAGTAAATCAAATACTTTAGGATTTGCAGCTAGATGTGAGGGTAGAAAAAATCCAAGATATGTTGACGAAATACCATCGTACATATTCACAAACTCAAAGGAATTTAATGTGATTTGGAAACAAGGTGTTAAGGTAGATACTTCTAAATCAAAATTATATCATTACAAATCTGAGTTTAAGGATAAATTTTATAATATGGATTGGGGAATCTCTCATTCATGTTTTAATGATGAACCATTTGGTTATGGAATATTTGAAGCAGTTGATTATGGAAAAATACCAATTATTCATGAATCGTGGTGTAAAGAATTAGATTATCCATACCGAGCATCATCTAAAAAAGATTTTAAGGATATTTATATACGGTTAAGTAAAACTTCTTATGAGGAAAAAGAAAAATGGTTTAAAACGATTAAATCATTTATGATAGACAATTTCACAAAGAAAGAAGAATGGGTAAGAGATTTGCTTAATATTTATAATATATAGGAATTCATATATGGCAACAATTTCATCAGGTGATACACTCAGTTTAAAAAATCTAGGTACAGCAGTAAGAACTACTGATACTGGTAGTGGTATATCACTAAATGCACTTAATGCGAGTGCTGGAACAATTGTTTCAATGTCTGGTTATGGTATTGATTCAGTAGGTTCAATCACAGGTTTTACTTATGCAGTTGAATCTACAACTGAAACATATACATTAGGTTTTAGTGGTGAAGGAAATAAGTTTTCTATTCTAAAAGGAAAAGCAGGAAATTTCACATGGGCAGTATCACCAGCATTTAATTCAGCAGGAGATACGGCAGGTTTTTTAGAACTTGAAACAAATGCTGATTATCAGAATGATATTTCGATTGGAGCTATGAATCCACAAGGTGCTAGTTCACAAACTTCACTTTTGGGTGCACAATCACATACACTTTCTGTAACATATGCAGATACATATAATGACCATGCAACAAATTATAATAGTGCAAGAACTAAAACTGTATATTCAGTAGATTCTTATGATGGAAACTCAGCAGCGTTATGTTTAACTATTGATTCACCAGTAACACTTGCAGATGGAACTATTGTAGAAGTTGGAGATTTAGAAGAAGGGGATTTACTACAAGGATATGCAATCACAGGTTTAGGTATTGATGAATCAAATTTCTTAGAATGGTCATCTGATACTCTAGGTACAACTGGTAAAGATGTAACACTTGTTGGCATTACATATTCATTTGCTAACAAATATTATGATATAAATGATGGGGAAGTTACTGCAACATCAGAACACCCTATGTTAGTGAAAGATGGAAATGATGGTGAATATAGATTTAAAGAAATGTTTAACATTAATACTAATGATAAATTAATCAGAGATATCTCTGGTACAATTACTGAAATTAATGTTGATTCAATTGAAGTTGTTGAAAAAACAGTTGAGATTGTTTCTATCGATGTTGAACAAGATGATACTTATCTAGTTAATGGATATATCACACACAATAAAGGTGGTAATACACATACAGATGAAACTGCACCAAATGCACCAACAAACCTTGCATGGACAAATGGTACATTAACTCTTTCATGGGATGGTGATGGTACAAATGATGTATTTGATGTACAAATAGATGATAATTCTAATTTTAGTTCACCACTTATAAGTCAAACACAATGGTCTGAAACAACACTCGTTACAACTACTGATGCTGGTTCCTTCGATATAGGAACAGGTACACGATATGCGAGAGTTAGACAATATGGTACAAATGGATTGTTGAGTAATTATAGTTCAACACTAACATTTACGGTTTCATAATTTATGTTTTGAAAAAAACTATATATTTATATATACAAATAGTTAACTAAAATATATCAAAATGGCAAACGAAATTAAGTTTACAGAAGAAGAAGTTTCACAAATAAACCAGTTGAGAACAGATGTTGCTGGTGTATTTACACAATTAGGACAAGTACAAATTGAAAAACAAAGAAGATTATCTGAGATTGACAATATGGAAAAAGAACTAATTGAGAAACATTCAAATCTTGTTAAATTAGAACAAGATATTTTTAAAGGATTGAATGAAAAATATGGTGATGGAAACTACGACCCAAACACAAATACATTCATTCCACAAGAAAAAGAAGAAAAAACAAACTCTTCCGAGGATAAAAAATAATCTTTGGAAAAAGTTATTTATACTTATATAAGAGTATTAATATACAAAAATTAACAAGGAGTAATAAAAATGGCAGAAAAAATTGTATCACCTGGTGTATTTACGAGAGAAAATGACCTTTCTTTCTTAGCACAAGGAATTGGTGAAATAGGAGCAGCCGTAATTGGACCTTTCCATAAGGGACCTGCTTTCGTACCAACCGTTGTAAATACACAATCAGAATTTGAAGATTTATTTGGTGTACCTAATGGAGAATACTATACAGGATATACCGTACAAAACTACCTTAGAGAAGCAGGAACAGTAACTATTGTTCGTGTTGGTAATGTAGGTGGTTATACAGAGACAGGACCTCAAGCAATTGTAGTGAGTGGTTCAAGTGCAGGAGAAAAAATTGTAGCATCTTTATTTGGAACACATAATGGAGACGGTACATCAAATGATGGTACCACTCTTGAAGCGTTAGGACCAGATAAATCAGAGTTCACTATAACAATTAGTGGTTCAAGTGCAATCTCGGCATCAACTAACCCATCAGCAGGAAATGATATCTCTGATGTATTTGGTGGTGACCCAAGAGGTTCGAAAAATGTTTATGCATATAATTATTTTGAAAACTTTGCATCAGAACAAGATTCAAATATAGAATCTGCATCTGTAATTACATTAGCAGACCAGGCTTTCACAACTGATATTCAACACGCAACAACTCCTTATATTAAATCACAGTTGATTTCTGGTGAAAGACATGACTTATTTAGATTCCATACTTTAGGTGATGGTTCTAATTATAACCAAGAATATAAAATAATCATTTTCAATGTTAAAGCTGCTGGTTCATCAAACGCTACAGATTATGCAACATTCTCTGTTGGTGTTAGAAAATACTCAGACACAAATAAAAGACCAAATGTCTTAGAAACATTTAATAATGTTAACTTAGACCCAGCTTCACCAAACTATATCAAAAAAGTAATTGGTGATATGAATGTTACTATTGATTCAAATGGTAAACAAACAATGAATGGTGATTATCCAAACTATTCTAAATTTATTAGAGTAGAATGTGTAGAAGAAGGTTCATTCCCAATCACGGCTGGACCATTCGGACATGGAAAATATACTAACCCAATCTATGTTGGTAGTGAAGGAAGTGAAAACATGGTACCTGCAGTAATATTTAACACAGGTTCAGATGAAAATACAGCTTCTAAATCAAACTTATATAGTGGTATTGATGTAGATACTGCAGTTGTAAAAATTGACAACGCAAATTATCTAGCACCAATTCCTTCATCAGCTACTGTTGGTGCAAATACAGTATTTGCATTTGATGGAACTGTAACTATCCAAGGTGGAACAAAAGCATTTGGATATTCACTTACAGGTTCAAACGCAGCAGATGTTAACAAGAGACAGTTTATCGTTGGTTTCCAAGGTGGATTCGATGGTGTAACACCAACTAGAAAAGATGCTAAATATGGTGATTCTGATTGGGGTGCTGGAAACTCACAAGGATTTGATTTATCAACTTCAACAGCAAGTGGTTCAGTTGCTTATGTAAAAGCAATTAACGCAGTATCTAATCCAGATGATTTTGATATCAACTTAGTATCTGTACCTGGTGTTGTTAGAAGATTACATTCTTATGTATTTGATAAAGTAACTGATATGGTAGAAGCGAGAGAAGATGCATTCTTTATTGGGGATGTAACAGATGGAGAAGATACTATCGCTCAGGCAATTACACAAGGTGAGGCAGTAGATTCTAACTATGTTGGTACTTACTATCCTTGGGTTAAAACAATTGATAGAAACACGAATAAATTAACTACTGTTCCACCATCAGTATTGATGCCAGGAATATACGCAGCAAATGATGCTATCGCAGCAGAATGGTTTGCACCTGCTGGATTAAATAGAGGTGGAATTGTTGGAGCAGTTTCTGTATTAAACAGATTAACACATGCTGAAAGAGATACTTTATATGAAGGAAAGATTAACCCAATCGCACAATTCCCAGGTGAAGGTATCGTTGCTTTCGGACAAAAAACTTTACAAGATAAGGCATCTGCATTAGATAGAATTAATGTAAGAAGATTATTAATTAAAGTTAAGAAGTATATTGCTTCTACTTCAAGATACTTAGTATTCGAACAAAACACTTCTCAAACAAGAAGTAGATTCTTGAATACAGTAAACCCTTACTTAGAAGGAATACAACAAAGACAAGGATTGTATGCATTTAGAGTGGTGATGGATGAGTCAAACAACACACCAGATGTAATCGACAGAAATATATTGGCTGGACAGATTTTCTTACAACCAACAAAAACTGCTGAATTCATCGTGTTAGATTTCAACATCTTACCGACAGGAGCATCATTTACGGCATAAATTGAATAAAAATAAAAAAGGACTATATTTATTAGTATAATAGGAGAAAAAAATGGCAGAAGTATTAGAATTTAACGATATGTTTTATACCAACTTCGAACCGAAGATGAAGAATAGATTCATCATGGAAATCGATGGTATCCCTTCATATCTTATAAAAACAGCTAACAGACCTTCAATTCAGTTTGAAACTGTTGTTCTTGACCACATCAACATTAAGAGAAAACTTAAAGGTAAAGGTGAATGGCAAGATGTAGAGATAACTCTATATGACCCGATTGTTCCAAGTGGAGCACAAGCAGTAATGGATTGGGTAAGAACATCACACGAATCTCTAACAGGTAGAGATGGATATGCAGATTTCTATAAGAAAGATATCCAATGTTACCTATTAGGACCTGTTGGTGATAAAATTGAACAATGGACTCTAAAAGGTGCATTTATCAACAACGCAGTGTTTAATGATTTAGATTGGGCAAACGCAACAGACCCAGTTGATATTACTTTAACACTATCTTATGATTACGCAGTTTTAGAATACTAATACTAATAATATTTCTGAAGAAAAAAGTTCTCTTTGTGAGAACTTTTTTTATGTCTTTATTCCAACTTTTTAAAAAGTATATATTTATATAAAAGTATTAAAATTTAGTTATATGGCAAATTACGAATTTCCAACCGAAATTATAGACCTACCTTCAAAAGGTAAGGTTTACCCACAAGGACACCCATTATCAAAGGGTACGATTGAAATCAAGTATATGACAGCAAAAGAAGAAGATATACTGGCTTCACAAAATTTGATAAGAAAGGGGGTGGTATTAGATAAATTGTTTGAATCAGTTGTAGTACAAGAAGGTGTACAAACTGGTGATATTCTTATTGGTGATAAAAATGCAATATTGTTAGCAACAAGAATATTAGGATATGGAGCACAATATGATGTTGAGGTAAATGACCCATTTACTGGTGAAGCACAAAAAGTTGCAATAGATTTATCTAAAATACAAATAAAGGAGGTAAACGAATCTCTTTTAAATTCAGAAAACAAATATGAATTTGACTTACCCACTGCAAAAAAGAAAATTAAATTCAAGTTATTAACTCATAAAGATGAGAAGGATATTCAGGCAGAAATCCAAGCAATGCAAAGATTATCTAAGGATAAAGATGGTGCAGGTGCTGAGGTAAGTACTCGTTTGAGATATATGATACAAGATGTTGATGGAAATACTGATAGAGGTTTCATTAATAATTATGTAAAGAATAACCTTTTAGCAAGAGATACAAGAGCATTTAGAAACTATGTTGCTCAGATATCTCCAGATTTGGATTTGAAATTTAATTTCACATCTGATATCACAGGTGACACGGAGGCGCTTGACATACCTTTAGGTGCCGGGTTTTTTTACCCTTCCGAGTGATTACTCAATCCAACTTCATAACCAAATTTGGGAAATGGTTAACTTCGGTAATGGATTTACTTGGAGTGAGGTTTACTTCATGCCAGTTCATTGGAGAAGGTTCTATTTCAAAAAGTTAGTAGAGGCGAAAAAGAAGGAAAAAGAAGAGTACGATAAGATAAATAAAAAAGGTGGTTCGAGAGGACCAAATGTAAGAGTGAGGAAATAATCCTCACTTTTTTTTTACCCTATATTTATAGTAGTATAAAACTATATAGGAGAAATCATGTCAAAAAAAGAAATAAACGAATTAAATGTGGTATCACGATTTATCGGAGATTTTTTTGATAACATTCAAAAAGGTACTTCAGATAGATTATTGAAGAAAGCAAAACAAAGAGGTTTTCCACCTAAAGTTCTTAACTCTTTAGAACGAATAAAAAAGGAAAAAGAAGAATTAGATAAACTTTTAAAAAAATATAAATAGGAACTAATCTTTAAATGGCAACAAGAGAAACAAAAAAACTTTTAGAGCAAATAAAACAATTACGCAAAGAAGAAGATAAGTTTATAAAAATGAACTTAAAATCTGAGCGTGATTATACTCATGCCATAGAATCAAGAAGAGCAACTATAAGAAAATTAGCAAATGATTTAAAAGAGGCAAATATTTCACAACAAAAACAATATGCAGAAATTGAAAAAAGTATTGGTTCTATTAGTGATTCATTTGAAGGTTTTAAAAATGCACAAACAAAATCCCTATCAAGTTTAATACAATCAGATAATTTAACTAAAGACCAAAAAGACCAAGTAGAAAACTTACTTAGTTTATCAAGAGATATAGCTGAATTAAATGCAGAAGATACAGAACAAATAGCTTCTAAAGTACAACAGTATGATAAAGCTTTATCTGATTTAGGAGAAGAAGTAACTTTATCAAAAGATTTACTTAATAATTTAGATTCACAATTTAAACAATCAAAAAATATTGCTGCCTTAAGTGAAACAGAAAAAAACATATTAGAAAAACAAACTAATGCAACAAAAGAAGTTAAAGAAACTTTTCAAGGAATATCTGAAACCGTACAAACTATATTAATCCAACTCAGGTCAGTTACAGGTGTATTAGGATTTGCATTTATTGCTGCTGGTAAATTTGCTGGAAAACTTGCAGAAGCTAATAAGGAGTTAGGACAAGTTGGTTCAGGTCTTACCGGAGCATCAGGTCAAGCATCTTTATTAGGATTTATTTTTGATAATTCTGTTAGTTCTTTACAATCATTAGGAAAAGAGTTCGGTGATATAGAAAATGCATCTTTAGCAGTACAGGCTTCTACAAATGTAATTGCTAGTAACTTTGGAGTATCTGAATCAGAAGCTGCAAAATTACAATTTCAACTAAGTAATCTTAATGGTGATTCAATTGATGTAGCTAATAATTTAGTAAAAGCTACACAAGAGTTTGCTCAACAAAATGGTATTATACCTTCCCAACTCATGGGAGATTTAGCAGCAAATGCTGAACAATTTGCCTTATTTGGTAAACAAGGTGGTAAAAACATTATAGAAGCAGCAGGATTCGCAGCAAAACTTGGTGTATCTATGAGTGAGATTGCAGGTATTGCAGAAGGATTACTTGACTTTGAAAATTCTATTACAAAAGAATTAGAATTAAGTGCACTATTAGGAAAGAATATAAACCTTAACAAAGCAAGAGAGTTAGCTTTTAATAACGATATACAAGGTGCAACAGAAGAAACTTTAAGACAAATAGGTGGTATTGCAGAATTTAACAGAATGAACTTCTACCAAAGAAAGGCAACTGCAGATTTATTAGGTGTATCAGTAGAACAACTTCAAAAAATGGTTAAAAACCAAGGTAAGGCAAATAATATGTCTGCACTTGGTAGTGCTGAGTTTTCAACTCAAAATGAAATACTTAATAATATTTTGGCTAACCAAATGCCAGGTATATTAACTGCATTTGGTGGATTCTTAGGATTACTTGCAATAGCTAATAAAAGAACCACATTATTGGGAGGATTATTCTCAAAGATGGGTGGTGGAATAAAAGGATTAGGACAAAAATTAGGTTTAGTTAGTGGACCAGCAGGACCTCTTACAAAATCTGGTATGCCTGATATGAGATTCAAAGCTAATAAAATGGCTCCATCGTTACCATCAACTGGTCCTGCTACTCAAGGGACAGGTGGATTGACGGGTATGATTTCAAAAATAAATCCAGGTAAACTTCTTGCAGGAGCAGGAGCGTTAGTAATTGTTGCTGGTGCATTATTTGTATTTGGTAAAGCAGTTCAACAATTTATGGAAGTTAGTTGGGGTGCAGTTGGAATGGCGGTTGTATCAATGTTATCTCTAGTTGGAGCACTCGCTTTATTAGGTACGATTATGAGTAGTGGAGTTGGTGCACTTGCAATACTTGCAGGAGCTGCAGCAATGGTAATTGTTGCAGGAGCGATGTTCATACTTGGTAAAGCAATTCAAGAAGTAGCAATTGGTTTCAATATGTTAGGTGGATTTATGGAAGGATTAACCACAATGATTGCAATGGCAGGAATGTTAACTGTATTTACACTTTCAATGTTTGGTTTAGCTGGAGCACTTTATGTTTTAGGAGCAGCACTTGCATATCTTGCATTCGCTGGTTTACCAGGTTTATTAATGCTTGCAGGAATTGCAGCTATTTCTGGTACGATTATAAAACTTGCTAGTATTTTAGGTGTTGGTGGTACGAGTGAAACTGGTGCAGTAGAAGAAGGTGGTGAATCATTAGATGCAAAAATGTTGACTGAATTAGAGATGATACATAGTACACTTAAAAGAGGTCATGTTATTAAAATGGATGGAACTGTTGTAGGAAGAACAGTTTTTGGTAATGAAGATAATAATTTAAAACAAGCCGCAGTAATTCAATAGGAGTAACCAATGGGAAGAACAATAGGAGAATTATTTAGAGACCCAAATTCGTACAAATATGGTACGAACTATTCTGAGGTTAAAGCTGATACAGAAACTCTCGTAGAACAAGAGACAACAGGTATCAGAGTTAAATCATTGGTAGATGTAAACAATCCACTTATATATGGAAATGAAGCAACTAGAATTACCTTAAGAAGTACACCTGATTTAGAACGAATGAAAGAAAATGCTGGTGGTGGTGCAGCAGGTGGTGGATTATTGGGTGGAGCAATAACCAAAGCAAGAGATTTTGTTAATGATAAATTAGGAATACCTACAAATCAAATTCCAACAAAAGTATCAGATAAAATTATAGAGTTAAGAGAAAAAAAACAAGGTGGTAAAACTTCTGCAGACCCAGTAACAAATGATTTTATGGGTAAAAATGGTACTGGTCTAGGTGCATTAATAAAATCAACTGGTGGTGGAAATCCATCTACAATTGGTAAACAAGCATTAGGAAAAGGAATAGGTTTTGCAAAAGATAAATTAAGAGGTGCATTATTTGGAGGTGGTCAAACAATAAATGATTTGACTGTTGGTAATAGTAGATTTACAATTGAATATAGTAATGCAAATCCATATACTTCTTTCATGAAAGATGAAAGAGATTATAAAAATGAAGGTGGATATAAAACTTTAGAAGAATACGAAGAAGAATCACCTGTAAAATTTGGAAATGAAAGTGTTGAACAAATCGATTTAAGAAAAGTTTCACCAGCATACGCAGTTGGTAGAGGAGATTTTTCAAGATTTGGAAATACAGAATATGCATTTGAAGCAAAAACATTACAAGAAGCTAAAAAACTTAAAGCACTCTATAACATTGATAGACCCTACTCAACTTATTACCAAAATGGAGTAAGAACAAAAGGAGTTGAAACAGGCAAAACAAATAGTAGTTTAGAAAATTTATATCAAATAGGTTCTACTGATGGTTTAAATAGAATAAGTATAGCAGATAATTATAAATTAGATGAAAATCAAGCATTTATAAAAGTTGATGGTGAAGAAAATGCTGTAGCAGATTTAATTCCACTTTGGTTTAGAAGAAAGGGTGCAACAAAACCAATTGCTTTTAGAGCAATCTTAAGTGGTCTAACTGAAAGTACATCTCCTTCATGGAGTGGACAGAGATTTTTAGGTAATCCTTATCAATTCTATCTTTATGAGGGTGTAGAGAGAAGTGTTTCTTTTGGATTAAAAGTAGCTGCTGCATCTCCAACTGAACTTGCTAACAATTGGGAAAGATTAAAAAGATTAACAACATACACTTACCCAACAATAAAAAATGGTTTATCAAATCCACCTATTATTGAATTTAGATTGGGTTCAATGTATAGTAATAGAGTTGCCTTTATTGAATCATTACAATATACCATACCTGATGAAGGAGTTTGGGAAACTGATGGAAATGTTGGTTATTTACCGAAATTTATTGATGTTTCAATGACTATGAAGTTTATCGAACAAGATGGGGATGAAGATAGAGTTTATGATTTTGATATTAGTAAAGCAGCAGTTGATAAGATTAATGAAAATAGAGAGGTTAATTTTAGTACAAATGAAAGAGTAAATTCAAATGGAACTATTAATAAAGAAGAACCAGTTAAAATATCAATAAAAAAACAAACTATTACTCAAATGACAACTGGTAAACAACCAACAGCAGAGGTATTAACAAGTGTAAATCCAAATGTACCAAACCAAACAGTACCTACAACAGATACTGCAGCAGAAGATGCAAAAGATGCAGGGGCACAATCAGCAGCAGCAGATGCATTAGGAGGAAAAACACCAATACAAGCAGCAAAAGAAGAAGAGACAAACCAAAACATCACAAGACAACAAGCACGAGTAATACAAGATATGAATGTCAAGTATGGTGGTAAAATAAAAGTTGAAATAGTAAAAGAACAAGATTTACCTTATCTTGCAAAACAAAGTACGAGTATTGGTACTAGAGGTTCAATCTATGTAAAAAATGAAGGAGCTCATTTTCAAACAGGTAAAAATATTTATGTATTTTACGAAGTGTATAGTGATGGTGATAAGTTTGAATTATTATATGGAGAAGGACAAATACCAGCAGACCCAACACCTTATGAACTTGCATTAGAAAAAGCAATTAAAGATGCAAGAAGAAAAAATAGAGGTGTAGCTTCATCTAGTGGTGGAGGAGTAAGTGGAGGAGGATATTAATTATGTCAAGTAGATACCAAAATAATAGGAAAAAAACATTAAAAGATGGTAGACAAGTCTATCGTTCTAAAATCTATCCTAAGATACCAAAAAGAGATAATGATATTTATATCGTAACTCAAGGTGGGGATAGGTTAGATACACTTGCTAATCAGTTTTATAGTGATTCTTCACTTTGGTGGATTATCGCCACAGCAAATAATCTTCACGATGCACCATTTGCAGTGCCAGATGGTACAATATTAAG
>CETF01026770.1_pt1 | contig 11945 bp, 5 predicted proteins | sample 326991 | NCBI WGS metagenome assembly CETF01 (sample SAMEA2622331, study PRJEB7988) | marine metagenome | biome: marine biome (ENVO:00000447); feature: surface water layer (ENVO:00002042); material: "saline water (ENVO:00002010), including plankton (ENVO:xxxxxxxx)" | depth 5 m | reverse complement strand
CCACGGGAGGTTGTGGCGGTGGTGCAGGCGTGGGCGCAGGCGGTGGAGTGATGATAGGCTCTTGACGATCTTGCGTCATTGCTCTTGTGGGTGCAGAAAGTAAATAACTTGGCGATCCGATCACTGCCCGTCCGATGTAATCATAGACGCGACTCAAACCTCGCGGGGTCATGTTTTTGAGCCCCTTGTCTAGAAACTCTGCCAACACACTGGCCTGCCCCGGTCTAGTCACATCAATCAATATGTCACGGATCGCTGCGTTGGGTAAATCCTCAAATTGATTTTTTATGAATTTCGCGCCAGCGCCGGTGGTCTGGATTGTAGGTGTGAACCCTAAACGCTGCATTACAAATCCGACACCTTGCGCACCGGCGATTCTGAGCATCAAATCTTTCATCGCGTCGTTCTCTGGGACGTCGATAAGAGCTTCGATGCCTCGATCAGCGACTTCATCCAAGGTCCGACCACGTGACAAAAACTCTCGTAGTTTGCGTGCTTGATCAGGAGCGACAACGCCATTTTTTTGCATAAGTTGCATGATCGATGGCGCGCCTCGATCAAACCCTTGTAAACCCGTTTCACCCGTGTTGAACAGAAAATCGAAAGCATCGCCAAATTTAAAAACTTTGGTGCCGTTTACGTCTTTTTTGCTACGGCTGAGTGCGAGATCAATCAAAGATGAGTAAAGTCCGTCGTTGATTTCTGACATTTGCATGTCGCCGCCACGGGTCACTTTTCGCAAACGTTTTATGATCCCCTCAAGATCTTTACCGGGCGTCTTCGAATATAGAATTTGTTGCAATGCGTCTTGTGCGCTTTCGGTCTTTAGAAACTCGCTCAAGCGGTTTTGGCGCGCGTTAGTGGCGGCTCGTTGGCTCGCTTGGCTGAAAGCACTTTCCAACGCCACTTGTGCCCTTTCAACGTTCTGTAAATCGCCAATCAAACCAAATTCATCGTCCAGCGCGCGAAGAATCGGGGTGTTTGTTTGTAAAAATCTGCGCAGTTTATTCGCGTCAATGCGGACGTTTGTCCCGTCCGCCGCCAAAGACTCTGCGGTAATTTCTGGCGACAACGCCGTCTCCGGAGCAATCCTAGCCCCGAGAGGTTTAGCTGGCTCCGCGAGTAAATCTCCAAAATTGTTGCGAATGTAAAAATCGACAGCGGAGTTCACTGTGCCACGAAACGGTTGCCCGGTCGTAGCGTCTACAAAGTCGAAAGCTTTTTTTGCTTCGTCGATGTTGACTTGCTGTCGGGTCGCACCGCCTGTGAACAATTTGTCAAGTGCCGCTTCCGGCATAATCGACTCGCGCAAACCTCGTCTTTTACGAGTAAGATCGCCTGCAAATGAGCGCAAGAACACGTCATTTAGCTGTCTGGAGTAATCTATCGCGGTTCTCAACTGCTGGCTCTGCGTGTTTACATAGGCCAACTCATTACCAACGCCAAGAGCGTCTAGTGCCGCTGCGTCTAACGGTCCAAAGATGGCTTTGTTGATGGGCTCGGTGGCTGTTTGTGCCTGCCTCACTGCTCTTTGTAAATAGCGACGAAATGCCAAAACATTACTCAAAGAAGTTTGGGGTCGGAAACCTTCTTCTTTCATGGCCCTCGCCATATTTTGAATAACGTTCTCCGGGTCGAATCCAAACGGGGGCGGCTTTTCAAGTTGGTCAACATCAAAACCAAAATCCCTCAAATAATTTCGCATTGTCTCAGGAAGAACGTCACCCGTGCCAAGCACCTGTCCACCGGGGCGAGCAGGATTCTGTAACTCCAAAAGGGCTCTAAAGATAGGGGTCGGGTTGATCGGTATTCGCCCGTCCACTTTCGTGTACAGACGGTCTTCGAAATCTCGCGCTTCACGTAAAGCGCGCTCCGCAGAGCTCGAAACAATTTCAGACGCTTCTGCAGCCGCTGTAACGTTATCGGCCCCTCGAGCGGTCAAAACGCGGTCACCGGCCCCGGCTGCTTTGACAATATAGCGATCAAGCAATCCTTGCAGTTGCTCAGAGAAAATATCTCGCTCTAGTTCTGATGCTCTCTGGAGAGCATCTCTGGTGCCTATCGCTCGCAACCCCAACACTAATTCTGTAATCTGTTTAGAAGCTTCCCTAGCGGCACGTTTCTGCTGCTCATTTAAATCTTGGCGTCCTTGAGCAAAAGTTTTTTCACTAAGAAGAACAATCGGATGCTCCGTTAACTGCCCGGGCGTCAGCACGTCAGCCAGATCGGGGTCCGCCGCCATACTTGCTCGAAGGTCTTCTAGGAAATTTTGTATTTGTTCTTGTGGCGTAACATCTAAAGGTTGGCCGTCTGGCCCCACAGGTGTCGCTTTCTCAAAAGCTCGTACAAAATAATCAAACGCTGCTCGCTCGCGTCGGTTTTGAACTGCCTCAGCAGCACCAAAAGCGCCTTTCGCAGACTGCACTAAACCTTTATCCCGGACGTCCCGAACACCAGCACCGACGCCTCGCATCGTCGCGCTGCCTGCAGCCCGCGTTATTTTCAACGGGTCAAACACCGACGTTGCGACACCGCCTAAAGTCGCTAAAGTGTCACTACCCGGAGACATTGAAATTATTGTAGCTTCTGTCATGGCAGGCAGTACGGCGGCACCAAGTTCTGCGCCAGTAAATCCTAAAGCGCCCGTCTCTCTGGTTCTGCGCCCGACCCCTGCTGCAGTTTTTTCTGCGGCTTCTACAAGTTTACCGAGGGTGGGGCTTCCGATTTTTCGCGCATCGTAGTCGTCGCCCTTCAACGCATCGTTACGGGCTTTGAAATGATTCTGCATAAGTTTTTTTGAACCGAGGTTCACGTCCTCTGGAATCCGACGCAATGCACCTCTTACTACTGGAGATACACCCAAGGTTGCGCCCATCACTTCACCCGCGCGTTGTGCAGGTAATTCTGAAGGTAGGACAGGTCTTTTACCTAGCGGTTGTTCCACCAAAAGCTCTTCGGCCTCTTCTGGTAATCCAGAAAGCGCAGTCAAGCCCGCTCCGAGAATGGAAAGACCACCCTTCACTATCGCACCGGGCACCCCTGCTACAGGGACTGCTTTACCGGCGGCACTCAAGGCTCGCCCTGCGGCACTTAACGCTTTGTAAGTTGCGGCTCCACCAATCCCTATCGTGCCTGCCTCGACTGCCTCAGAAGCGGCAGCCCTACCAAAAGTCCGTAGTCTATCTGGTCTCAGATCGTCTGGATCGCGCCCGATAAGAAAAGCCAAAACTTCTTCGTCGCCAACGCCCTGATCTCTAGCAGCACCAATATCGAACTGAACTTGAGCACTTAACCCTTCGGCTAGCCTTTTGATAGCCGCTTTTTCACTATCGCCAGCTTCTCGCGCAGCAATGTACGCGTTCTCCAGATCAAACCCTTCCAAAGGCGCTGTCACTGCTATGTTCCCCCTTGCGGCATGAACTGCATCAAATCAAGACTACCCTCTGGCGTCGTCATCAACATGCCGCTGCCCTGCGGCTGACCGGTAGCCACGTTGAGTCTCGTAAGCACCTTGCCCAAGTCATTGCTGATACCTTTGAGTTTCAGCAAACTAGTTTGTATTTCTTTTTGCTCAACCGCACTCAAACCGCCCTCTTTGAGTTGTTGTTCGAGTAAACCAACCACTTGCGAGTTGAATCTTTGATTCGCTTGATATCTACTAATTTGCTGACCGGTAGGTGCTAATGGATTATCTTGGATCTGGTTAAGCAAAGACTGCATTTGAGTTTGCAAATTGACGTTTTCTTTACCAGGCTGAGTTTCTAAAAGTAAAAGCAGGTTGGTAACCGCAAGGTTTGAAAGAGCGTTCAGACCCGCTTGATAGTCAGCGGATAAACCGGGATCGGTGCCGGTTACCGCCTCAATAGCCATGTCAACGACACCGCCTAATTTACCAAGGATCGCGTTTTGTGTTCCCACCGTCTTTGAGACGTCTATATCTGCAATTAATCCGGGTATCTCTGCGGCCAACGCGTCGAGATCCGGCTCTTTTGGCAACAGGGCTGCCGCTCTCGATTCTGGATCTAGAACTTCTTCGGTTGCGAACGCTCCCCCTAAGAAACTGGCGTTTTTGGCCCCGATTTCTACAGCTTGTTTCAACGCTTCTGCTTCGAGCTCGGGTCGAAGGTTTACAGGCAAGCCCCGGAGTTTACGGATTACAATGGCCTCAATGACGTTTGTTTGTAAGGGCGTTTCAAAAACGATGTCGCCGTCTTTTGATTCAAACGGAAACGCGTTTTCAATTTGGTTTTCAAACTTCCGTAAAGCGTCTGCGTCCATCTGATCTTCTGAATAAGCGAACAAACGCGGGCCTAGGATACGGCGGCTTTCGTCTGGATTCTTACCAGACGGGACCTGTGACACTGTTAAAGGTTTGGTCGGGGTATCCGACGTTTGAGTCATCGGTAACCCCGATTGTAACGCTTCGTCAAGGGTGATCGGGATAAGATCGCCCTTGTCATCTCGGTCGCCTTCACTGTACACGTTCAAAACTGTACCCAGTTCCGTGGTGGTTTGACCAATCACAAACGGCTCGCGACGCTCCAAAGTCTCTTTGAACACGTCAGATACAAACTCGGATTGTGCTTTTTTCTGCGCCGCCGATTGGTCGAACGCCGCTTGCGCCGCTAACGTGCGCAATGCGGTGTCTGTCTTGCGATCTTGTTTAGCAATGTCAGCGACGTCTTCAATAAATTGACCGCCGACTGCGCCTAACTGTGAAAGAAACGGTTGCCCAGCTATGTTTTCACCCTTTGGTCCACGACCTGCGGCAAATTGAAAACCGGCTTTTGCCAAAGCCAAGGCCCGATCTTTTTTACGATCCTCGGACGTGTCGGAGATCAAGTTTTGAAAAGTCGGGAGGTATTCTTCATACAGATCTTCAGCGGACTTTGTGGGGAACAAAGTTTGGGCCACTCGCTGAAAATCTTGAAACTTTTTTGTTGAGGCAGCGTCTCCTGCGTCAGCCATGTATACCGGCTGTACGGCACCTCCGTTAGCAAATTGCTGGGGAGTTGCCTCCATTGGAGCACCAGCCATCATCAAAGAGCCGACGCCTTGTCCCATGTCCGTAGGTTGTCCGCTTTCAGTCGCCATTTCTATGTCCGACGTCATGTTTTTCATCAGATCGCCAATGCCGCTATTCATGGCACCTTCTTCTGACAGCATAATCGTGGGCTGAACCATCGCTAAAACAGACTCTGGCGTTGCCATCGCGTCATCTCGACCTACGAACTCAGCGAGCTCCGTGCGCCGTGCTTCGATAGGCATGTCGTTGCCACGTATAGCGTTGATCATGCTTTCTACGTCTTCGGCGTTGTCGATACCGCCAAGGGTGTTGGCAATGTAGTCCAGACCAACCTGCTGACCTTCGGCCTCAGAGGCCATCTGTACCTGTCCGACAGCCTCTTCGGGCATGACCGGGCCGCCCTCTTGTTTTTCGATGACGCCTCGACCAATCAAAATGTCTTTTTGTGTGACTTTGCCGTCACCACTCAGATCAGGAAAACCGTTTGCGGGACCGCCCTCAGCAAGCAATTCCATTCGGACGCGGCTGCCAGTATCTTCCCGAGAGTAATCACTTATCATCCTTTCTAGATTTTTTTGTTCACTTTCACTGAGCGGAATTTGCATCATTTCATCGCGCAGCAACTGCCGGTCGTGGTCTGCACGTGCTTGAGAAATGACTTCGTCAGCCACCAAACGGTCCAACCTATTAATTTCATCTACAATTTCACGTCTTCGAGCGCCGCTTACTGAACCACCATTCGCACGAAACAAAGGTCTATTCATTACGTTCATCAGAAAGCCCTCGCTAAACCGGCCGCACCTGTAGCCAAACCCGCCACCTGCTGGGCGAAGCCCGGACTAGGCGCGGACTGTTGGAACACGGCGCTCTGTGATGACGGCAGTGCCTTAGTCATGTCGCCCAAGAAGCCTAGCTGCTGGAACGGCTGATCGTAAGCCTGTCGATCTGCGGCGAACTGAGCGTTCAATATGTTTTGCGCCTGCTGCTGTTGCACCCCACCGAAGCCCATCAACTGAGACGCATCTGCGGCCCGTTGTTGTTGCGCCTGTTGCCCCAGGCTCGCTTGTATCTGACCCATAGACGCTAGACGTCCGCCTAGCTGACCGGCTTGACCCGCCAACGCACCGATACCTTGGGCAGCCTGCTGTTGTTGACCTGCAAGAGCCGCGAGTTGTGAGACGTCGGCTTGGCCTAGCTGACCAAACTGTAAGCCCAGTTGACCGCCTGCTCTTGCCAGATCGGCCCGTTGTCCAGCCATTTGTGCTAAGGCTTGTTGACCTTGCATCCCTAGCTGACCACCTTGCAACGCTCCACGCTGTGCCATTTCTGCGGCGGACATGCCTAACTGGCCGCCTTGCAGCGCCGCCTGTTGACCCATTTGACCGGCTTGTAAGCCCACCTGACCTCGAAGCTGTTGCGCCGCTTGGGCTGCTCGCGCCTGAGCCTGTGCATTTGCCGCCGCTTGTTGCTGAGCAGACATTCCAAGTTGTGCCCCCTGTTGGGCAGCAGCCATACCTAGTTGCGCTTGTGACTGCCCCAGACCCGCCTGTTGTTGCGCTAGTTGTGCCTTCAATTGTTGGGTGCTGATACCCATCTGTGCTGCTTGCGCCGCGAGCCCTGCTTCAGACTGCGCCAGTTGCCCGCCAAGACCCGCCGCTTGTAGCTCACGTCCCTTTCCTGCTTCGAACGCCTGTTGTGCAGCTTGTAACGCTTGGCCGTAGCCTTGGCTTAGTAGATTGGCACGCTGTCTACCAATTAGTTCATTAACACCACGTGTTATTTCTGCCTCTTCAACACCGCCTCTCGAGCCGCCAAAAGCTCCTGCGGCTATTTGTCGTGCTCTCGCGCTTTGCTTCTGTAGCTCCCCAGCGCGTATGGCCTCACGTGTGTTTGCTTCGATCACCTGCTGCATGTAGGGGTCCATGAAAGCACCTATACCGCTAGGCTCGAACTGCTGACCAGAGTCGGTCAAACCGGTTCGGATAGCGCCGATGTCGCCTCTTGAACCGAGGATACCCGTCTGTCCTACAGTAGCTTCTCGCTCTGCCTGTCGTGCAGCAGAGCCCAGACGGCTTTGCGCCCCCGCTGTAGTGCCTGCGGCTTGTCCGGCTTGACGTAAAAGTTGCTGTTGTGCTTGCGACGCCGTCTGCAGACCCCCGGTAGTTGCTGCACCCAACTGACCGCCCAGTGCCGAAGCTGTGCCTAACGCTCCTATACCTACGTCTGCTGCTAGTTGGCGACTTTGTTCTGCCCCCAAGCCAAGTCTCGCGGCCGTGTCTGAAGCAGCCCGCTGCGCAGCAACGTCTGCAGCAGAAAGCCCTTGTTGAGCGGCTTGTACTTGTAGAGGTATACCGGCCGCCGCTCCTGTAATGTCTTGAGCAGCCTGAGAAAGACCCATAATCGCTTGGTCACGAAAAGAGTAAGGCTCTGTACGCGTATCAGACGCGAGCCTCTGCGCTTCTCTGAGCGTGCCTAGGCCGCCTTGTTGTGCTAACAAAGCGGCTTCTATGCCGGGCAAAGCGCCGCCTGTGATAACGTCCTGACCGGCCTGTGTCGATTCTAACGCGCCAGTAAGAAAGGGCTCATAGCCGCCTATGCCAGTTCTTATCAACTCTCCTGCCGCAATTTGGTCGGCAGTCATGCCTGCCACGGCTTGGGTTGGTGCAGCTACTGCTCCTACAGGTTGACCAGTTTCTGGATCAAGAATAGCTTGACCTGTGATTGGGTCTACACCCTGCAGTCGCTTAACGTAGTCAAGCGCGTCTTGGTAAAGCCCCGCTTTAAACGCTTCTATTTCCGGCGCTTCGCGGACGATTTGTGTTGTGGTTGTATTCTCTGCCATTACGCCATTCTCTCGAACTTGCTCATCAGAGCGTACATATTTTTCATCCCGTTTTCGCGGTCGCCGTTACCGGCCCCACGCACAGCTTTTGCCGTAAACACGAACTCACCATCGCTCAACATCGCCGGGATATCGTCGCTGGTCTCTGTTCCGGGGCCGTCGATGCGCCCATTCATACGAGGAAAGTTTTCGATCTCACCACCATCTGCAACTCCAAGCGGCTGCGGTTGGTAGACCGGCGTTTCCAAGCTTCCATATTGGTCGGTTACATCTTTGATTGTATACGTTGTAGGCAATCGCATGGTGTTTGCCCCTAAGCGATACTTGAAACCCTCCGGACCCTTTAAAATATCGAAGCCGGTGACGCGCTCGTCTACGTTGAAATCCGTTGGTTCTTCGCGAGTCAAAGCATCCACGGCCATAATGCCGCCAAAAGCCGGGCCAAATTTACGCACCGCACCGCCAATACCAGAAAGGGCGTCTTTTGCTAATTTTGCAGCATAAGTTTGAACGCTATAGCCCGGCGGCAAAGCGTTTTGTGCAGCCGCTTGCTCTGCGATGACTTGAGCTTGTGCCTTGACGTCCATGCCGGGCAGGAACAGGTCTGTCAGGCCTTTTATTGGCTTTGCGTCTAAATCTCCAATACCAAAAATCTGTTTGACGCTGTCCATCACACCGGGTGGTTGGACTGTCGTAGGCGCAGAAGCACCTGCGCCTATTCCTGCCGCAGGTGCCCCGGCTCCAGCTTGCGCGCTAGTCGTTTGTTGAGGCAGTGACTCGAGCGGACTTCTTGGTGTTGTAGGCACCTTAGAAGGCTGCGTTATCGAGGTAATCTCTGGTATCTCAGGAGGTTCAACAAGTGCTTTTGCAACTTCCGCATCCGTAACCGGGGCTACAGGCGCGTCAACCGGCGTAGGAGGTGTCACCGTTTGAGATATTGCATCAGCCCCAGCAGTTGCTGCTTCGCCGATTGTTCTTGTGAACGCACCTTCTCCAACCGCACCTGCCTTGAAGCCTTGGAAGAAACTACCGCCTTCGCCAGCGGCAGACATACCGCCGCTTATACCATTCATCACACCTGCTGTGAGTCCACTCAAAGCTGCTGACTTCAACGCGTCCTTCAAGTTACCGCCGTTAATCAGTGTTGCGATGCCTGATCCGGCAGCCGCGCCTAAAGGTCCAAGGAAAGCAGCACCCACAATCGGTAATACAACCGTGACGGCTTTCTTTACGAACTTTTTGAGTCCCTTAAACAGCTTCTTTAAGAAGAATTCTGGTTGCCCGGTGACCGGGTTCAGAGAGTTAAGCTCGTTACCTACCACATAACGCTCAGGCTCGATGCCCATGTCGCGCATTTGTTGGAAAATACGATCTTTCAAAATTGGGTTTTTGCGAAACACTTCCATCGGAATGACGGTTTCGCCTTCCGCAGCGTGGATAATGTATTCATCTTCGTGACGACCAAACTGCGCGAGTTGATCGGCTACCCGCTTGACCGACGCAATCCCCGCTTGAGGTATGTCATCGTCATCGTCAGTGGCCCAAGAGCCCTCAGTAGCGGTCAAAAAGGTGGCTATGCCACCAGCAGGAACCTCAATTGGTTCAATCTCATCAAATTCGTCGTATTGAAATGCTGCTTGTCCCATATCGTGATCGTACGCTTATGTGATATCTACAACAACAGAGCCGTTCGTGCTTACCGATACGGTTCCGATGCCACCTGTTGCGCTTAACCCCGACGTAGACGGAGAAGATATGTTCTGCCAAACGTTACCGGTGTAAACCTGGAGCACCCCCTCTGTGAGGTTCCAGATGATGTCACCTGCTTGAAACTGCAGTTCGTCTCTTCGTCCCGCAGTAAACTGCGGCGTAGCGTCTGGATCAAAAGAGTCTAAACTGATCTCCAATAAACGTACAGCCTTGTTAAACGTGCCGGTTGTGACGTTCTCCCCGGTCGAGAAAGGCAAGCGCCCCTGCAGTAACTTACTCATCGACGTCCGTTGGTTTGCAGGTCCAAACGAGTCCCGCCAAGGCGGAACCCAAGACCGACCCGGTTTGCCAGATCGGCGTCGTCATCGGACTCGAAACGGATCGCAACTTGTCTGGCGCGAGCCCGCATGTCTACTTTTGTTGTTGTCGCCGTGAAGCTGGTTGTTTGGTCCGTGGTCAGTGTACTGCCGGGAAAATTACGTGTTTTCATAACCACGTTCATTTGCTGGTCGGTGCCGCCTGTCCCAGTAAATTTCACGTCTGGGATCATACGGCGTACAAATTGGAACTCCTCGCCGTCGCCAAGGTCAAAATCTGCCGACTCGATGAAGACGTTGCTCATCGGACTGCCGTCATCATCGTTACCTGTTTCGTGTTGGAACAAACAGTTGTTCGAGTCTGTATTGACACCAGCAGCACGTGGGAAAGCGACGATCCCCTCGTCAAGCCACGCTGTGCGAGATAAGTTGCCGATAGACCAAAGGTTCTCAACGTAATTGTAAACGACATAACGATCTATCGAGTTACTGTCGGCAGAGCAATAAAACCAGCCGACCTCATCAAATTGTTTGTTTAGGAACCCAAAGAATTGGAAAGCTTGGCCTTCATTCAAATCGTCGAACACATAAGAATGGACGCTGCAGGGCACAGGTTGCACCGCACCGTTGTATAAATAGAACCCTTTCTTGTCCATCCAGAAAATGCCGCTTGGCGAGTTGACTGCGCCGTTTGGACTGATAAGGCTGATGCCTTCATTTACCAGATTAAGACCGAAAGTGAGTGGCGGCCCTACAAACTGAAGACTATAGAGCGCGACGTCCGTCCATATCAAAGTTTCTTGTCTTGCCCGCAGACCACCAATAATTTCGGAACCCGCAGAGCATCTCAAAGATCCTGCCGTGTTCGTGGCTTTGGGCTCCCATTCAGCGATGTTTTCTTGGTCTGAAAAAGCAATCAGTAACGGGTCAATAGTACCGCTCCGGCTGCCGCCACTGATGGGGTCCGCGCCCAAAACAATCGCGTGTCTGTCTACGTCAGACACCAGAACTTGCAAGCCTCTTGTTGGAGCTAAATTTGCCCCGGCCAAAGATGTTAAAGCAACGGCGCGAGTGTTCAGTCCACCGGTCTTATCCCAATAATAAATACTTCCTGCACGGGGGTTGGAGACTAGGTCTTCACCAAAGTTGTCCATAGACCAAAGACGTAGCTGGTTTGCGTCACCCAAAGAGGTGGTCGATCCCCATGTGCCAGAGCCCCATGTACCTACGCCCCAACCGGTGCCGTCAACGAAAACGTCCAAACCAGAATTAATTTGGTATGTGCCCACCACACTACCGCCACCATTGCCCGTGTCGCTGCTGTTTGCAGTGACCTCTACACCGCTGGTGTCTTTTGCGATTATGGTGAAGGTGTTGGCTGTGGGTACGGTTTGAACTTGATACTCTTGGTTCAACACCGTGGCAGTAATATTACCGCCAAGACTAGCCGCACCCGAAAAAGTTACAAAATCGCCATTTACCGCACCGTGCCCCGCATCGGAAACCGTTATAGTGCTCGATCCGTTGGTAGCAGCGAAGGTGACGTCGCCCGCACTGGTGGTTTCCCGTATCGGCGTAATATCGTTATAACTCGCGCCTTCTTGTATATACAATTTGAACCGCGTGCCGAGGCCCAGAAGTTTTGTGCCGTCAAGATCAACCCACCCGTGTAGCTTCCGACCGGTGCCTTCATACGAAGCTTGAATGTATTTCTGCCAACCGCCTATCTTCTCAGGCAAGCCCTTACGGAAACGCACCAAGTTGCCATCAAACCAACCCCCTTCGGCAGTGTAATCCGTGCCTTCTTTATTGATCCCAGGGTTGAATATGAACTTTTGCAGTGGCATTACTGATACTCCCCAGTTCGGATCATCTCAGTGACTTCTACTGCACGGCTACCAACCTGCTCGCTCCAGCGAGAATCCATAAACTCATCCGCTGCAATATCAAATTGCTCGCGGGACATTGCCTCCAAAGCTTTGATGAACCCTCGCAATCGCGTAAGGCCGAGGTTGAAGCATATGTCGATCATAGCGTCTTGCCGTGCTTC
>CETF01067007.1_pt1 | contig 11965 bp, 9 predicted proteins | sample 326991 | NCBI WGS metagenome assembly CETF01 (sample SAMEA2622331, study PRJEB7988) | marine metagenome | biome: marine biome (ENVO:00000447); feature: surface water layer (ENVO:00002042); material: "saline water (ENVO:00002010), including plankton (ENVO:xxxxxxxx)" | depth 5 m | reverse complement strand
CATTTAGTTCGTTCCAAACTTAAATTATGAAAATGGCCATCCTTCTAGACAAAATTCAACTATTATCTAAATAGTTTTAGGTATTATTTCGGACATTTAATAAATGATAATAGGGAAAAGCTCAAAATTAGATGATTATTTGAAGCAAGAAATTAACTTTTAACTTCAAACTTAAGGCACTTTCAACTTTTTCTCCTTCTTCTTAGCTCTATAAAAACTTTACTTATCCGGTTCAATATGAATCAGAATATTTCCAAGATTAGAAATATGTTCCTTTAAGTAATCCTGCAATTCATGCGCAATGCGATGACCTTCTTTTACAGAAATTTCTGCATCTACAATGGCATGCAAATCTACATGATACTTCATACCTGTTTTACGGAGCATGCACTTTTCAGTAGCTAACACTCCCGGAACTTGAGTGGAAAACTTCCGAACTTCAGCAATGATATCGTCATAACGTTGTTCGTCCATCACTTCACCCAAGGCAGGTCGGAAAATTTTGTAACTATTGTATAAAATAAATGCTGAGGCAAAAAGCGCCGCCCAATCATCTGCACTTTCATATCCCTCCCCCATAATGTTGGCAAAAGCAATTCCGATAAATGCCATCACCGACGTAATGGCATCACTTCTATGATGCCAAGCATCTGCTCTTAATGACGAACTATTGGTCTGCTTGCTTTTCTTAAGTACTATTCTGTAAGAAACTTCTTTCCAAATAACAATTGCCAACAAAACAATGAGCGTCCATGGCTCCGGCATTTCATGCGGACTTGAAATATTCTGTATACTTTCATGAGCTATCACTGCAGCTGAAACCACTAAAAAGACAACAATAATAAAAGTAATTAAAGGCTCTATCTTCCCATGCCCGTAGGGATGGTTTTCATCTGCCGGCCTTTTGGCATATTTCAGTCCCAACAAAACTAAAAAAGAAGAAAAAACGTCTGTAGTAGATTCAATAGCATCGGCTACTAAAGCATAAGAATGTCCTAAAACTCCTGCAATAGCCTTTATAATTGCCAGAAGAATCCCTGACATTATACTAAAGTAGGTTGTTCTTATTGCTTGTTTTTCTTTACTCAATCGTTATTAATTTGAAATGAAAGTTCTGTAAAATTTAAGAAAGAACAAAGCGGTTCATCAATACTAGCCTATTCCCCACATTCGTTTCCACAGTTTAATAAGCACACCTTCCATGCCTTTAAACGAATTTTCCTTTTGGTCGATTTGAACTGCGGTATTGTTCGGTTTAATGATATAGGTAAAAACAAAATCGTTATTGTTGTCTGAAAAACCGTCGATTAAACCAAATCGCAAGTCATTCATATACAAACCTTCTTTTGTTTGTTGAATGGTATAGTAACCTTTAGTTAAAAAAATCAAACGCTCCACCTTAGGGTTGTTTCGATAAGGCTTTAGTAAGTGCTCATTTTTGGGAAATCGTTTATACTCCAGTGTTTCACCTTTATCGAAAATCGAGTAGTAGGCAATCAAAAAGTCATCTTCTCGCTCTACGTTAAATGTCCATAAAAGTGAATTAAAAGGCGTAGGACGACTATCGTACTGCTTGTAAGTGATGGCATTTTTCTCCAGCAAATTCTCGAACTGATAATTCGCATAAAGTTTTAAGCCAAGCGTAATTAAAAGATAAGATGAGCTAATAATCAATCCTAAACGATTCCACTTTCTACGTTTATCGCTTTTCCGATTCATCAGTAAAACAGCAAGAAAGCAAATTAAAAAAGGGAGCGTATAGAGCGGGTCAATTACAAAAATAGATTGAATAGCAATGCGCCACTCCATGGGCCAAAAAAACTGTGTACCCCAGGTAGTAAAAATATCTAATAGCGGATGAGTAAAGATGGACCAAAAGAACAATTGCGTCCAGCCCCACCAATCTGTTTCATTTTTTCGCTGATAAAGTTTGTGAATTACAAAGCCAAGCAGAGGGGCAATTAATAAGGCAAAAACAATGGAATGGCTAAAACCGCGGTGGACTTCTAGGCGAGAAACAGTGTCCATAAACTGCCCGGGAATGGTATCTAAATCGGGAATTGTGCCGCCTATGGCTCCCCATAGGACGGCTTTATTTCCTACTTTCTTACCCAGAACAGCTTCACCAACTGCTCCGCCTAAAACAATCTGCGTTAAGGAATCCAATCGCTATGTTATGGTATTTTAGAAAGGTAAATCATCTACCTCATCAGAAGAGCTGATGTCGGTTGTATTGAAGTTTTGTGGTGGCTCTTCGGATGGAGGAGGTGCCGCATTTCCTGCAGGAGCCGATTGAGCTGAGCTTTCACCCGCAGCTTCTACTCTCCATGCATCTAAATTGGTGAAATAATTCACTTTTCCGGCCTTTTCCCATCTTCTTCCTTTAATGTTAAAAGAAACTTTTACCGGCTGACCTACTTGCACTTGATTAATCAAATCACATTTATCTTGCACCAATTGAAACTTAATCTGCTCAGTAAAAACTCTACCGCCGCCTTCATCGGTAGTTTCTACCACAAACTCTCTCTTTTTAAAAGAGTCGCTTACTTGCTGCTCATCAAACTTTTCTATTAACTTACCTTCTAACTCAAAACTCATAATTCTATTCTTCTATAATTTCTATTTTATTAATTGTATCTCCTTGTCTAATTTCATCAATCACATCCAAGCCTTCTACAACTTTTCCAAAACAAGTGTGGTTTCTGTCTAAGTGAGCCGTATTTTGTCTACTGTGACAAATAAAAAACTGTGAACCACCTGTATTTCTACCGGCATGAGCCATTGATAAAACACCTCTGTCGTGGTATTGATTATCGCCATCTAACTCACAATCGATGCTGTAACCCGGACCACCTGCTCCGGTACCATCAGGACAACCACCTTGAACCACAAAATCTGGAATTACTCTGTGGAAAGTCAAACCGTCGTAAAAACCATCTTTTGACAATTTCACAAAATTGGCCACCGTTTTAGGTGCATCTTTCTGATAGAATTCAATGAGCATATCGCCCTTATCTGTTGACATTTTCGCCTTCATATTCTGAATAAATGTATTGATAAAAATTGGATTACGAAATTAGTTAAAATATTTAGAGTTTAGCTGTTGGAGTATAGAAGTTAGACCGCTTTGCTGTTAGAGGGACAAATCGGATTAAGGATGAAGGAAAAAATGACTAAAGTAAACTATTTACCCTAAAAAACCTAAGGGTACAACCTTTACCGGGCGAAATCTAAAAGAAAAATAATCAAGGGTTTCGTTGCCATCAAAAGCAAGCAAAATAAGAACCAATTCTCGCCTAAGCGAGAAAGTTTCAAGGTTTCTTGTTTCCTATTTCATGTTTTAAAAAAGTGCCTTCACTTCTTAATGTTAAAAAGTAACTAAGGTGTTTTAATCAGAGCGTTTATCTACCTAATCTATATTCTCTTATAACCGCGAAGTTCGCTAAGGTTACTCAAAGGACTCAAAGCATTAGCGTTTTAATTAATAATTAGCGAAGAAGTTACCGAATCTCGCTCTAGCGAGACAGTTTCCGCTTTCACTGTTTCATATTTCATATTTTGAAACATTGTTTCAACTTTCATATTTCAACAAAAAATCAATCAACTTCTTAACGGCAATTCCTCGGTGGCTTATTTTATTTTTTTCTGACAAATCCATTTCTGCAAATGTTCTATCATAACCTTTAGGTTGAAAAATTGGATCATAACCAAAGCCTTCCTCCCCCCTCTTATTCTCAATTATTTCTCCTTCGCATATTCCTTCAAACTCATATTTTTCTCCATCAATAATTAAAGCAATTACGGTTCTAAAGCGCGCATTTCGGTTATCTTTCCCTTTGAGTTTATCAAGCACTTTGTTCATATTTGCCTCAAATGACTTTTCTGCTCCTGCATAACGAGCAGAATATACTCCCGGCTCATTGTTTAAAGCCTCTACTTCTAGTCCGGTGTCGTCTGCAAAGCAATTGCGATTAAAGTGCTCGTAGATAAAATCTGCTTTTTGCCAAGCGTTTCCTTCTAAAGTGTTTTGAGTTTCTTCAAGATCTTCAGGATAATCTAAATCAGCAAGGCTTAGCACCTTAATGTTTTCGGTTAATTGATTTTGAATTTCCTTTACTTTATTGGGGTTTTGCGTTGCAAAAATGAGTTCCATGAATTATATATAAGTGAAAGATTACTATTGCTTAATAATGGTTCCCGTCTTTTCTTGATCTCCGTAAACCAATCGATAGTGATAGCTTCCGGTTTTTAAGTGACTTAAACTGAAAGTGCTTAAATAATAGCCTTTAGTTTGAACACCTAGGTCTTTATCTACCATCTTTTTCCCTAATTGATCAAAAATCTGAATTTGAACTTTTGCAGAAGAGGGAATTACATACTCAAAGTTAATCTGCCCGCTTGTTGGATTTGGAAACACATTAATCATTAATTCGTTGTTAAACCCAGCTTCACAAAGCTCATTGTTCTCCAATACATCGTCAAGTCGCCCATTTACCATAGCAATTTTAAGGCAAACAAAATCTACTTCCTCATCGCTTCTTATACTGGCATTCATTTCGTGCCCTTTCGTCTTCGACCTTTCAATTGGTCCATCAACTTTTTCTGATACCGTAAAGTCGCCGTTTATATTTGCTTCAAGCTGTATTGAATCAATTAAATTATTGCCTGCATTCACTAAGCTCAACTGAACTTTTAAATATCCATTTACATCTTTTAACAAAATTAAATTTTCAATAAATGCATCTAAGTAATTTGGCAAAACTCTTAAGTTCTTGCTCAAACTATCTTTACAAGTATTAGAGGCACTGGCTACTAACTTTATTGAATAATTTCCCGGATTTGTGTAGGTATAATCAGGAACCTCAAGCGTTGAAGTTTCTCCATTTCCCAAATCCCAAAAGTAAGTTTGTGCATCTTTGGAGTTGTTCTCAACGGCTAGTCGATAAGGTGCTCCACTGTTGTTTATCAAAAATGCAAAATCAGCTGTTGGCTTTGGGTTTATATCAATATTTCTTTGAATAGAGTCCACACATTCATTTGTATCTGAAACTTTCATAAACAAAGAGTAGGTGCCATTTTCCTCAATTGTAAATGTTGGGTTCTGCTGATATGAAGTGTCTTCATCAATCACATATAGCCAATTGGTGATGGGGTATGCCCCTGAACTATTGTCTTGAATTGTAAAAGGTGTTTCTTCACAATATTCATTCATAACTAGGTCAGCAATGGGGTTATCAAATATTTCAATACTATCTTCCACCACTGCATAACAAGATGAGTCCGTTGTAACTCTAAAAAAAACTTCCTTTTTACCACTACTTAAAAACTGTAAAGCAGGATTAGCTTCTCGATAAAACAAGCCCTCAATAATCCATAAAAAATCACTAGCTTGTTCATTCCCTGCAATAACTGACTGGTTATTAAAAAGTACTGAATCATTCAAGCAATTTCCTTTGAAAGAATATTTTACATTAGGCGTTGGATTAATATTTTTTTGTTGAAATGCGGTGTCTTTACAACCAAACTCACTCTCTACAATCAACTGAACTTGATAAAGCCCAAGGGTATCATAAGTGTGTCTTGGGTTAGGTTGATTAGAAGAGTTAACCGCAGCAGCTGTGTCGCCAAAGTTCCACAAATAGCCAATTATATTACCGCTTGAGATATTACTGCTATCGGCAAAGTAAACGACCTCTTTTGCACAAGCGGCAAATGAAGCAAAGTCGGCAATAGGTTTTGGACGGATGACAATATTCTGTTGAGCCGTATCAATACAGCCTTTATCGGTTTCCACTTGCAATAGCACTCTATAGGTTTGAACATTTGAAAAGCGATGCATTGGGTTTGGCACAAATGCCGAATCTTGATTGCCAAAACTCCACTTCCAATCCACTAAGGTGTCGCCCATTGGTGCAGAAGAGAAATCGCTAAAGCTTACAGTGTCCATAAAGCAAAAGTTGGAAGCTGAAAAGGAAGCTGTAGGAGCCTGACCTTGAATAGCAACTTGAATTGTATCTGACAATTGACAACGACCATTCGATACCCTTAAATAATAATTTCCGGAAGTATTCACCTCTAGCAAGGCAGAAGTATCATTTGTATTCCACAAATAGCTACTAATCGTGTCGGCAGGCAGCTGTAGTCCAATCTGATTTCCTGCGCATAATGAAGTATCGGCGCCTAAAGTAAGTCCAAAAAGAGAAGAGTCGATTTCTACAAAAATAGAGTCGCTAAACTCACAACCATAACGGTCTTCCACCCTAAGACTATACAAGCCGCTTGTATCCGCAGCTATGCTAGCCGAGTTTTGATTATTCGACCAAAAATAACTCACATTATTAAAAGTAGAATCCGGCTGTAAAGTAAGCACTTCATTAAAACAAGCAATGGTGTCCCTCCCTAAGCTAAATCGCGGTTGATTTAAATTGACTTGAATCGTGTCAGATGAAATGTTGTTTAAGCAGTTTTGAACCGACAAAATATATTGACCCGCATCAGCTACCTCTATAGTAGTAGAAGTAGCAGAAGTATTCCATTGATAAGCAAAGCGATCGAGCTTTTGAGTTTGTAATACTATGGTGTCGCCTACACAAATTGTTGTATCTTGAAAGTTAAAGCTGAATTGATAGTCCGATGTATCTAATGTAAGGTAAACAGAATCCACTGAAGTCCGTTCAAACATGTCAGTAATTGTCACATAATACTTTCCTGCCGAATCTATTTGAACTGCATCTGTAGTATCTCCGGTGCTCCACTGATAATCTAAAGCATAATCAATCCCCAAAGCAATGGAATCAGGAAAGCTACACACTTTTCGATCAGGGCCTAAGTTCACCGGAGGAGCGTATTTGTCCATGAGGTATTGGTCAATGTTTTGGCGAACATGAGGAGTAATGGAACCGTTGATCATGATGATTTCGAGGATGTCTGAAAAAGGTTGATCAAAACCAAGTCTTAAATTAGTACCCGGGGAATTAATTGACTTTCGTTTTCCATACTCAATACCATTTACAATATTTGATACCGTATCATTATTTGAGTATATGTTATGAACTACAAACTGTTTATCTAAAACCGTTTTTCCTTGAAGACTTAAGCTGTCAAATACTGTAAACTGATTAGCATTGATCCCCATATACCAGTTGCTATTGTTTAAACTCATTAATATTCGTCTTCTAAACTGACTATCGAAATGATTGTAAACCATAAATACAGAATAGTCTTCTGAGGTTAATGAATTGGTTAGGTCTAATCTACAAAAGTTAGTTATTGGGCTATCGAATCTAACAGCTGAAAAATTATTTAATTTATTGTACTTCACCAATGGCTGAACTCCAGCATTAGCTTGATAATTAGTATGATTAAGCTCAGAGCTTAAATCAAACCATTGAGCAACAAATGAATCTCTAACAAGCGTTAAATGTGAAGTATCAGCTATAAGCCATAAATTAAGACTATCCACCCTATTGGGAAGGTAATGAGTATAACCACTCCAATTAGTTGAAAAGGAATAGTTCGTTTTAGTTATTACATTAACTCTCCAAAAAAAACTTCCAGTATCCACCTTTAAAGATATTCTGTTATTCAAAGTAGTATAATTACTGTAAAGGGAAGTGTTTGAAGTGTCTTTCGATATATTTACAGTATAAAGCATTGCACTATCTGCAGCAGACCAGCTAAACTCAACAATTGAATCTACATATTGATTTTGCTTCGGAGAGACTAAGCGAACATTCTGAGCATTTGCATTCTGACTAATAATTAGTAGACAGACAATTAAGAGTAGTCCAATACGCCTGTAAATCATTCTACAAATATACCGAAGGGAATAGGTTTTTTGTAAAAATAAATTCATTTTTGTTTACTCAAACGATTCATGTTAAGATTAACATAAAAATAAGCTGAATGCTAAAAATTACAGAGCTCCATACTCTAGACATAGTTCTTTGCTCAGCTTATACAGTAATGGCAATAATTATATTATTTGCTATTCGTAATCAAATAAGTGATAAAACTCGAAAGTACTTCATTCCGTATTTTTCGTTCAAAATAATAACCGCAATCGCTTTTGCTTTAATCCATGTGTATTACTACAAAGGAGGAGATACTTTTTTATATTTTGAAGGCGCTGTTTACTTTTCAAACCTTATTCTCTACGAACCAACCAACCTAATCAATCATTACTTTATTGATTTAAATGAAACTTCACAACTCCCTGCAATTGAAGGATATTACATATTAGAGGTTTTAAAGTCTCCTGATACAATTTTCATGAGTAAGTTAACAGCACCATTTGCTTTAATATCCGCTAATCAATTTCTAACAACCACATTAAATTTCACACTATTTACATCAATTGGAGCATGGTTGATTTTTACAGTTTTTGTCAATCTATACCAAAAAGCATCAATGTTTTTTGCTATTGGAACACTTTTCTACCCTACTCTTGCAATATGGACATCGGGAATACTGAAAGATAGTGTAACACTATTAGGTTTAGGTGTGCTATTTTTTGCAATTTTCAAACTACTTTATCACAAAAAATGGATTTACTTAACATTAGCGGCTTTAGCAATATACTCTACCATCATTTTAAAACCTTATGTACTCTACATTTTTATCCCAAGCATGTTACTTTGGGCGCAAGGGAGAATTAATCAACAAATTAAGAGCACATTCTACAAGTACCTCATTACTCCTTTTATTGCTTTAAGTTTTATTTTATTTGGTTATTTACTTTTCAATGAAATTTCCGAATCTGCCGGTAAATATTCTTTGGAGAATCTAGAAAGCATAGCTAAAGGTTTTCATAGTTGGCATAGCTATCTGGCTGAAACCCGAGGACAATCTGGCTACACATTAGGAGAAGTTAGCTATACTCCATTGGGCATGCTTTCTAAAGCCCCGGAGTCACTATTTGTTACTTTTTATCGTCCATTTATTTTTTTAGAAACAAAAAATATTCCTACTCTCTTTGAGGGTATTCAATCCTTTTTACTATTAATAATTTCCATTTATGTAATATTTAAAGCCGGATTAAGAAATATTTTAAAGATACTATTCAAAGATACCAACCTATTGGCGTTCTTAATTTTTGCACTCATCTTTGCCTATGCTGTAGGCTTTACATCATATAACTTTGGAGCTCTATCTCGTTACAAAACACCTGCATTACCTTTTTTTACTGCAGCTCTAACAATTATATACTTTTATTCAAAAAAAGAAAAAAAACTTAGTCGCTTTAAAACCATATAACCCTATTTAGTTTTAAGTAGTATTTTCTTAAAAAATGATCTCAATAAAAAAATCGGTGAATAATAAAATGAAATAACTAAGTATGTTATTGTCTTAAAATAAGCTTTCAACTTATAAGCCGTTCCAGCTAAAATAAAAAATCCTTTGGCTAAAGTTTCTTTTTTAATATCAGGTGGTATTAAATCTCTTTTAATTAAACACCTATAGTAAATTAGTTTATCTTTCAGTAATCGATCAGTAATCTTTGATGACATACTATCACTATGTTTCCTATAAAGCAACTCTCCTCCTGTCTTAAGTAACTTACCTTTAATATTACGACTTGCAACTTCAATTAAGAAAAAACGATCTGCTGAACTAAAAAGATTCTCATTAAAAAGCAGTTCAAACTTTTTTAACGTATCCGTTCTATACATATAATTAGAAGGACAAGTGTTAATGTTGCTTTGATAAAACAACACCTCATTTATTACATTTCCAGCAGCTCCAAAAGCTACTTCGTAAAGCTCATCATTTGAACGATTAAAAGACTTCACTCGACCACATACAAACCCAATTTCTTTATCATTATTCAATTCATTCACCCGTTTTTCAATGAAATCATAAGACATTAAGTCATCTGCATCAAAGAAAACAATGAATTCACCTCTTGCTTTTTTTACCCCTTCATTTCTTGCAGCTGAAACACCTTTATTTGATTGTTTGATTACAAATACATTATCTAAATCCTTTTTTTTAATTATTTGAACTGATTGATCTGTTGAACCATCATCCACTATAATAATCTCAGTATTTTTATATGATTGACAACAAATTGAATCAATTGTTTCCTCTATATATTCTTCTGCATTATAGCAAGGAATAACTACTGAAACTAAGGAAGTAATTAAACTTTGCATATGGCAAAAAATGTTTTACACGCTTTAACTTTATCTTTATCACTCACTAGAGAGAAATCATTGCTAAGAGGGTAAAATGACTCAAAACCAAGTAATTTAAAAACAGAATTCTTTATCATCAAAGGCAGTTTCCTGACACCTCTTAGATAAAAAAACTTTTCTAAAGCATAAGCTAAACTTTTTCGATTAGAATAGCGACTATATTGCTGTCCAAATAATTCAAAATCTTGAAAATAATTCTCTAATAAACTGTAGAATTCATCGAAGTACCACTCTTGAGTATGAAATGGATTAACAATTACCCCATTTGGACTATTTATTTTCTTGTTTGGAGTTGAAAGAAATATACTTCCCCCTTTTTTCACAACCCTCTTAAATTCAACAATCATCTGATTATAAGATTCAGTGTGCTCGATAGTTTCAAATGATACGATAAGATCAAATGTATTTGAAGGGAAGTTTAATTCTGCTCCATTTAATTCAAGGAAATCAAGGTTATCTTTAGTCCAATGCTTTTTACAGTCCTCAATGGTTGACTTTGATATATCTCCACCAATAACTAAAGCCGAAGTACTATCTGCTAAAATATTACTCCCATACCCCGATCCACAAGCCAAGTCGAGAATTTTCTCATTTCCCTCTAATCTTTTTATAACTTCCATATATCGATGAAGATGTTCACCCCACCATGGAGTATCTCTGTTTATTTCTTGTCTTTCTGATGACATAATTGGTTATATAAGTTTAAGTGATTTTCAATATATCCTAGATGAGAAAACCTCTGAATTGACTTAAGCCCATTCTCTTTTAAACGAGCTCTTAGTTGAGCGTTTTCACTTAACTTTATGAGCGCATCATATATCGCTTTACTATTTTTATATTGAACAACTAATGCATTATACTCATCTTCAACAAACTCATTCGCTATTCCGGAAATAGTAAAAACAGATGGAACAGCTGTTGCTAAAGCCTCTATATATACTTGACCAAAAGCTTCAACTTTATTGTTTATAGGGACATGCACGAAATAATCAAACAAATTATACAAACCAAATACATCATTCTCAAAAAGTATTTCTGTATAATCCTCTTGATTTAACATTCCATTTAACTGATTTTTAACCTCTACTTGATCAATTCCTTTCGCATTTGCTAAAACTAAATGGGCATTGGGGTAACGCTTTTTATACTCGGCAAAAGCTTCAATAATATATTCTATTCCTTTAAGTTTTAAATACCTTGAAACTACACCAATTATTGGATAAATGTTACGATCCAAATTATACTTTAACTTAATATTATCAATTTCATCTTGACTTTTGACTTTATATTCATCTAAATAAAAGCCGTGTGGTATTTCTACAACTTTTCTTGCACTGACATTTTCTTCGTTCAAAAGCACATTAGTTACATTCTTTGAAATTGAAATGATCTTTGTTGAAATCTTATTTAAATACTTATCCCATTTAACCTCTCTCGGATAATATTCAATATTGAAAGTTGAGTGGTGTCTTGTATATATTCTATTTTTAACACCAGATAGCCACGCAGCTGTCAAGCCTAAGAAATTCGCTTCTCGTAAGTGTGTATGAACAATACAAGGTTTGAGTTTAAGTAAAAGAAAAAGAGTTTTAAAAAAAGCACGTATTAAACTTAACCTACTAGTAGTTAAGATAGTTTGATATTCAATTCCCTTATTAGATAGGTAATTAGTAAATGGAGTGTTAGGTTCACTTTGAATTAAAATATAATATACTCCTTTGTTTTTTACACCATCTGCAATTATCTCAAAAGCTACAGATTTAAAAGTA
>CETF01040119.1_pt1 | contig 12171 bp, 12 predicted proteins | sample 326991 | NCBI WGS metagenome assembly CETF01 (sample SAMEA2622331, study PRJEB7988) | marine metagenome | biome: marine biome (ENVO:00000447); feature: surface water layer (ENVO:00002042); material: "saline water (ENVO:00002010), including plankton (ENVO:xxxxxxxx)" | depth 5 m | reverse complement strand
CCCGGCTCAGCAGCTGGCGGGAGCGCCCCACGCCCAGCTTGGCGCTGAACTGCCTTGAGGCACCATCCTCCGGCACAAACACCGGCAACACCGCGCCACCGGGTCCCAGCCAGACCCGTCGGGGCCGAATCTGTACCCCAGTGAAACTACGCACAGACCAGTGGGGCTCCACACCCTGGGCCTTCTGCCATTCCTCTGCCGGCAGCCCGCTGAGGTCCTCGAGCACATAATCCAGTAGCGCCACCAGGCTCTGCTGACTGCCATCAAAGGCCGTCACGGCACGGCGCATCTGTTCTATCTGTCGGCTGGACAGGGGTTCCTGGGTGGCCGGGAAAAACTCCGGCAGCCTGGCTGCGGAAATCAGCAGGCCACCGTGCTTCAGGGAGGCCCAGCCCTGCTCATGGAAATTCATGCCGCCACCTCCGGCCAGCGAATCTCCACCGTCACCGGGAACACCTGCGCCTGTCCCCGCAGAGCAAAGCGTCGGGGCAACACCTGGTCCAGAATCCTGTCCCTCTCTGCCTTCAAGCGCGCCCCCAGGTCACGGAACTGTCCCTGCCGACGACGCAGCTCATCCTCCAGGTCCCGCAATCGTTTTTCCGCCAATGAGTCAGCATCCTCGAAGAAGGCCTGCTGTACCGCTGCAACGCGCTGCTCCTCGATCTCCCGCTGCAATTTCTTGATGCTTTGAGCCTTTTGCAGGGCTGCAACCTCGCGAATCCGCTCTTCGAAGGCGCTTTTTTCGTGGCGCTCGGCCTCTGCGTAGCCAGCTTTCATTTCCGCCTGCAAATACCCCGTGAGCTGATCCCGGTACTCACGGATAAATTCGGAAAGATCATCCGCAACGTCGTCCCACAGATCCCGAGCTTTATCGGCCTCGTCCAGACTTAGCTGGCCGGGCTGGTCACCATGGTGAGGCCCCGCATAGCTCAGCGGCGCACCTAGCTGCTGACCACATACTGGCAAGGCCAGTGTGCGTGTCCAGTGGTGGAAGGTTTCTCGCAATTCGTTGATCGCCATCTCCTCAACTGTCAGCAGCACCAGGGCATCCGCGCCGTCCGGCACCTGGCCCCGGGTAACGACCCAGCGGCTCGGCGGCTGAAATTCGCTCTGGGAGCCCGGGAAGCGCAAGCGGGCAAAGGCACTCAGAGACTGGCGCAGCAGGGGGTGCCCCAGGTGCAACAGCACGGTGTCGGGGGAAGGACGAAAAACCGGCCGCCCATTGATATGGTCGATAAAGAACTGGTTGTCGAAGACCAGCCAGGGCATGGCGCCTGCGATGCCCCGCTGGGCGGGCAAGCGCAGACTGTCGTCAACCACTGCCTGCCAGCGGGGTGGCAGCGGCGTCTTCAACCTCATCCGACCGCGGCCATCCGGGCCCTCGAGCACCTCGCGGCTGGCGCCAAGCCCCATGGCAATCGCCAGAGTAGCCTGCAGGGTATCCGGGGAGAGATCCAGGTCACCGAGCAATTGGGTCAGCCGGGCCTTTTCCTCAACGCCGCGCTCCAGCGTCTCGATTCGCGCATCATCGGTTGCGTCGCGACGACCTTCGATCTGCTGCTCGAGGTCGTGGAAAACGTCCTCCTCTTCGTTCAACTCCATCATGCGACGCTGAAAAGCGGCGTCGAACAATTCCCCGATCGAGCCCAGATCCTCGCGAATGTCGTTGACCTTGGCCAGCACCCGCGCCACGAAGTGCAGGTCGGCGTCGTCATCACTGGTGAAGTGGAAAATGGTCACATCCCTGGCCTGGCCGTGACGGTCGATACGACCGTTGCGCTGCTCCAGGCGAGACGGGTTCCAGGGAATCTCATAGTGCAGCAGGAGGCGTGCCGTATGCTGGAGGTTCAGGCCCTCTGATGCCGCATCCGTGGCCACCAGGACGCGCACCGGTGACTCCGGATCGTTGAAGGCCAGCTTGATCGCCTCCCGGTCCTGGTCCTGCATGCCACCATACAGCTGGGCGATGGCGCCGTCCTCGTCGCCAAATTCCGCTCGCAGCCGGTTTACCAGGTAGTCGAGTGTCGTCTTGTATTCGGTGAAGATGATCAGGCGCTCTTCCGGCTTCCACTGATCGGCGCTGCGCAACTCTTTCTGGACCAGTTCCAGCAAGCGATCGAAGCGCGAGTCCGCCTTGGGCTTAGAGGCAACCACTGGCTGGGTGTCCAGGCCAAGTGCCGTCAGGGCCTGATCAACCGCCTCGATCTCCATCGCCAACGATTCCGTAAAAGGGTGCATCCAGGCGCCCACCACATGGGCAGCATGACCGCTACGGCTTTCCCGCTCCTGATCGTCGTCGATATCTTCTTCAGTGGCACGCCGCGCCGCGAGCACCTCCGCGGCCTCCAGGCGCTCCGTTTCTGCCAGGCCCAGCTTGAAGCGCAACCAGCTATCGGCGAAGGTCACCGGACTGGAGAGCAGACGCTTGCGCAGGATCTCTATGGCAAAGTTGAGTACCGTGCGCGCTTCGGGAGTCGTGCGGATCATCGCCTTGAGGCCATTGCACAAGCGGCGTACCGCTGCTGCCAGCTCCTTTTCCGCCCGCAAGAAATACAAAGGCAGAGGCTCCAGATGGCGCTTGGCAAAGCGCGGCGGCCTGCCGCCCTCCCGGTCCTGCTCGTTGATTTCACTCTTGAGCCGGCGAATCAGGACATCGCCGATCATCTTGCGCTCTTTATCCGTGAAGCTCGGGGTCTGAGTGAAGCGGACCGGGTCCAGCTGCTCCAGCAGCCCAGAAAAACAGCGTGTATGCCCGTTGTGGGGTGTTGCCGTGAGAAACAGCCGGTGCTCGAAATACGGTGTCAGCAGGCGCAGCATCCGGGCCAGATCGCTGTCTTCACCGAAATTGGAAGGCATCAGGTTGTGCGCTTCATCGACGATCAGCAGGTCCCAGGGCAACTGTGCTCCTCCGTGAGCCTTGCGGGACTCACAGTTGGCAATGAATTGCTCAAGAACATCGGGCTGGCGCAGGTAATGGTAGGAGGTAATGATGCGCGGCAGCGCCCGCCAAGGGCTGGCATCCATACCCATTTCTTTCTGCAGCCTGTGGGTAGCCGCCTTGTCGACGATGTCAAAGCCAAGGGCAAACTTGTCTTCCATCTCCTGCTGCCACTGCGTCCGCAGGGAGGCCGGAGTGATGATCAGCACGCGCCGAATACGCCGCTTGCGGATCAGCTCCGCCAGGATCAGGCCGGCCTCAATGGTCTTGCCGAGACCTACGTCGTCCGCCAGCAACAGCGAAACTCGCGGCATACGCATGGCACGAGCCAGGGGGACCAGCTGAAAATCGTCCGCACTGACGGCACCGTAGACAGGGGCAGTGGGTACCGGCTCCGACCGCTGGTCGGGAGCCTGCGCAGACAGGAAGGGCGTGAGGGCGCTCCAGCGGGTCGCACGCTGCAGCGCAAGAAACTCGTCCATGCGCATGGGGGCATGGTCATCCACCCGAGGGAGGGCGTTAGGCTCCAGTACCACGGGGCCCCGCTCGCGCTCCCAAAGCAAGGACTCCTCCGCATCGCCGTCTGCGTCACTGAACTCAATCGTCACCAGGTGCAGCTGCGACGAGGTCCTGGCGTCGTTAAACGGCTCAACAGCAGAGATAACGCCTCGGCGGTTGCGGACGGTCGCCAGCATGCCGACCCGCGGTATGGATAAATTGGTCACTTTTCCCCCAAGTCTTGTAGCGCCGCCACAGCACCGCTGTGGACCGCTCTGGATGCTACCAGCTCCTGGGGGAGTTGCGGAAACATGGGGTGCTGGGACTGTGGGATGTGTCGCTTTTTTGAGCAGGCTCCGCGCTCACTCAGGTCTCGCATCAGATGCCTGAAAGCGGCTTATTGCTTCACGGTATTCTCGCTCCCCCTTGTCGGCATAGTCCTTGAGAATGCCGTATTTGTGCTTCGCATCCTTAATCAGGAGAGTATCGAGCCGCTGGTCTGGGCCTGCATAGGCCAGGTTGCCAATAATTGCTCGGGCCAGTGATCCGGGAGGCGCCTTAACAAAGCCTGTATCCGTATCGGCACGCCAGCTCTCGAAACTGTCCTCCAGCTCATAGCTCACATCATTATTGCAGCAATCATCCAGCCGTTGGAACATGATCGTTTCATAACCAGCACTAGGTGGGCAGAATCCTGTGTCGAGGCTGGCGTTAAAAAGCTCTACTGTGTACTCGATGTAATCCATGTAGAAGTCATCCATCACAAAAAGCAACCAGCGACAGGCTCCAGACGATCGCGCTTCAAGGACTGCGTAGAGGTAACTGTCTTCATCGAAACCCAGAAACCTGCCTTCAGCCCCCCGGCAAGGCTGACTGAAAAAATCCAGCGCCCGCCCCTTCTCATCTACCGGATTGAGACCAGCTTGCAATAAGCGCCGCCAAAGTAGCAGAGGCTTCCAGGAAGCAGAATCGAGGTCATATCTAACCTCCATGTCAACAACGCTTCTGAACCACAGGTTGCTCGGTGGCGCATCGTTGCTGCACTCCTGCCAGCCCTCCTGCTCAAGCACCTTTGGCACCAGGTCTTCTATTTCCGCGCTCTCCGCGCCAAAAAATTTGGCGAGCTCCTCTGGCAGGTTGCCGGAGTCCTCTTCATCACCCGAGAACGGAATCTCTACATACATGTATCGGTCGACTTTGGGCCTGGTAAACACAGAAGCAATTCTCGCGGTGGGAGCCAGGCAATTTTGAATGCCGCCGCCCACCTCCATCGTGGCTTCCATGATCTGAAGCCCCTCAGCATGATTCCTTGGCACAAACTCCCCGGTCAGCCCACGGGAGTACAGCGGATGATCATTGACAAATAACCGCATCCAGTCGATATCTACTGCTTCTCGAAGACGCCGAACAACTGTGCCAATTCGATTATCAAGTTCCTGCCGGTACTCGGCGTCGATACGCTCCCGGCGGACTCCGTGCTGATCGTAACTGCTACCTTCAATCAGGCGGAGCAAAGCCCTCTTGCGTTTACCTGCATCATCCAGCCCCTGGGGAAATTCAAGGTACCGCATAAGGTGATCGCAGAGATCAAGATACTTGATCGCCCTCGTCTGAAGACTTGGGGCTCTGCCCTCTTCGCCCGGCATCCAGACAAGGGTTTTGCGCTTTTTGTACTGGCTTTCGCCGTCCACTTCGCCAAAGGCAGCCAGAAAGATCTGCCGGGTCGATAGCTCTTTGTGACGCCTGCAAGCAGCGTTAAACATTTTTCCGAGGTTTTTTGCCAGGACCACCCGGTCACTCTCGGGAATCTTGCCCTTGCGCATCTGCTTTTCCGCCTCTGCCACGCCGGCCAATCGCGCCGCGGAGTCTACACTCACTCGTGGCGATGGCTTCGCAACATTACCGGCACCGTTAATGTCATTCTGGCTGATCTGATTCATCATATTTCTCCCAATCAATGCACATCACGCTTGAAGCGCGTGTAGCGGTGGCCGGTCGTGACCAACATGCCGTCGACCAGAACCACGTAGCAGTTTTTCAGCTTCTCCAGGCGCTGGGCAGAGCAAGGGCGCTCCCGACAAATACGACACCAGCTTGCCTTGTCAAAACAGTACACCTCAGCACCCGCACGGTATTGACAGCTGCCGTGCTCCAGGAGCAACTCAACCATGTCTTCATCGATGGCACGCTGCTGCATTCTTATCTGGCAGTGCCGTGTATAGCCCCTGTCACGTGTGCTCATGAGATAGCCTCCTTGTTGCTGACGGAGTCATTCTCACCAAACACCAGGCATGAAAATACCACTTTATTCGGGTCATTATTAGGGATATAGAGATTTATTTTATGGGATATATTTGGGGATACTATAGTCACTAACATTTCCACATACCCGCCCCCAACACACACTGGAAATGATCTCTTTTTTGCCATAGGTTTATGGACACCCCATGCTTCGAGGTACCGTTTGACAACTCAAGTGTCCGAGACGCTGCTGCACGAAGGGCAGGAGCTGCAGCTGCGATGCGAGCCCCTTGCACAGTTCGCAGAGCTGGGGGGCAGCCTGCCGGCCTTTCAGGCGTCCATGACAGCACTTTGGCGCGGCTACATCGGAACCTGGGAAATCACCCAGGACAGGCTCTATCTAATTGGGGTAAGTGGCACCCTCGCCACCGGCGGACATGCCTGCCTCGAGGACATCTTTCCGGGGTTTCCTGAGCGCGTATTCGCCCACTGGTACTCGGGCACGCTTCTGATACCCATCGGACAGCGACTGAAAAGCCATTACGAAAGATTCCGGCCTGTCTACGAGCAAGACCTGCTCCTCGAGATCGACCGCGGCCAGCTTTCAGACAAACGCGTTCGCGATAACAGGGCGCGCATGGCGGAGCTTGAGCAGATCTCAATCGCCAGGCAGAGGGCCAACGTATGAGCGAGCGGGACTCCAACACCTGGATATCAGTCGCATCTGGCACCTTGTTGATGATCGCGCTGGCATGGCTAATGCTGCTCCGAAGGCTTCGTCACACCCCTGACACAGCGGTCAAGCCGGGCTTTGTGGTAGCCCCATCGGAGTTGCTGGAGAATTTCACGCGGGAGGAAATAGAAACACGGGAAATGGTGAACGACCCACTCCAGGCCGTGCCCGACCTTCCCTTCGGGCACCTGAATGGGGCCTGGCGCCAATTTCTCGAAAAACTGCCGGAAGACTGTGAGCTCTGGTCATTCACCAGCTCTCGGGAGACGCGACTGGACGAGCAAGAACACCGCAGTGGCTATGTAGCCGTTGTGGATGGTGCTCCCGGCCCATACATGCTTACCGTGGCGAGAAGCCCTGCATTATTAGAACGCCTATGAAAACTGACCCCAGGTGATTTACTTGCAGCCAAAGCCATCAGTTACAGAACGTCGAGGCACCTATTTTCGTACAAGTGGTGCCATCAGATCCGTAGGTCGTGTTACCAATACGGTTGACCGTCGTACCATTCGAGTTGTAGAGCGTATTACCGATCTGAGTCGATGTGCTGCCATTTGAGTTGTAAGTGGTGTTACCAATTCGGGTCGATGTGCTGCCCTGAGACCCAAAGGTGGTATTGCCAATCCTGGTCTGGCTTGTCCCGTCAGAACCGAACGTCGTATTGCCTATCGATTGATAGGTAGTACTGGAGTTTCCGTGAATATAGTCGATCGACTGGGCAAAGCAGCTGACGCTACCGAGCATGGCAATCGAGGCAAGGAGCAGCTTCATGGTGATCTCCACTATGAAAATAATCAGTTTTTATGCCAGAACAGACCAACTGCTTAGCCTGTAGTTGCCCGCTCTGCACCAGACTGACACAGGGGGCCTGAAACACCCTCTGATGTCAAACACGCGCTGCGACTCGCCTAAAAACCCATAGGTTTTCCATAGGCTGAAAACTGCATTCCATTGGACCCAATCCGCCGATTTGGCCCGTGCACGGGCAGTTACGACCTAGCGCATCATCACAACGATTCCACGCCAATTCCATCCGCTCTTTCACTGAGGGTATGATCACTGCCATGACCGCCCCTTGGCATCTGCAGTCTCACCAACCTCAAAGGCAGCTGGCTTTGCCATGGATGTTCTTTGGATATACCTATTTCTGACGCTTGTGGTAGCTGCCTGGCTGGGCATCATGATGTGGCGCCACCTGGACAAGTTTGACTGGCGATTGCGTGCCGAAGATATCTGGTTCGGCTTTGTGGTATGTCTGCTGTTGTGGCCCGTCATCCTTGTGATTAAGCCTTCGTTAATCCTCTCAGGATGGGCGCTCAGAGAGGGCGAAACCGGGGTGCCGCAGAGCCTTGCACGAAGAGTGCGGACCTTGCACCAAATCGCCGACACACCCTCTAACTGCGGCGCCATCGTGATTTATCGCAGCTACAGCTGCCTGCTGCCAGGTCGCGACCACCTGGACATTCGCTTCAAGTCTGCTGACATAGTGCACCACTTCCGCGGCAGAGAGCTTCCCTTGCATGTCGATGGCGAACAGGCCGCACTGGTTCACTTCATCAAGAACAGGGATGAGTCCAAGAAAGACCCCGTGGAGATACCTCACGCCATCGATTTCGGGAACATGGCTACCGAATTATTGGAAAACGGTTACGGCGAGGTAGACTGCCCCATCTGTCGATCGACCCACACCGTCGATGAGCTCAAAATCGACTCACCGCCCCTGCACGTCGGCTGGAACGCTGACACGTATTCATGCCCTCAAGGACATGAATTGATGCGCCGAAGGACAATTCACCTGTACATGCGATGAGAAGACGCAGCGACAGTCATTCACAGGGTATTGAGAGCTTCACTCGCGACCGCTACCCTGCAAAGTCAGCAAGACTGTAGTCGGAAAACATGCGAGTTCTCGACGGCTATCGCATCCACATCACGCACCTGCAGCGGGCAACCGGGATCAGTGACTGGATGGCCCTCATGCAGCGCCAGGATCGCCTCCCCTTGTTACTCCAGGTTGCCGATCCTATCGACCTCGGCGCCCAGCACCTGTTGGATGGCGGCCCCTACACCTGGTCGGAACTCCTGTGTAATATCGTAGGTGTTGGGTCCGATATCTGGGGACCCCCTACCGACCTGGAATTGGCAGGAAGAAGCGAGCTGGCGGATATTGTCTTTGAATGGCTGGGGATGGGCTGCTGGTCAGAGCCAGATGGAGAAATAGCCACAGAACTAAAGCGGCGCATCCGTCTGCTGGCTGAAAAGTTGAACCAGCGAGAGCTTCGGTGACTCGGGTGGTGGTAGCTCAGAAAACCTGAGTAACTTCCTGAGTAACCACCAAAACAATATCCAGGTTTTTCGATTAAAATCAAAAAGATAAAGATACTAATCAAGTCCTCTCCTGGCACCAATTTCAAGGATCAAAGGCCAGCCCAGTGCTGGCCTTTGTCGTTTCTGGGCCCTCCGGCGGCTCGGCTCTACGGCTCGGCGCTCCCCAACGCAACGGTCTTCCACAGTCAGGGGGTCTCGACCTCCAGCCAGGAAACGCTCCGCTCAATCGCCTCCCGGTAGGCACCACCGAACAACAGCAGGTGGTTGAGCAGCGGATACAGCTGGAACAGCCTCTCGCGGCGCGGCCAGTCCACGGGCGCCGCTCCTCCCCAGTAGGCCGCCATGAAAACCTTCCCCGGCGAGCCAAATAAAGTGAGCATGGCGAGATCCACCTCCGGATAGTGACGGTAGACGGCCGGATCGATCACTGCGGGGCCCCGCGGCGTGAAAAGCACGTTGCCCGACCACAGGTCCCCGTGTACCAGGCTCGCCGGCGTGTCCGGCAGCCAGGCTTCCAGCCCGTGGGCCAGCGCCTCGATGCGCCCGCCCAGGCGGCTATCCAGCAGGCCGCGCGCCTGGCAGGCCTGTACCATCGGCAGGAGCCGTCGCTCGCGCTGGAAGACGCGACCATCCGGATGTGGCGCATTGGGCTGGGGCGTGCCGCCGCAGGCATTGTCATGAGACCAGCCGTGGGCCGACCCGGTGACCGCATGCAGCCTGCGCAAGCCTTCACCCAGCGCTCCCGGGTCGCGGCTTCCAGGCACGACCTCCAGGGCTTCCATGACCAGCCAACCACCACCTGCAGCCAAGACCTCCGGCACTACCAGTCCCGAGTCGGCGGCGGCCAAAGCAGCCAGGCCCTCTGCGGCAAGGCGCTCGGCTGCGTCCTGCTTGACCACCACATCGCCACAATTTGTAGCCAGGCGATAGACCGCGGCGATATCGCCGCCGGCCAGCGGCTCAAGCCCCCCCTTCGGTCGCAGCCCCGCGATCTCCAGGCAGGCCTGCAATCCCGCTTCCATGCCGCCTCCTCAGACTTCTGCATCACTCAAGACTCGACACGGCGTCAAGTCGCGGCTGCGCCGCGATCCAGGCTGACGCGAGCGCTCGAATATGGCAAAACAGCAGGCTCTATCCTGCCGCAAAAAGGAGTCGCACTCATGTACAAACTGGCTTTCTTCGTACCCGTGGACGATGCCGAGACAGTCAAGGAGGCCGTCTTTGCCACCGGTGCCGGTCGCATCGGCGACTACGAGGCCTGCTGCTTCGAGACACCGGGTACGGGGCAATTCCGCCCGCTGCAAGGCGCCATACCGCATATCGGCAGCGTGGGCGCCCTGGAACGTGTGGCCGAGCTCAAGGTGGAGCTGGTCTGTGAGGATGCCCTGATTCGCGACGCCCTGGCGGCACTGCGCCAGGCCCATCCCTACGAGGAACCGGCCTTCGATGTCTGGCGCCTTGAGGACCTGTAAAGCACCGCCAGGCGGCACTCAGGAGGGGGCCGGAAGACGCCGCGAAAACGCACGGTTTCAAGCCCCAAGTGACGAGCCACACCAAAAAACGTGACCTGAGTCACACTTTTCGCAGTGCGGACCCACGATCAAATGTTCTCCTTGTCGACATCCGTGACTTGTCGTAATTTTCCAGCATTAATTTAAAGGTTATTACACAGGGGAAACATTCCAATGATCAAGCAGCTTGCACTGCCGGCGCTTGCCGGCCTGGTTTTCACGCTGGGGGGAGCTCTCGAGGCCGCCGCCCAGGCGCGTCCAAACTTGATGTTTTGCGGTAGTAGCAGCGCTACGGGCGCGGACCTCTATTCCGGCATCGGCACACTGAATGAAGTCTCCGGCTGTACGCCAGATTCGGACACCCAGGCCCTGCTGATTACCCGCAGCGGCACCATCGCCGGCAACGGCGCAGACTGGCTGGCCTATCTGAACAACGGCGGTGTAATCATCACGGAATTCCAGACACCAGAACCGGTTTACAACGAAATCTACGGCACTTCCTACACCACCGAATTTAGCGGCAACTGCTCAGACAACGTCATGCCGTCGGTCATTCTCAATCCCTCGGATCCCTTCTGGGTCGCCAATCCCCTGACGCCCGTCGATCCCTCAGAAGACAGCTGCGGCTCTGACCTGCAAGATGTGGTGAGCGGCGAAGGTGGCACCGTCATCGCTCTCGGCGGCAGGGATCCGGAAGGCACCGTGTCCCTGGCCTATCGCAACCAGGGCAGCGGCGTGCTGTTCCTCTCGGGTGCCGACTGGCAGGATGGGCAAGCATCCTACACCGACTCTTCCGCCAGCCTGTTCGGCGCCATGATCACCGCGCGCTTCACCCCGGTCAGCGTGGCACCGGTGCCTGCACTGCCCCTGGGGCTGCTGGGCCTGCTCGGTGGCATTCTCGGCCTGGTGGGCCTGCGCCAGCTGCGCCGCCAGTAGAACTGGGCCGATCCCGCCTCCCGAAGCCCGGCCCCTGCGCCGGGCTTTTTGTTAGTAAGCAGACTGCTTCCGGCCACCGCCGGCTCACATTTGCCTGTCCACGCGAATTTGTTCCCGGGCGCGCTCTCCGCTATATTGGTTTCACTTGCAACTATGGCGCCCGAGCACCGCAGATCATGACCAGCCACCAGAGCGGCAGCCGCACCTACCTCACCGGTTTCGGCAACCAGCACGAGAGCGAGGCCCTGCCCCGCGCCCTGCCCGTGGGGCGCTTCAATCCTCAGCGGGTCAAGTACGGCCTGTACGCGGAGCAGTTCAGCAGCACCGCCTTCACCGCCCCGCGGGCCGACAACCGCCGAAGCTGGTTCTACCGCATTCGCCCCTCCGTCGTGCAGGGAGACTATGTGCCCTGCGAGCAGCTGGGCGAGTCTTTCCAGACTGGCCCGCTGGCGGGCTCCGTACCGCCCAACCTGCTGCGCTGGGACCCGTTGCCCTCCCCCACGGAACCCCGCGACCTGCTGGAGGGGCTGGTCACCCTGGCCACCTGTGGCGATGCCCTGGCCCAGCGCGGGCTCGGGGTGCACCTGTACGCGGCCAGCGTTTCGATGCATCACCGCTATTTTTACTCCGCCGATGGCGAGTGGCTGTTGATCCCCCAGCAGGGCGCACTGCGACTGCGCACCGAGTGCGGCGTGCTGGACCTGGCGCCGGGGGAAATCGCCGTGATACCCCGCGGCATGAAGTTCGCCGTCGACCTGCAGGAAGCAGCCGCGCGGGGTTACCTGTGCGAAAACTACGGCGCACCGCTGACCCTGCCCGAACGCGGACCGGTAGGCGCGAATGGCTTTGCCAATGACCGGGACTTCCAGTACCCCGTGGCCGCCTACGAGGATATCGAGGGCGACTTCGAGCTGGTGGCCAAATTCGGGGGCCAGATCTACCGGGTCAGCATGGGCCACTCCCCCCTGGATGTGGTGGCCTGGGCC
>CETF01041206.1_pt1 | contig 12180 bp, 9 predicted proteins | sample 326991 | NCBI WGS metagenome assembly CETF01 (sample SAMEA2622331, study PRJEB7988) | marine metagenome | biome: marine biome (ENVO:00000447); feature: surface water layer (ENVO:00002042); material: "saline water (ENVO:00002010), including plankton (ENVO:xxxxxxxx)" | depth 5 m | reverse complement strand
GCCAGCCACTTCCGTCTGGTCAAGGAACTCAAGCGGGGTTTTCAGTCTGTGCCGACCCTTGCCGGGAACCTTGGGGTCAAGAAAAGTAGCGTCTGGGCATTGATGACCACCATTAAGAAGAACGGGTACGTCATAGAGAAGCGGGCGGTTAGTCGGCAGCCGGGCCGGAACCACAAGGAATATCGGCTTGCCAAGTCGGCATAGCTTGTGCTTAAACTTGGGGGCGGGCTGTTGTGGCCCGTCTCAACAACACCAGTAACAAGGAAATGACCAAATGTCTGAAACATTCAAAAAAGCTCTTCAAGTCTCCGGCATGGTAGATACCCGCCGTAATAATCTGGCCTATGCGGTGAGCCAGCTACACAATTCCATTTCGCAGATGGACGGCCACCACCTGACCATCCTTGTGCGGGATTATCCGGAAATTTTAGAGGCCGCCCGCACCTATGCAAAGCACGAGGCCGGGCTTAATCGCTTCGAACAGGCCGGATAACCCGCGAACCCGTTACCCTTCCCGGCGGGGTCAACAGCCGGGTGTTTCCTCCCTCTAACTTGCCCCCGGCCTAGTGCTGGGGGTTTTTTTGTGGGCCTGTCATGTTTATTCGGGATCACCGGTTGTAAACATTGGGGAAACCGGGCCGGATGGGTTGCCGGTATTGTTAGTATATCAGGCACCGGGGGGTCATCTTCAAAGTTTACCAGCATGACAAATTGTCCACGCGCGGGTGCGCGGGCGGGCTTGCATGTGGGTTGCCGGGACTGGTTGCCGGGGTTGGTTACCCGCCAGTTACTGGCACAATCGCAGCATCACCGATGCCATATAAAAATTTCGCTAGGCGCACCCGTACGCAAGGGCCACCCCACCCCCCTGACATTTGCTATGCAATCCCGACATATTTTTTATAGTTTTAGGTTATCGATATGGTATTCCTGCGAACCCGTTGGGTAAAAAAAAGGCTCCCAACGAGGGGAGCCGCGAACCTATTAGGGGAACCGGGGGGGTACATGGGTGTATCCCCGGCGGGTTCTACGCCAGTGTACAGTCAAATTTCGCATTTGTCAACCCTTTTCGTAATTTTTGATCACTTTTAGGTTGACAGGGCGGGTAACTAGCCCTAAACTAATGGGTTGCAAGGAGAATTTGATATGTTCACAGCGATAGTATTCGCCTGTTGGCTTCACAGCCCCAACGATTGCACACAATTTATCGATAAACAGGGTCCGTACAAGACAGAGGGTGAGTGTGCAACCCGTGTGGTTCGCATGATCAAGGAAATACGCAACATAACACCCGGAAAAATCATTGTCGGTGCCGACTGCACCATAGTCGCACAGGAATCTACATAAGCAATGAACCTGCTACCCCAACAAAACAACCGCAAACCCGCCTTAACGGACAAACAGGAAGTCTTTTTAGATGCTTTGTTCGACAATGGCGGCAACGTACGGGCTGCAGCAGAGGTTGCTGGCTATGCAGAAGGCTCTATTAAGTGGCTCAAGGACCGCTTGGCCGATGAAATCATCGAACGGACCAAAACCGTGTTGGCGGGACAGTCCCTCAAGGCCGCGAACAAGCTGGTCAGCCTTGTGGACGCTCCGGATATCGAACGTGGGGACGATTTGCGTATGAAAGCAGCCGAATCTGTCCTCAACCGTGTGGGCTTGGGCCGACAAGAGACGATGCACCACAATGTCACGGCGGTTCACGGCGTTGTTCTGCTGCCACCAAAAAAAGAAGTAGTAATTGATGGGTAAACCCCGCAAACGCGTCCTAGTCCCCCCTGACCCGGCGACCTTGGACCAGCCACGGAAACGTGGACGACCAAAAAAAGACCCGAACCAGCCCAAAGCTGAATATGCAATCAGCGACAGGGAGCGGGCACGACGTTCCGTCCAGATGCGTCTTCGCAACGCAAAGAAGTCGGCAGCTTCCCAGCAACGAAAAGCCGAATACAGGAAAAAGAAAGTCAAAAAACTAACCGAATCTGCAGATAAAATAGAGAAGGCGTTACAGGGTGAAAAAACTAGAGTCATCGATCAAGGCGATCTTACAAATCTTCCGGACTCAGTGGGCGATCTTGTTGATGGTAGCCCAGTTATCTTCAAGCCAAATCCGGGACCACAAGAAGAATTTCTCAGCGCGTCTGAGCAAGATGTACTCTACGGTGGTGCAGCCGGGGGCGGTAAATCTTTCGCTCTCTTGGCCGATCCTCTGCGCTACTGTCACAACTCTAATCATCGTGGGCTTCTTCTTAGGCGTACTCTCGACGAGCTAACAGAACTCATCGACAAGTCGAAGCAGTTATACCCGAAAGCATTTCCGGGAGCTACCTTCCGTGAGTCCAAGTCCACATGGGTTTTTCCGTCAGGGGCAACCATGTGGTTCACCTATCTCGACAGAGATAAAGACGTAACCCGTTTCCAAGGACAGGCGTTCAACTGGATCGGCATAGATGAAATTACTCAGTACCCTTCGTCCTATGTCTGGGATTACCTGCGTTCTCGCCTTCGTTCTACTGATCCTGAACTCCAGCAACAGTTGTGCATGCGCTGCACAGCCAACCCCGGAGGAGTGGGTGGTTGGTGGGTCAAGAAGATGTACATTGACCACCGCGAACCAAACAAGCCTTTTGGTGCCTACGACTTAGAAACAGGAAAAACATTTGTGTGGCCTGACGGTCACGAAAAAGCAGGTCAGCCGCTGTTCTATCGCAAATTTGTCCCTGCACGGTTGACTGATAATCCCTACCTGATGGCAGACGGCCAATACGAGGCCATGCTCAGGTCGCTCCCGGATGTCGAGCGTAGACGACTCCTAGAAGGGGATTGGGACGTGGCGGAGGGAGCGGCCTTCCCCGAGTTTTCGAGGTCTCGACATGTGGTCGAACATTTTGAACTTCCAACCAACTGGCCGCGCATACGAGCGGCGGACTACGGCTACGCAAGTCCATCGTGCGTTTTATGGGGGGCTATTGACTGGGATAATAATATCTGGGTTTATCGTGAGTTGTACGCAAAGCACTTGACAGCCGAGCAACTAGCTGATAAAATACTAGAAGCAGAAGAGTTAGACCCACTTCCACACTACAATGTTCTAGACTCTTCTTGCTGGAACAAGACAGGCTTCGGCCCGTCCATTGCAGAGACAATGATGCGGGCTGGTGTTAGGTGGACTCCCTCGGACCGCAACCGTCTACAAGGTAAAATGGAAGTTCACAGGCGGCTTGCTGACGACCCCTACACCGACGAACCTCGTCTTAGAATATTCTCCACGTGCAAGCACACCATAGCGCAGCTATCGGGCATACCTCTCTCCAAAACCAACAGTGAAGATGTAGACACGAAGGCAGAGGATCATGCGTACGATGCGTTGCGCTACATGGTGATGACGCGCACGTCGGGGTATCAGGCTATACACAAAACACTTCAAGGCATCAAGGATCAGGCGTTTAGGCCGATGGATGCTACGTTTGGATACTGATGTCGGATATAACTGCAAAGATCAAAGATCAGACTCTTACCATTCGTGAGGCTATCGAAGGTGCGGGTAAGCCTTTGACCACCTCTAAGGGTGCGCCAAATAAGTTTGCTAAGAATATCGAAGCAGCAGGTTTGTCTCTGGATGATCCGTGGTCAAGTATAAAAGATGAATCTTTTTTACGTAAGCTGAACGAAATTGGAACAGAAGGAAACTTCGTTTCACTTCTTACTGTAGAGAATGAACTTCGTCGTCTCTCTAGCGTCGGAGATATTCCGTTTCCTTATTCTGATGTGTTTAGCCCCAAAGGGAAAGCGCGTGGACTAAAAGACGCTGAAGGTAATTTTTTAGAAAAGGCGTCACAAGCACGTCTAACCAAGAAGTTTAAAGGTGTTCCCGAGGCCCAGAAGTCTCTCACTGCCCTAACAGAGGGCATTTCTGTTATCAAAGACCCGCGAACTCGTGCTGCCGTTGCCTTCAATGCTCTTGTGCCTCTTCGTCCCGGTGAAGTCGCAGGGATTAAAGTGGATGACATCGACTTTGAAACTGGTTCTTTCAAGGAATCATATCGTCGTGTAAACAAGATTCGTAATGAACTTGATCTTCCGGAAGTTGCACTAGAGATTATACGCGATGCTGCTGACAAAGCGAAAGCAGAGGGACGTGAATATATATTCCTCGACAAAGATGTCAAAGACCCTAAAAAAGCGACGGGCAACTTTGTAAATAAAATGACCACGGGCATGAAAATGCCGGGTGGTGTTATTGAAAGGTTCAAGCCTTTTGAAAAGGCTATGGGTCGTGCGGTTGCTGGCGCATCAGACATTCGTAAAATCATCCCCTCTATTATCGCAATGGAGTTAGGATACACCACAGAAGCTAGTGCGATTATGGGTCACGCATCCTTCGATGAAACCATCGACGGCATGAAAGGCATAACTCGTAAGCACTACGTTTCTCAAATTATTACAGACGAAGGCACTACAGCAAAGCAAGCTCTTCGTGCCTTACAAAACATGTACGGCGAAGTTCTTGGCTTGTCAACCTTAAATGAGATTCCGGCATCTATGGGCGTAGATGCAGCAGGACTCACCCAAGAAGGCGCACCACGTCTGGCAGTAATTCCTAAAGGCTCTGAGATTGTTGGGACACAAGTTCAGGGCACACTAAACGACGCGGACCTTGACTTGATTGAGGATGTTCGTGAAGCACGGAGTCAACAGCTAAAATTAGAGGCAACGACTGCAGAAAAACAGCGTCTTGAGATGGAAGCCCAGATGGGTGAACTTGACGAAGAGGCTGAAAGGGTCCGAGCGCAAAGGCGACTGCGTCGTCAAGAGATTTACAAAGAAGAGAAAGCTGCAGTCACACCCGAGTCCCCCGAACCTAAGTCTATGACTGACTTCAATCCTGATTTACAGGATCAACTCAACAAAGGCGGTTTCGACTTTGATGCGTTTCTCAAGGGGACGACTAAAGCAGTCGGGGGTGCATTTGCTGGGTTGGCGGCTTACGAACTTTTCCGTGATCCTTTAGGCACGGGAGCGGCAATGGCGAAAGAGATTGCTATAGAGGGTGCTGGTTTAGCAGCACGTTTACCTGCCGGACCGGCTGCTGCCCTCCCGATGATCCTTGAACCTACGGCCACAGCCGGACCAGAGCTTTCAGAAATCGAACCCGGTTTAGGATACACAGAAGACGAACTTCGTCAGATACGAGGCACCGAACCGCTGCCCGATGCTGACGCCGGGTTCGTAAACAGAAACGATGCTGCACGGAACCGTGAGGAAGCCACCGATGCAGCCGCTCAACCTATGGGCTTCCTTTCACCATAACTAGGGAGAAACCCGATGCCAGACAATAACTACAATTATGGCGCGGCCTACATCATGAATTCACCAAACACTTCAGTGGATGATCAGATGGGCGCGGATAAGTTGTACCGTGAGGGACTTGAGTTCGATACCAAGACCGCTCAGGGTGTCTTGACGGAAGATATGCCGAAGAAGCAGACCAAAACTGCTGTCGATCCGGCTGTCATGCGTATGGCCGACGAACGCGACTACTAAGACATGTCAGAAGATAATTTTCTCCAACCGGCGGATGACACTACCATAGGTCTGCTCAATCCTGAAGAGCAGATGCCCGGTCTTGCAGCTTACGTCAAGTCCAAGTTCGAGGATTCCGAGAATGGTCGCTACGCTCACGAGCAGCGGTGGCTACAATCGTACAAGAACTTCCGTGGCATCTACGATTCGACCACCCAATATCGCGATTCGGAGCGGTCACAGGTCTTCATCAGGATTACAAAGACGAAAGTCCTTGCAGCCTACGGTCAAATCGTTGACATCTTGTTTGCGAACAAGAAGTTTCCGCTTGTCGTCGAATCCACTCCCGTGCCCGAAGGCATCGCGGAGTTTGCTCATATGGAAACGCCTCTCGACCAAATGGAGCAGCAGGACCCCTACGGGTTCACAGGAGACGGTCGAGAACTTTTGCCGGGTGCCCTACAGGCCGAGGAGCCGAAGGCGTTCCTTGGGGGCTTACAGGCCGAATACGGGCAACTTCCCTTGCAAGAGGGTCGGGCGCGTATGGGTGAAGCTCAGATCGAACCGGCAAAGATCGCGGCTCATCGCATGGAGAAAACTATCCACGACCAGCTTCTCGACACAAACGCTGTAAATGTGTTGCGGAGTTCTATCTTTGAATCGTGTTTGCTCGGAACGGGCGTCGTAAAGGGTCCGTTCAATTTCTATAAACGACTGCATCGCTGGGAGCGGGACGAGACTGGTGAGCGGGTGTACGTGCCCGAGGAAAAGACCGTGCCGCGCATCGAAATGGTTTCGGCTTGGGACTTCCACCCGGACCCGTCAGCAACCAGCGTAGATGATTGTGAGTACGTCATCGAACGTCACCGCATGAACCGCCAGCAACTCCGCTCCTTGATCAAGCGTCCGTACTTCAACGCGGAAGCCATCGAAGAGTGCCTTGCAAAGGGTCCGAACTATGAGGACAAGTATTACGAGGATACCATCCGCGAGGATGAGACCGAGCCGTACTATCAAGGCAATCGCTATGAGGTCTTGGAGTATTGGGGTGTCTTGGACTCCAAGCTAGCCAAAGAAGCCGGTCTCGAAGGTGCGGATCAGATGTCCGAGTTCGACGAGGTTCAGGTTAATGTCTGGGTTTGCGGGACGATGGTTCTTCGCTGTGTCCTCAACCCGTTCACACCGGCCCGGATTCCGTATCAGGTGTTCCCGTACGAGATCAATCCCTATCAACTGTGGGGCGTCGGCGTAGCGGAGAACATGGAAGACGCACAAAAGCTGATGAACGGTCACGTTCGCATGGCTATCGATAACCTCGCCCTTGCTGGCAACCTTGTGTTTGATGTGGACGAGGCCAGCCTTGTGCCGGGGCAAAACATGGATATCTTCCCCGGAAAGATTTTCCGCCGCCAGTCAGGCGTCACGGGCACAGCCATCAACGGCCTCAAGTTTCCGAACACCGCTGGCGAAAATTTACAGATGTACCAGATCAGCCGCCAACTGGCAGACGAGGAGACGGGCATCCCGTCCATCGTACACGGTCAAACAGGCGTGACTGGCACAGGTCGTACTGCTGCCGGTCTGTCGATGCTGATGGGTTCAGCAGGCTTGTCTATGAAAACGGTGATCAAAAACATCGATGACATGCTTCTGAAGCCTCTCGGCGAAGCGTACTTCCAGTGGAATATGCAATTCAACGAGGAAGCTGAAGACATTATTGGTGACCTCGAAATCAAGCCACGTGGCGTAGCCGCAGTGATGCAAAAAGAGGTTCGCACTCAGCGACTCACCTCGTTGCTTCAGACGGTTGCTAACCCGATGCTTGCACCGTTTATCAAGATTCCAAACCTCATGCGTGAACTGGCGATTTCGCAGGATATCGATCCTGACAGTCTCGTCAATGATGCTAACGAAGCACAACTCTACGCGCAGATGCTACAAGGACTGATGGCAAATGTACAGCAAGGAACAGGCGAAGCTGCTGGGGCCGCTGATGGCCAAGCCGGAGATATGGGCGGGGCTGGAGGAGTATCTCCAAGTCCTGAAGGAACAGACGTTCAAGGGTCTGGTAACGGCACAATCGGAGTCGGAACTGCGCCAACTGCAGGGGAAGGCGGCTTTACTGGAAATGCTCCTCAAACTTAAAGATAATCACGAGGCTGTGGTGAAGAATGGCTGATCGCATAAATCTTATTGAAGATGACGATACTGAAGACACATCTTTTCGGTTCACGCCCAAGCGTGTGGTCAGTGCGGGTGAATACGGTAGTTCGTTTATCAACTTTTACAACACCACGCTCGGACTGCCATCTCTCGGACAAGAAACTGGCATCGAAGTAAGAGAGGATATCACAGAGTTGGCTGAACCGGGTCGTTCGCCAAAAAGGGATGAGCCGAGTGATGATCCGAGTGAAACTGGCGTAGACCCGTTTGATGTTATAAACACACAGCCTATAGTATTTTACAACGATAACACCTCATCAACCAATGTAAATTTCGACAGTTATTCTGATTACCTATCTTCTGCACAAGATGGGAAGTTCAAGGATCGCGTGGGTCTCGTACAAAATGTTTTAGAACCCACTGTCACTGGCAACTTTAGAGAAATTGATCTCGGTGCAGGACTCAGTTCAGAGGTGAAGGCCACTGCTCAAGATATAGGTGCTGAAATCAAAGAAGCACCCTCTCGGGCCGAGCGTTTGATCACGGGTAATTTGGACGAAAGAGACAGCAAGTCTCTTGCCGCTGGTCTTGCGTCAGCTATGGCGGGACCGGTTGGTGGCGTAGCAGGCACCTTTATAGGGGGAACAGAAGTAAGGAACGCTTTTGGTAACAACAGTTTCCGTCCAGCGGGGCCTTTAGGTTTTGTAGCAGACCTCGTTCACGCGAAACAATACGATGCTAGGGCAAAAAACAGGGCTGTCCGTAGTGCGTACGCTCAAGGAGACATGGCGGGCACGGATTTTGGCCGGATGAATTTTAGCAAGGTCGATGTCGGTTTTGAAATGACTATCGGCAATTTAGGTATAGTTCGCGCTGCCGGTGAGTATCATTACAGCGGCAACATGCAGGGGCTGTCCCATCAAACTGTACGAGCTTTGGAGGCAATTAGCAAAGGATACGACCCCACCCGAGGTCGCTACAATTTTCGTGATCCGAGTAAAAGTCTGACGGTAGAAGAGGCGGGTGGTCTACAGGTATCCGGCAACCCGATGGATGGTTTCTTTAGGGCGAACGGCACTGTGTACAATCCCAAATTCATAGGCCATATCGGGGGTGCTTCAGGGGCGTTCCCAAGCAGAGCAATGATTCTAGGCGCAGCCAAAACTCATGGTGTATCAGAGGATCAGTTTCGGAGTGCCCTTTCCCAAGCTAGAAGTGGAAATATCACGCTGGGGGATGCGGTTAGAAGAATCAAGTCTCAGGAAGACGCGATACGCAAAGCAGAGGCAGATCGTAAAGAAAAAGCAGAGGCAGATCGCATAAGAGATGCTAATCTTAAAGCCCAACAACGTGCAGCAGCTCGGGCGGCTGAAAAAACTGCGGCTCAAATTGCAGAAGAAGCGAGGGAGCGGGCTAGAAAGCAGCAGCAGCAGCAGGACGATGGGGGCACACCATCTTACTCTCCACCTACTGAGTATTCTATCAGTACAGGCTTCGAGGATCGCACAGACTTTGGTGGATCAAGCGGACCATTTGCAGAGGGTGGTCGTGTTGGCCTTGCCATGGGTGGCGCACCCGGCATGGCATCTGGTTTCGTAGATCGCCCACCCGAGCAAGTGCCTGAAGATCAGACTGTTGCGGATAACCGGGCAACCCAACTCCCCGAAGGCGCGTTCGTAATCAACGCCGCAGCCGTTGAGTTCGCGGGAAGCAATGATATCAAGGATATGTTGCTCAAGGCTCACAAAGAATCTTTACGACGCGGATTATCGGTTGACAAACAAGGAAATGGTGCTAAACTAATAGACGTGGCGATTTCAAGCGGTGAAGTTGTTGTCGCCCCACACCTCGCCAAAATTATCGGCTATGATCGCCTAAATAAGATCAACAATCGCGGCAAAGCCGAGACTCGCGAACGTATCGAAGAAAACGGGCAGCCCGAAGGTATGCAGGCTCGGTCTGGTGGTTTCATAAATAGGTACAATGGTGGTGACGTGTCCACACGTTACGCCGGACCGTTGTCAGCAGTTGAGTTGATGAAGTCCGGCCTCAACGTCTCATCCCCTGTTTCTCAAGGATTTATCGAACAAGAACCGTTTGATACCGGCCCGGTTCCGACTGGGTTAGATGATACGGCACACGGATATCGCATAGGTGATGTGATGGCTGCTATTCAGGCTGTTGAAACCAAAGGCTACGAAAACAAGAACGGCGGCTACATATTCACCAAGTCTGATAAAAAAGGAAAAAGGTCTTCGGCCTTCGGTCCCTATCAAATAACCGGAGAAACAGTAGCGGACTTGCTGAAAAGAAACAGCAACGTAGCTAGACAAATTAAATTTGATCCGGGATTTGGCGATTACATCAATGCCTTTATTGCACAGGGCGTTGATGCTGTAAACATACGCAAGACAGGTAAAAAGTACGTCGGTCCAGAAGATAACAGAACCCCTGTAAAAATAAGCAACGCTGTAAAGAAACTATACGGTCCCCTCGGTGTGGGTGAAATACCCAGAGAACTTCATGATAAGTATTACCCCATGCTTGCCGAGTATGTCGTGAAACAAAAAGCTTCAGATGCCGGTTCTTTTGACGAGTGGATCAAGAGCTACGGAAACAATACCGAGGCTTATCTGAAAAAAGTAAAAACAGAACTAGATAAATTATCATAAAGAATTCGCTGGCTACCCGCAAGTTCGCGGCCCCAGCACAACCGGAGCGGCTACCCACAGCCAAGTGGCCCCGCGAGTGAGGTAAATTAAATGGCAAAAGCAAGAGGCCACCGTGCCAACAAAGCTAACGATTCATTCGGAACAGTAAACAATGAATCGCTGTATCGTGGAAAGTACCGTGATGAAGTCTACAAAGATGAAGACGACAATGAAGCGGGAGAAACTGTAGAAGCACAAGAAGCGGACCCCGAAGAGGCTACTCCGCAGGAAAGCACCAGTTTCGTCGAAGCAAAAAAAGAAGAGACCCACGATTACAAAAAACGGTATGACGACTTGAAGCGTCATTATGACGAAAAGGTCGGAGAGTTCAAGAGTGAAATCGAAAATCTCCGCAAGACCATGACCCAACACGCACAAGAAATGCCGCGTGGGGTTGCACCACCAAAGACTGCAGAAGAACTGGAAGAGTTCAAGGAACGCTATCCAGATGTGTTCGAGGTAGTGCAAACGGTTTCAAGTCTGCAAACTGAATCTCAGGTTGCAAAACTCCGAGAAGAACTCGGTTCTATCAAGGAGCGGGAACAGGAGCTAGAAAAGCAGAAAGCCTTCGAGGAACTGCTTCGTCTCCAGCCCGACTTCAACGAGATCAAGGCGGATGAAAAATTCCTTTCTTGGCTCGAAGAGCAACCAACATCAATCTCAGATGGTATCTACAAAAACAACAAGGATGCCCGCTGGGCGGCACGGGTCATAGACCTCTATAAGGCCGATGTTGGCCTAACAAAGAAGAAAGCCAAATCTCCATCTGCTGCAGAAGCTGTCACTAAAACCCCTACGCGGGAAGTGAAGACAGAAGCAACAGATGGGAAGAAGATTTGGAAAGCTTCTGAAATCGGCAAAATGAAGCCGTGGCAGTTTGAAAAGGCGGAAGCCGAATTAGACGCTGCCCGTGCAGAAGGCCGAATCGACTACAACTCTTAACCTTTAACCTCCAAATAGGAAGGATGGACTAATGGCTTTCAATAGCGCGTCAGGTTACAACAACCTGCCATCCGGTAACTTTACACCGGAAATTTTTAGCCAAAAAGTTCTCAAATTCTTCCGTCGCGCTTCGGTTGCAGAAGACATCACGAACACCGACTACGCTGGCGAAATTGAGAATTTTGGCGATACTGTCCGCATCATCAAGGAACCAACAATTACGGTCTCCTCGTATGCTCGTGGATCAGTAGTAAACCCGCAAGACCTTGCTGACGATCAGACAACTATGGTTGTTGATCAGGCAAACGCTTTTGCATTTAAGATTGACGACATCGAAGAGCGTCAGTCTCACGTTAACTTCGAGGCTCTGGCCACCTCTTCAGGTGCGTACTCCTTGAAGCGTAAGTACGATGCCAACGTCCTGCAAGCAATGGCAGACGGCGCAGGCAACACCGGTACCTCTGTTGGTACGGCTGCTAGCCCGATCGATATCACTGGTAGTGGTAACGAGGACGCTGCTGTCAACCTGATAATGACAATGGCTCGTATTCTCGACGATCAGACTGTTCCAGAAGAGAACCGCTGGTTTGTAGCACCTCCGATCTTCTACGAGAACGCGTTCAAGGCTGGTGCCAAGTTCGCAGAAGTTCAGGTAACTGGTGACGGCACTTCGCCGCTCCGCAACGGTCTTGTCATGGCTGGCAATATTGCCGGTTTCAACTGTTACAAGTCCACGGCCCTGAACAACTCGGGAACTGACGTTGTGACCATCAACTCGCAAGACACTACGAACGATTTCGTTGTTCTTGCTGGACATATGTCCTCAACTGCAACTGCT
>CETF01015989.1_pt1 | contig 12265 bp, 10 predicted proteins | sample 326991 | NCBI WGS metagenome assembly CETF01 (sample SAMEA2622331, study PRJEB7988) | marine metagenome | biome: marine biome (ENVO:00000447); feature: surface water layer (ENVO:00002042); material: "saline water (ENVO:00002010), including plankton (ENVO:xxxxxxxx)" | depth 5 m | reverse complement strand
AAGGTCCCCAAGGTCCACGAAGTGGTCCTAAAGGTCCTACTGGAAATCAAGGCGTTCAAGGTGCTACAGGTGGTGCTAATAATCAAGGTGGTAGTCAAGGTGCTACAGGTCCTGCTAACAATCAAGGTGGTTCAGCTGGTGCTAAAGGTCCTCAAGGTGTTCAAGGAGCTCAAGGTAATAAAGGTCCTACAGGAGCTACTGGTAACCAAGGTCCTGGCGGTGGTGGTGGTAACCAAGGTCCAAGAGGAGTTTCTCAACCAAGTAATAATTTAGGAACAGCACCTCAAGGTAGTTACGTTAACTTTACTAGAGTAGGTTTAAATGTAGGTCCACAAAATCAAGGTGTAGATGCTAGAGGTGGTAATAACGCTGCTATATTTAGTTCAAATAATTCCAACTCAGGTGGTGGTTGGAGACAATATGTTAACTCCAACCCATACTCTTGGCAATTTAGAGGTGACCAAAATCCAGGAGTTACTCTACACTATTGGAAGAGTAACGGACAATTCTATCATAAGGGTAATATATCATCAGACCAAAATTTGAAAAAAGAAATTACACCTTACACTGCATCTGTATTAGAAACAAAACTTGGTGCTAAACATAGAGCTAGTAGTTTTATTATGATTGGAAATGAAGTTTCTAAATCAGAGTGGACTGCTTCATCTACAGATAAAGCAGAGATTGGGTTTATCGCACAACACTATACTGCTAGTGCACCAGAGGTTGTAGATATGGTAGATACAGGCTCTTTAGGCATACAAGAAAGAGGTGTAACTGCTATGTTAACTAAAGCGTTTCAAGAAATATCAGAATCGCTGACTAACCTTAATAATAGGATAAAAACTTTAGAAGGATAGAAAATAAAACGATATATATAGTAATAAGGGATTTACTTAATGGTTGTATACGATAACGGGTTTTATAAAATACATCTTGATTTTAATGATTCTTTTAGGCTAAACTTCGATACATATAATTTAGATGATGAATATAGTATTGAAGTTAGATATGGAGAAAAAGAATCTGAGATAGAATCAATAAATTTTGATTTATCAGAATCACATACTATTAATGGAGTTAAGAAATATTATATTGATTGGCACATTGAAGTATATGAAAATGGTAATAAAATTGTAGATTATGATTTAGATTTAGAAGATAAAGATGTTTTAATAGATTTTATTTCTAAAAATTTGGGAGACACTACAATGTGGATTCCATATGTTGAGGAGTTTAGAAAAAAACATAATTGTAATCTATATTTGTTAACTGTAAATCATAATCTATTCTTAGATGCATATCCGTTTATAACGTTTGTTTCACCAAAAGATACAATTCCAAATTCTTTTGCTAGTTACTATATTGGTCCGATGGATATTCCAAGAACAAATGGAAATCAAGTTGATAGATATCTACCGTTAAAAAGAGACAAAACTCATTTTCAAGAAATTTGTAGTAGTATTTTAGGATTAAAACACAAACCTAACTTAAAAGCTCCGTTAAAAGTCTACAAAAATTTTAAAAAGGTTACTGATAAACCATATGTTGCTATAGCACCACAAGCTACTGCCAGAATAAAAACTTGGAATTATAATGGAACTGAGGGTTGGCAATTATTAGTAGATTATCTTAAAGAGAAAGGATATGAAGTTTTATATTGTTCTAAGGAATACGATGGTGAACGTGGTTTTAAAATTCCAAAAGGAGTTATAGTAAAAGATTCAGATACTTCTATAGAAGAAAGAGTATTTGATATACACCACGCTGAGTTTTTTATAGGAATAAGTTCTGGTTTATATTGGGTTGCTCACGCTTTGGGAAAACGTTGTATTATGATTACAGGACACACACATAAATACTCTGATGGACACGATGAAAAAACAGAACGTGTTTCACTAGAAAGTAACTCTGATATCTGTACTGGATGTTGGGGTGATATAAGTCTTGATTGGCACTTTGATAGTTGGTATTGTCCAAAACATCAAGAGGATGATTTTACTAATGAAGCAGATATGAGTGAGAGTTCAAGAAAGTGGGAGTGTACAAAAAGAATTACTCCTCAAATGGTATTTGATGCAGTTGATAGGGTAGAATCTTTTACAAAAAAGGTAAAGGTAAAACAAGAAAACTTTATAAGTTTAGGTATTAATTTAGGACACGATGCTAGTGCTGCTTTGTGTGTGAATGGTGAACTTATTACTAATATAGCACAAGAGAGAATATCAAGAATAAAACACGATAAGAATGAGAATGAAATTCCAAAGCAAGCTGTAAAATATGTTTTACATAATTCTAATATTGACTTACATCAAGTAGATAAAATTGTTTACAATGGAGCTGGAGAGGGTTGGGGAACAAGATATGTTAACTCTCAACTAAAAAAGTTTGAGGATGCTAATTGGGGGATAAATAAAATTACTTATGGATTACACCATTTAATGCACGCTTATTCGGCATATTATTATTTTGGTGGTGAAGAGGGAACTTCTTTAATTGTTGATAATGGTGGTGATGTTGGTTATAGTTGGAGAACCTCAAGAGAAAACTTTAAAAATACAAACAATACTGAATCAGAAAATGCATCGATATACGGAATAAAAGGTAATAAATTTGAAACCTTATATAAACATAACCACCAGTTTCTTGAACAAGAAGAAGATAGATTGGGATTTTCTTTGGGTGCATTTTATGATATTGCTTGTTCAATAACAGGCATAGGAAACGATGGATTTTCTGCTGGTAAGTTGATGGGGCTTACATCATATGGTGATGATAGTAAGTATTATGAAAAACTCTTACAGAAGTATATGTATGAGGAGTGTATCGTTATAGATAATAATGATTTCTATATACCAAAAAATTATCATAATCAAATGTTACCAACTTGGAATGTTAATGGATTTTACAATTACAGAAACACTTGGTATAATATTAATTTACAAAATTCAGAATTTCAAGATAAGGCAAACTTTGCTCTTTGGGTTCAAAAAGAATTTGAAAGAGCTATTATGTTTTTAGTTAGGAAAGCAAAGATATTAAATCCAAGTGATAACTTGTATTTAGCTGGTGGTTGTTTTTTAAATTCAATAGTTAACCAAAAGATAACTGATAGTAATATATTTAAGAATGTACACGTGATACCTGCAGCAGATGATACAGGTATAGCTATAGGATGTGCATACTATGGTTATTGGAATCAATTCTTACCAAAAAATAATTGATTCTAAAATCTTTGATAATATTTATATAGTAATGGTTATAGGAAACCTAATATGAAAAAAGATGCTTACTTAGGAATGGTTTACTCTGATGAACAGATTATGGGTGCTATTCAAAAATATTGTGGTAATACAACCGATCGTTTTGGTGGTATTATTATGACATACGAAAAGTGTTCAGAAAAAACATTGTATAAAAAAGTAGCTAAACTTATCGCAGAACAAAATATAGTTGGATGGTTTCAAGGTGCATCTGAAACAGGTCCTCGTGCATTGGGTAATAGAAGTATTTTGGCTGATGCTAGAAGTTTTAGAATGAAAGATAGAATAAACGATTCGGTAAAACATAGAGAATGGTATCGCCCTTTTGCACCAAGTTGTTTAGAAGAAGAAGCTGATAAGTATTTTACACATAGTACAGATAGTCCTCATATGTTATTGATATCCGATGTAAAACACGAGTGGAGAAGTAGATTACCAGCTATTACACATATAGACGGAACCGCCAGATTACAAACAGTATCTAAAAAAACTAATCCAAGATATTGGAAACTTATAAACGAATTTAAAAATATAACAGGCATACCAGTTGTTTTAAATACATCTTTTAATGACAACGCACAACCTATCGTAGAATCACCTGAAAATGCTATAGATTGTTTTGAAAATACTCAAATGGATTACTTAGTGATGGGTAATTACATTATAAGTAAGACGGAAAGAAAATGGTATACCGATTACATAAAGCCAAAAGATAGAAAGAGGAGAGTAGGCGTAGTTTGTTTTAGTTACAATCGTTCAGATTACCTTGAGAAAACTCTTGATAGTTTAGTAAAAACAATGGATAAACGAGATAAACTATTTTTACTTGAACAATCATCTGATGTTGAAGAAAAGAAAAAGTGTTTGGAATTAACTTACAAGGCTGCTGAAAAAATAGATATTCAAATTATGGATATGCCGTATAATCTTGGATGTAGGTTAGGAACTAATAGAGTTTGGGAAACAGGATTCTTTGATGATTGTGAATATTATATGAATATAGACCACGATATGGTAATCAGAGAACCTCTAACTACAGGTGTAGAAAAGTTAGATTCATCACCTTACATTTGGATGGTTTCATATCATAATAGTCCTGAACACGATGTTAAAAATGTAGATGGTAATTGGGTGTTAAAAGACCATACACGTGGTTGTCATATGATGTTAAGAATAAAAGATTTTTTAGATATGATGCCTATATGGATGCATCATAATGGTGGACACGATAATTTAAATTGGCACGGTGGTTTAGATTGGTACTTAATGGATTACTCAGAGGTAGCTCCTGGTCCTGATATAAAAGAGATAATAGCAGTTTTGCCTGGCGCAAGTGAACATATAGGAAGAGATTCAGCTTGGCAAGGAGATTACGATGATGAGTATAGTGATGAAGTACAAAATTTATTTTTTAAAGCACAGAATGTAGAAGAGTTGTTAGAGTTTTACAGACCCGATAAGGTTTACGATGATGAATCTTATTGGTATGAGGAGGTGTATGCGGATATTATTAACAGGAGGTGAGGGGTTTATAGGTAACGCTTTAAAAAAGTCTCTACTTAAAAAAGCTACACAAGTAAGTTCTATAGAACAAAAGTATTGTGAGTACAAAGGTTACGAAACAACTTTGTTTAAAGCTGTAGAAGATTGTGATATCATATATCACGTTGGTGCTATATCAGACACAATGGAAAAAGATGTTAATAAAATGATGTACTACAATGTTGAGTTTAGTAAAGTCTTATTTGATTTAGCTAGTATCCTAAATAAAAAAGTAGTATATTCATCATCTGCAGCTTGTTATGGTACTGATGGTGTTCCAAGTAATTTATATGGTTGGAGTAAATATATAGCAGAAATATATGGTGTATCCACTGTAAAAGATTTTATAGCCTTACGTTACTTCAATGTTTATGGTAAGGGTGAATCACATAAAGGAAAAATGGCATCAGTTGCTTATCAGGCTATGAATATGGTGAGTGGAAATAAAGATAAAGAATTATCAAGGTATGCACAAAAAGAAAAGTTTAGATTATTTCCAGGCAATCCAAAAAGAGATTTTGTTTACATTAATGATGTGGTATCAGCGAATGTAAGATGTTTGGATGATGTACCAGCTGGAGTTTACGATGTTGGTTTGGGAAAGAGTAATAGGTTTGAAACTGTGTTAAAAACATTAGGAATTGATTATTACTATCACAATAAAGATATGATACCAAAAGGTTATCAGTTTGAAACAAAAGCGAATAAAAATAAATTTTTACCAAAGTGGAAACCTAAATTTACTTTGGAAAAAGGATTAATCGATTATAAAAATAAGTTAGGAGTCTAATAATGGCTGATAAAGAAAAAAAAGTAGACAACATAACGTTTACTGATGAGGAAGTAAATACACTAAAGCAAATTAGTGCAAACTATGTTAACTTACAACAAGTGTTTGGACAGATTGAAGTTCAGATGCTTTTACTTCAGAATCAAATGGAAGATTTAGAAGTTAGTAAGGAAAAAACTACTCAAGAATATAAAGATAATCAAGAAAATGAAAAGAAATTGATGGCTGAATTGGAAAAAAAGTATGGTGAGGGTAACTACGATCCAAAAACAAATACTTTTACACCAAATTCTTAAAAAAACTCTATAAATAGTTGTGTTTACGAAATTTATATACTATTTATAGGTAGAATTTTAGTTTTTCTAAAAAAAATTTGTAAACCTCACTCACATTAGGAGAAAATAAATGGCTGAACGAATTGTTAGTCCAGGTGTGTTTACAAGGGAGCGAGACTTATCCTTTTTACCTACGGGTGTTCAAGGGATAGGGGCAGTAGTTGTCGGAGCTACTGAACGAGGTCCTGCATTCACACCAACGGTTGTAACTTCCGTAACAGAATTCAATGAGTTATTCGGAGATAACACAGAATCAAATATTAATTACTATGTACCTTTAGCTGCTAGAGAATACTTTAATGGTGGAGCTACTTCACTTACTGTAGTTCGTACATTACACTTAGATGGATACATCTATGGTAGTGGTGAAGTAAACTACTTGATGGTATCAAGCTCTATCGCTTCAGGTTCTTTAGTAGAAGCAAATGGGGGTATTGATACTGTTCACGCTTTATCAGGCTCAATAGGTATTCCTCAGGTATTAGCAGTTCTTGCACCAGCAGAGGGAACACATACTGCTACTAACGCAAGTGCTGTACCAAATACTGCTTATAGTGCTAGTGCATTTACACTTGACTTACAAAATGGTTCATTTACGGATACTGGTAACAAAGTATCATTTAATACAGGAGGTAGTGGTGCTAACACTTACATAGAAGATTTCTTTTCTTCAAATCCCAGAGCTACCAAGAATGGTGATAATAGTACGGCATACTATTACTTACATAGTCATTTCCAATCATCATCTGCTTTCAGACAAGGTAATGAAGTAAAACTTAATGCTTTCATAGTAAACTTAACAGGTTCATTGAACTTTACAAGTGGTTCTACTGGATTCAGTAATACAGGACAAGCTAACACTTGGACTGGTAATAAAGAGTTTAGTGCAGCTAGAACACCATATATCCAATCACAATTAATAGGTGGTGGACGTTCTAACTTGTTTAGAGTTTACACTCAAGGACACGGTACTCAAATGAATAAGAAGTACTTTGTTGGTATTAGTGATATTAAGCCCGCTGGTGAAATAGCAAACTCAGATTATGGTACATTCTCAATACAAATCTTTACAGCACCAAAGGATGAGATGGATGATGACAGAAAAGCTCCTACCGCTAATAAGCAATTAGTACAAACAATTTCAAATTGTTCTATGGATCCTCTTTCTTCAGACTTCTTCGCAAAAAAGGTTGGTGATAAGTTTTTCACAACCGATTCAGCTGGTAAAGTATCTGAATATGGGCAATATCCGCTAACACAAAATTATGTTCGTATTGGTGATTATGATGATTTAATTAATGATAACGTTCCAAAAGCAGCAGTTCCAATGGGATTTGATGCATTGAACATTCCAGTTACACCACCAAGTTTGACAATGACTCCAGTTTTCGGTGGAGCGATGAGTTCAAGCCTTGCAACTGTACCTACTGCTAGTTTCAATAGACAGCAGTTAAGTAAGAAAGACGGACAACTAAGTAAGAATCCTGAATACTACGGATTTAACTTCCACGACAATGATAACTTACCTTACTTCGCACCAATTCCTTACGGAACAAGTGGTGCTTCTACAGGTAACAACGTTACTATGTCTCTTGAAGATATGTTTGGAAGTGCAGATGTTGGTACGGTACAAGATACAAGCACATTCGCAAACGCAAGTACTAAAATTACTTTAGGGAATTCACACATCTCACAAAGGAGATTTGCAGTACCTATGCAGTGGGGATTTGATGGAAACAATCCACATACAGCAGTAAATACTGGTGTGGATATAACTGGTACTAACACATTTGGATTTAATATTTCAAGTACATCAGCAGCTGGATATACTGCATTTAAGAGAGCAGTTGACACGGTAGCTGATCCTGAAATAGTAGATTTCAATCTATTGTTAATGCCTGGTGTAAATCATAACCAACACTCAGCTATCACAAACTATGCTATATCAAAAGTAGAGGATAGAGCAGATGCATTCTTTATCCTAGACCCATCAGCATATGGTGATTCAATATCAACCACAAAGAATACAATACAAAATCTTGATACTAACTACGCAGGTTGTTACTATCCGTGGGTTAGAATGCAAGGTAATATTGGAAGTCAAGTTTGGGTTCCACCATCAGTTGTAATCGCACACGCTATCGCTAATAATGATGCTGTAGCAAGTGAGTGGTTCGCACCTGCTGGATTGAACAGAGGTGGTTTATCAATGGTGGCTTCGGCTGAAACAAAGTTGAGAGGTCCTGAAAGGGATGATTTGTACGACAATCGTATCAATCCTATTGCACACTTTACTAACATAGGGTATGCAGTATTCGGACAGAAAACACTTCAATCTGCTACATCAGCTCTTGACAGAATTAACGTAAGAAGATTGTTAATCAACGTTAAGAAGTTTGTGGCATCAAGTTCAAGATACTTAGTATTCGAACAAAACGATTTGACTACAAGAAACAGATTCCTAAACATTGTTAATCCATATCTTGAATCAATTCAACAAGCAAGAGGATTAAGTGCATTTAAAGTTGTTATGGATGATACCAATAACACGCCAGATGTAGTTGATAGAAATCAGCTTGTTGGACAAATACTATTACAACCTACGAGAACTGCAGAGTTCATCGTATTAGATTTTGTTGTATTACCTACTGGGGCAGCATTTCCTGAGTAATAACTTAATCTAAATTAATGTGTGCAAGAAACCCCTTTAACGAGGGGTTTTTTGTTTTATTTACTATTTATTTTATGAGTGATAGTAAGATAGTAAAACTATGAAAAAACTATGAAAAACTATCAAGGTACAAATAACTGAAATTGTTAGATAGCTTATATTTATAGATAGAAGTAAATATAATTTGGAGATAAGTAATGCCAGACGTTTTATCAGCACAAGAAATATTTTTTACAACCTTTGAGCCAAAGGTTAAAAATAGGTATATATGGTACATTGACGGAGTACCATCTTTCTTAGTAAAAGCTGCAAGTCGTCCAAGTGTACAGTTTGAAACTATCACACTAGACCATATCAATGTAAAGAGATACCTAAAAGGTAAAGCAGCTTGGCAACCAATCGAATTGACACTATACGATCCAATCGTTCCAAGTGGCGCTCAATCAGTTATCGAGTGGATTCGTTTGTCTCACGAATCTGTAACAGGTCGTGATGGATATGCAGATTTTTATAAAAAAGATGTAACATTTAATATGTTAGGTCCAACAGGTGATATTGTTGAAGAGTGGCAATTAAAAGGCACTTACATATCACAAGCTAATTGGAATACTTTAGAATATCAATCAAATGAAGTTGCTGATATCACAATTCAGTTAACTTATGATTACGCAATACTTAACTTCTAATAGGAGATAATAATGAGTGAATGGCTAGCGGCAAATTGGGAATATGTTTTGGTAGCATTTTATGCAATCGAGAAGATTGTTAAACTTACACCAACAAAATATGATGACATCTTATTTGATGCAGTTCTCAAGCCAATCAAAGAAAAAATGATGCCAGGAAAAAAATAAGTTTTTTTCAAGAATAACGGTTATACTTATAATTGGTTATAATTTAAATCAAGGAATCGTTTATGGCTAATAGTAGCTTCCCTACGGAATTTGTAGACTTACCATCTCAAGGGCATTTTTACGCAAAAGATAACCCATTGTCAAGTGGTAAGGTAGAAATAAAATATATGACGGCAAAAGAAGAGGATATTCTTACGTCAGTTAATTTAATAGAACAAGGCACAGTATTAGATGTTCTACTTAAAGAATTAGTTGTTGATAAGAAAGTTGACTTGGATACAATGTTGTTAGGTGATAAGAACGCACTTTTTATTAGTGCAAGAGTCTTAGCATACGGAAATGATTATGAATTTAATATTGGAGATGAAAAAGGTAAAGTAGATTTATCTGACATATCAGCTAAAGATATTGATTTCAGTAAGTATCCTAAACATAAAAATAGTTTTAATTACACTTTACCATCTACAAAAAGAGAATTAACTTTTAGATTACTAACTCAAAAAGATGATGCTGATATAAGAGAAGAAATAGAATCACTTAAAAAAGTTGGATTGAGTGTAGACAGAGAAGTTAGTACAAGACTTAAAAAGATGATTACAGCAGTGGATGGAGAAGATGCACAATCAGTTATCAATAACTTTGTTGATAATGAATTCTTGTCAAGAGATACATTAGTTTTTAGAAAACACGTATTAGATATGACACCAGATTTGAATATGGAAGTTAAAGCAGAAATGTCATCTGGAGAGAGGAGAATAGTAACGGTCCCGATGACCGTTTCGTTTTTTTGGCCTTCGCTCTAAAGATTCCGTTACCATACACGAAGAAATATTTCAACTTATCTTTAATACCAACGGTGGATTTTCTTTCACCGAATGTTACAACCTACCAATATATCTAAGAAAATTTTACTTAAATAGAACTGTAAAAGAATATAAAGACAGAAATGCTGAAATCGAAAAGCAGCAGAAACAGTTCCAAAAGTAATCTTTCTTAATATTTATATTAAACAAACCGAAAGATTATTCTATGTCCAAAAAACAAATTTCAGAGGGTGTAATAGATAAAGTAATTGAGAAATTATTTACTGCCATCGCCAAAGGTACAAAATCTAATACACTACGTAAATTGAAAAAGAATGATCCTGAACTAGCTCGTGATTTAGAATTTGTAGAAAAGAAGCAAAAAGATATTAGAAAGAGAATGATTCAGAAGTATGGTAGCTATGCTAATTATGAAAAAGCTATGTTTAAAAAGTTGGGTATAGACAAGTAAAACAAATCAATTAGGTTTTTCTTGGAATAAAAATTATGGCAGACAATCTAAAAGAAACCAGAAATATCGTAGCAGAATTAGAAGATCTCCTTAAAAAAAGTACGCAACACGCTAGAGATCTTCCAAGATTTATGTCCAAGTTACTTGGTACACTTGACCAGGTTGTTCAACTTGAAGAAGAAATAGCTAGATTAAAAGAAGAGCAAAACGAGGCTGGTGATGAACAATCTAACTCTACAAAAAGAGGTGTTGAGGCACAACAACAAGTAACTGATATAATAGATGGGCAGGTAGGAAAGATAAAAGATTTAGGAGCTGGTATACTTGCAGCTGCACGAGGAGCAAGAGCTTTCGCTGCAGCTCTTATGGCAAATCCATTATTAGTTGCTGTTGGTGCTATTGTATTAGCTTTAGGTGATTTTTTACGAACAGCAAATAAGGTTAGGGAAGAAATAGGTGGTAGTGTAACTCAATCTGCTAAACTAGCGTTTGAGATACAGAAAGCACAAAGAAGTAGCGTTCTACTACAATTTAGTGGACAATTAGTTAGAGATACTGCTAAAGCTATCACACAAGAGTTCGGTACTATTAACGCTGCTAGTAGTCAAGCTGTAAAGAATATAGCTGAGTTTGCTAAACTAAATAGTATAACTGCAAGTGAAGCTGTTAAGGTAGCTCGTTTATTCGATATACTAGCGATTAGTTCTGATGCGGCTAGAGATAATCTAAAAGATGCGGCTATGAATGCTGGTGTATTAGTAAACCAGGCTTTTGAAGATGTAGCCAGAAATGCTGATTTCTTCGCCAAGTTTACTGATGAGGGTGCTAAAAATATAAATAGAGCATTGGTGTTTGCAAAACAATTAGGACTTTCACTTGATGCAACATCTAAGATTTCAGAGAAACTACTAAATGTAGAAGAAGCTATAGCTGCACAATTTCAGTTATCAGCAGTATTAGGACAGAGAGTAAATTTTGAAGAAGCCACACGATTAAACTTTGCTGGTAAAACAGGACAGGCACAAGAATTAGTTGTTGCGGAAATTAGAAGAGCAGTACAAGCTATGGGTGGGTTTAATAGAGTAGGTCCAATGCAAAGACAAGCTATAGCAGATGCTTTCAATCTTACTACCTCTGAAGTTGGTAAAATTGTATCTGCTGGTATTAACGTAGCAGTAGGTGCTCCAGCAGCTGCACCATCACCTGTAGTACCACAACTAAAAATTGAAAACGATGATATAAAGGCATTAGGACAAAAGTTAGATGATTTAACAACTACTAATGCACAAGGATTTGATAATATGCAGACAACGTTTAGAAAAGAAATAAGAGATGTAGCTCGATGAGTATATTAGATATAAAAACAAATTTATCAGAAGCATTTCGAAAAACTGGCTTTAGTAAGTCTGCACCATTTGAAAGTAAAAGCCCGCCAAAACAAGGTGAGTACCCTCAGTTATTACCTAATGAAGTAGCTAAAGAGTTTAGTATAGGAAATCCTGTTTCTTCACCTGAAATATCGATTGGAAAAGCTA